>Ga0064013_1032_pt1 | contig 56670 bp, 53 predicted proteins | sample CrowatWCoCulture_FD_61583 | JGI IMG/M metagenome (GOLD analysis project Ga0064013, IMG submission 61583) | Marine cyanobacteria communities from the University of California, Santa Cruz, USA, analyzing cyanobacterial DNA methylation -... | ecosystem: Host-associated > Microbial > Bacteria >...
AGGTGATTTCCAAGAAAAAGTTTCCCACCCATTCTCAGAATCTGTTTGTAGAACATCTCAAATAAGCGAAAAGGGAAAAATAAAAAGTTGTTCGCGGATACTTTCCGCGAACAAAAACCTCCCTATCTAAAAGAAAGAAATACGCTAACTTTTAAATTAGCTTTGACTATTTTTAAAAAGGAAATTCCACTTAATTTTACACTCTTATTAACTTTTTAGACTAACTGGGTTCTAATCAAAATATCCCATTTAGGTAAGTGAGGATTACGTTCTAAACGTTTCTCAATTTCCTTCATCTCTTTTTTTCGTTAAAGAAATGCCTTTTTGATAAACTTTTTTACTTAACTTAACTATCGGATTTAAGCCTTTCCATGTCATAGTTTTTACCCAAGCTAACATCGTTTGAGCATTTCTCAGAAGTGTTCCGTTCCAATGCCTCTCTAAAATTCCCCAACATCTTTCTATGGGATTATATTTACTGTGATAAGGAGGAAAATATAGTAATTGAATAGATTTCTTAGTTTGGTCGCAAAACTCTAACCATTCTCTTCAAAAATTGCCTTCTTATTCCACTATTTTCTGCTCCATTATCAACTTTAATTTGGATGTTCTCTAGTTGCTGCTTTTCAGTTATACTCAGACTTGTCCACCATTGCTCCAAGTTATCTACCATGAAATCACTCGTTTTATAAGAACTTCCAAAAGTTACATAAAGTTGCCCTGTATCTTCATCTACAATCCCACAAGGAACGTATTTTTCTTTAGTTCCCATATCATGATCTTGAGCTTGATTATAACCTCTGGTTTGTCCGCCACGTGAATATTCTCCTATTTCCACAGTTGCTTTACAATCCATACTTAAACGTTTCACAGAAGGGTCTTTTTTTCTATCTTTTTTCTCTATATTCTCGAAGATAGCGTCCGTCTCCGAGATTTTTTTTTAGGTTTAGCTTTTACCGCTTTCTTAATCGATAGCCCAAACGATTTAAAATATCTGCCATTGTCGAAGCAGCAGGAACCTCCTCTCCATTATATCCTAGATTTCTTAATTGTTTAATGGCTTCAGCCGCCGTTAATCTTGTATAGGCAATGGGGTTATTAAATGTGGGGTTTTGTTGTGCGTGAGCTTCGGCTATTTCTTTCAATGATTGGGCAACTATTGGGTATCTTTCCTCCCATTTTTTACATCCACTATTGACTGATTGTAATCCTAAACACACTATCCCAGTTCGTTTTTCATGTAATCCAAGTTGAACATTTTTTCTCCCCCAACCAAACACGATTTCGGTTTGTCTGGCACTTCCTCCACAATACTTGAGACACATTTCAGCTTGAAATGAACGACGCTCTGCTCCCGTCATTTTTGAGGCTGCTAAACGTAAATCATCGACCATCGACGGGTTTAAGGGATTATTTGTCTATTTTAGCTTCAATTTACTCTCTCTAATCTTTTTACCTCTTCATTTTAATCTATTTCTTCTGTTTTTTCAGACAAGCCAATTATGAAATTTTAAAGTTGTGTACCAAGATCTGCTAACTCTCTGTTCCTTTTATTTCTTGAAAGCCTTTAGTCCAAGCTATTACCCCCTATGGGAAAAGCTTTCTCGGAAATCACCTAAAATGGTTAAGGGAAGGTCTAATTCTTCGGACAATTGACGCAGTAATTTGACCATTTTGCCATGATCTTCGTAGCTTCCGTGAGAAAAGTTTAATCTAGTGCAGCTTGGCGAAAGTAATCCACCAGATTTTTACAGAAACTTTCGTGACTAGCCACGACAATGTGTTTCAATGAAACTAACGGAAGAATCTCGAAGTTGATGTCCATGATAAAAGCATTGCCAATTAACCTCTCCAACCTACAGAAAACAGTACTCCAACAAATAGTGAGAGGGACAACAAACCCCTATCGCCTTGTTAGACGAGCCAAGCTAATCTTAGCCGCAGCATCAGGAGAGAGCAATAGTTCGATTAGTCGAAGATTAGAATTAGACCGAGTACAAGTGCGTCAGTGGCGATCGCGATGGTTTGAGGAGAGAGAAAAACTGAGTGCCGCCGAAGAACAACAGGTAACGGAGAAAGCATTAATGGTCTTGATCAAAGGAATTTTAAGCGATCGCCCAAGACCTGGAACAACAAAATCCTTTACGGTCGAACAAGTAGTCCAGATTGTAGCGATCGCTTGTGAAGAATGTGAAAAATCAGACAGACCAGTGAGCCATTGGACACCTTCAGAGTTGGCGGATGAAGCCATAAAAAGAGGAATTGTCGAAAAGATTTCCCCCCCGTAGTGTGGGGGCGTTTTTTAAAAAGAAGCGACATTACAAGCACATCTCGTTCGTTACTGGTTAAATGCCAAAATTGATGATCCCTTAAAATTTAAAAAGCAAGTCAAATATATCTGTGAACTTCATCAAGAAGCTAAAACTTTGTTAGAACAAGGAATTCATTTAATTAGTACAGATGAAATGACAGGGATTCAAGCTCTTGAGAGATTATTTCCGAACAAAAGAATCAAGCCTAAACAAGTAGAAAAAATCGAATTTGAATATGAAAGACACGGAACTTTAAGCTTGATTGCGAACTGGGATGTGGCAAGAGGAAAAGTTGTTAGTCCCTCTATTGGACCGACAAGAACAGAACAAGATTTTTCTGAACATATCCAGAGAACGATTAAGATTGATGAAAAAGCAGAATGGATTTTTATTGTAGATCAACTCAACACTCATAAATCGGAAAGCTTAGTCAAATTAGTAGCAGAAAGCTGTGGAATTACTATTGATTTGGGGAGAAAAGGAAAGGAGGGGATTTTGCAATCTATGGACAGCAGAGCAGATTTTTTATCAGATGAATCTCATCGAATTCGCTTTGTTTATATTCCCAAACATACATCGTGGCTTAATCAAATTGAGTGTTGGTTTTCGATCTTAGTCCGGCGTTTACTCAAAAGAATTACTGTCCGTTCAACTGAAGAACTATCCCAAAAAATTCTCAATTTTATTGATTACTTTAATCAACATTTTGCTAAGCCGTTCGTTTGGAAATTTAAGGGCTTTAAAGATCATAAGTGACTGGTGGATTATTTTTGCTAAGCTGCACTAGCGACATTCATTCCCGCCAGCATCATCTCACGCAACACATCCGCAGAATAACAAGCCGGTCCAATAGTAGCAACAATTTTGGTGCGAAAAGTTAACGGTTTCATAAGAGTCCTACTTTTTGATTAAATTCTTTTTCTGAAAGTTTCCTACTTTAAATCTTCTCAATTTTATCTTCTGAGATTACGGGAACTCAATGAATAGATAGTTTTGTAAAAAAAATCTGTTTTTAAAGAGATATAAGAATTAATAATTAATTCCTTTGCTCATTCTATATTATACTTAGTTGATTGTCCATTATTTAGTCATAAATTAATTTTTCATTAATATAAATTTAATAAACATACCAAAACAAAGATTAAGATTATGAAAAAAATCAATAATTCATAATAAATAATTTTATAATCGGGTCAAATCTAAAAAATTATTATCTCCTAAGTTTAAGGAGCAACGGAGGGAAAATAGTTAACAAAAATACTGTCAAAATTGAAGATGATCGCACAGGTTTAGAGATTTCAACTTTACGAAGGGCTATATTAGATAATCTCTTCTATCTTCAAGGTAAATTTCCAGAAATTGCCACCAAAAATGATTTTTATTTGGCTTTATCCACAATCCTTATTTGATGTCCAGGTTAAACGCATCCACGAATATAAAAGGCAACATCTAAACGTCTTACACATTATTACTCTGTATAAGTGTCTGAAGAACGATCCTAACCTAGATGTTCCCCCCCGTACCTTCATTTTTGGTGGTAAAGCAGCCCCAGGTTATTTTATGGTCAAACGTATGATTAAATTAATCACAGCAGTGGGAGATGTGGTTAATAATGATGGAGATATAGGCGATCGCTTGAAGGTGATTTTCTTGCCTGATTATAACGTTACTTTTGGTCAAAGAGTTTATCCTGCTGCTGATTTATCGGAACAAATTTCTACAGCAGGAAAAGAAGCATCCGGTACCGGAAATATTAAATTTTCTATGAATAGTGCCTTAACCATTGGTACTTTAGATAGGGCAAACGTAGAAATTTGTGAAGAAGTTGGAGCCGAAAATTTCTTTTTGTTTGGATTAACAAACCCAGAAGTTTTAAACCTAAAAGCACAGGGATATGTTCCCCGTCGTTATTATGCGTCTATTCCTGAATTAAGAGGAGTTTTAGACTTAATTAGTTCTGGTTTCTTTTCTCATGGAGATCCTGAACTATTCCAGTGTGTTGTAGATAATTTACTGTACGATGATCCCTATCTTTTATTAGCAGATTATCAATCTTATATTGAATGTCAAGATAAGGTTTCTCAAGCTTATAAAGATCAGGAAAACTGGAGTAATATGTCTATTTTGAATGTAGCTAGAATGGGCAAATTTTCCAGCGATCGCTCCATCAAAGACTATTGTGGTAAGATATGGAATGCTCCCCCCGTTCCCATCAAACTCAAAGATTATGTCCAAAAAGAAGCACAACTCAGGGTTAATAAATTCTAGGGTGTGTTGATACCAAAGGGAAGATATAGCACTTCTCATACTTGTGAGGTACAGAGTTTTCTAGTTTTAGGAGTTCGGAGTTCGGAGGCGCGATATTAGGTGTACATATTGAGTCCGAGAAACGCTATAAATCTTCCCTTTTTTGATAGAAAAATCAAGAAGACTATTACCATAAAATCACCTAATTTGTCAATTAGGCAAACCTAAAAATCATCCATTATGAAAGTTGCTGTATTTAGTACCCGTTCCTATGATAGTCAATTCTTGGATCTCGCCAACAAAGAAATTGATTCTCCCCATGAAATAGAATATTTTAAAACACAATTAAACCCAAAAACAGCTTCTTTAGCCAAAGATTTTCCCTGTGTTTGTATCTTTGTTAATGATATTGCAAATGCAGAAACTTTAAAGATTTTAGCTGCACAAGGAACTAAATTAATTGCCCTACGTTGTGCCGGTTATAACATGATTGATATGCACGCAGCCAATGAATTAGGGTTAAAAGTTGTCAGGGTTCCTGCTTATTCTCCCTACGCAGTAGCAGAACACGCAGTGGGTTTAATTTTGATGTTAAATCGTAAATTAAATAAGGCTTATAATCGAGTTAGGGATGATAATTTTACCCTAGATGGTTTATTGGGATTTGACTTACATGAAAGTACGGTTGGTGTCATTGGTACTGGTAAAATTGGCACGATTTTTGCTCAAATTATGAAAGGTTTTGGTTGTAATTTATTAGGTTATGATGTTTATCCTAGCGAACAATTTAAAGCTATACCAGGAGCTAAATACGTTGATTTACCAGAATTATTAGCTACATCTGATATTATTTCACTGCACTGTCCCTTATTGCCATCAACTAATCATATTATTAATGAAAAAACCATTGAACAAATGAAAAAGGGGATGATGTTAATTAATACCAGTCGTGGACAATTAGTAGATACCCGTGCCGTTATTAAAGGTATAAAATCCGGTAAGATTGGTTATGTTGGGTTAGATGTTTAAGAAGAAGAAGAAGAACTATTTTTCCAAGATTATTCTGACAGTATTATTAAGGACAATACTTTTCAACTATTACAGTCTTTTCAAAATGTAGTTATTACTGCCCATCAAGCATTTTTCACTAGAAATGCTTTGACATCAATTGCTCAAACTACCATTACTAATATTAACAGTTGGCAACAAGGACACGAGTTGATTAATGAAGTGAAAGTTCCAGGGAAAAATTAAAGAATGTGAATAAAATTAACCCAAAGTAATTATTCTCTAAAACTATTTTTCTCATTGTTTCTATTAAATAAAATTTGTAGGGTGGGCAAGCTAGAAAACTTTGAAGATTAACTAAAGAATATTAAACACTTGCCCACCAGCAGTCTGATCTATGTTATAGATATTAGAGTAAAATAATGAGTCAGCAATATCCTGAAAAATCAGCTTCTTTCAAGCTAGTTAAACGTTTTTTTGCTGGTGCATCGGCAGGAACCTTTTTAGCTTTGATTTACTGGTCTTATTCAATTTTTACCCATAGTAATCCTTCAATTGTTCAGGGTATAATTGGTGTTGCAGTATCATCAATCACTGCTGGCTTAATTGCCTCATTTACCAGTGTTGACAAATTAATGAATAGTCTCCCTTGGATATGAGTTTGTAGGATGGACAAACTAGAATATTTTTGAGACTAATTAAAGAAGATTAAAGACTTGCCCACTAGTAGTCAGAGCTATTTATAAAGATTACCAAGGTGGGCAATTATTGTCTGTTCAAGCTCATATTTATTAAAGTTTAAGTATTTGCCCACCCTACGCTTAAATATATTTTCTAATGCAAAATTTACTACTTAATATTTTTACTAATATCAAAGTTTGTAGGGTGGGCAAGCCAGAAAACCTTGAAGATTAATTTAAAGAATATTAAAAACTTGCCCACCAGTCTGAGCTATTTATGAAGATTACCAAGGTGGGCAATTATTATCTGTTAAAGCTCATAGTTATTACAGTTTAAACATTTGCCCACCCTACCTTTAAACTTAATCAACTGCCTCATAATCATTAGAAATAGTTTCATCATCATCAAAACTAAAGGTCACTTCTAAGTCATCTACATCAAGACCTTCAAGCTCATCTAAATCTGAATCTGCTAAAGATTCCATGTCAACAGAAGCAGTGCTTTGATAAGATACTGTTGTCTCAAAAGAAGAATTAGTGGCTGCTGTTGGTGTTTTCGGTGGCGAAGGAACGGGCATAGTGGAGGATGTTATGGGTTCTCCTAAAGTTTCAGGAAAAGTATTATTAAACTCTCTGCCGTTAGCATTAGCCTGTTTATAAACTTCTGTACCAATGGTGAGAATAACTTGTCTAAACTCATCCACATAAGCCTTTAATTTGTCTAAACTGAGGCCAGAGTTAGTTAACGCAGCCTCCAGTTGTTCTTTCTTCTGTTTCGCCTTCACTTTTAGATCATCACCAATCAAGTCACCATTTTCATCCAGGGTGGTTTTATAGGTGTGGAATAAACTATCCGCTTGATTTTTGACTTCGATCATCCTCATTTGACGACGATCTTCCTCGATGTATTTATTAGCATCCTTCTGCATTCGCTCAATTTCCGTGGATTTTAACCCTCCTGTATGGCTAATGACAATACTCTGTTCTTTCCCTGTACCTTGGTCCTGTGCCGCTACCTTTAAAATACCGTTAACATCGATTTCAAAACTAACCTCAATTTGTGGCACTCCTCTAGGTGCAGGGGGAATACCAGCCAATAGACATTTTCCTAAACTACGATTATCTTGGGCCATAGCCCTTTCCCCTTGTAAAACATGAATTTCTACAGAAGTTTGACCATCGGTAGCTGTAGAAAACACCTGAGATTTACTGGTGGGAATAGTGGTGTTGCGTTCAATAATTTTGGTAAAGACTTCTCCTAAAGTTTCGATACCCAGAGATAAAGGAGTAACATCCAACAATAAAACATCTTTGACTTCACCCCCTAAGACACCCCCCTGAATGGCTGCCCCCAAGGCCACCGCCTCATCGGGGTTAATTGAGCGTTCCATTTGACTGTTGGGGAAAACCTGCTGAATCACACGGTGAATGGCTGGCATTCGGGTTGACCCCCCCACCAAGACCACTTTTACCAAAGCCTTAGCATCGATTTCACAGTCATTGAGAGCTTGGGTAAGGGGTTGTAGGGTAGCTTGGGTTAAATCTTTGGTTAAATCTTCAAATTGGGCGCGGGTTAATTCCGCTTCTAGGTGTTTAGGTCCACTATCATCGGCGGTGATGAAGGGGAGGTTAATGGAGGTAGTCAACATACTGGAGAGTTCAATTTTCGCTTTTTCCGCCGCTTCTCTCAGTCGTTGCAAAGCCATTTTATCGACGCTAAGGTCAATGTTTTCTGTTTGTTTAAAATTTTCCACCATCCACTGCAAAACAGCATTATCGAAGTCATCTCCTCCTAGATGATTATTGCCCGCCGTAGCCTTGACTTCAAACACACCATTTCCTAGTTGTAGGATAGAAACGTCAAAGGTTCCTCCTCCCAAGTCAAAGACAAGGATATATTGTTCATCGTCTTGTTTATCTAAACCGTAGGCTAGGGCGGCGGCCGTCGGCTCATTAACGATCCTACGCACATCAAGGCCAGCGATGGTTCCAGCATCTTTGGTTGCTTGTCGCTGGGCATCGGTAAAATAGGCGGGGACTGTGATCACAGCTTCACTAACTGGTTCCTATTCTGCTGATGGGGTTTCATCGGAGGTTGAACTCTCGGTATTTTCGGAAGACTCTGTTGGTTTGGGGGCCGCCACTTTAACCATAGCATGGCGTAGAACTTGCTCCCCTATCATATAACCACGCATTAATTCTTCTATGATGATGCCTTCTGGATATTCATCGGTATATTCCCGTAACATGGCTTCGTGATAGAGGGGATCAAAAGGTTCCCCTTCTGGACGCATGGGACTGACTCCTAAGCGTTTGAGACTATCCACGAGATTTTTATATACCCCTTGATAGCTTTTGTGAATAGCTGTTTCTCCATCATTGGCAGGTTTGATAGTGTTGCGGGCCCGCTCAAAGTTATCTACTACTGATAATAGTTCTCCAATAGTATTCCGTTTAACTATTGTTTCTAGGTCTTGTTTTTCTTTAGCAGTCCGTTTACGATAATTGTCGAATTCGGCGGTGAGGCGAATATGACTATTTTTCAGAACATCGTACTGTTGGCCTTGCTCTTGCAGTTTACCTTGTAGAGCCTCTATTTGTTCTGTTAATGCAGTAATAGTTGTGTTTGAGGACTCTTCTGGAGTGGGTTCAGAAACTGTGGTTTCTACTTCCTCTTGAGAGGTTGTCTCTTCTGGAGAAGTAGCTACCGTTTCTACTGGGGTTTCGCTTTCAGCAGTCACAGGGGTGTCATCGGTTAGTTCAACTTCGGGAGTTTCTATATTTTTTTCTAGTTGTTGCTCGTTTTGTGTGGTAGACATTCTGTTAAAATCTATAGCCCATCTGTATAATGATCCTATGAATCATTATAAAGGAACACGGCAGCCCAAAAACTCTTTATCTGCCATATTGCCTTTAAAATGTAAATGCGATAGTTGAAAAACCCACCTGAATAGGTAAGTTTATCTAGGTTTTGTCGGTTTTATCAATTTTCAGTTAATATCTTGACCATAGTTTGAGCAATTTTATCAATTTTCTCGTAAGTAAAAGATAGGTAAGAAAAAGCAAAATTGATGGTCATTTTGTTATTGAAGGTTGAAATAGATAAAGACAGAGAATAATTATAAATAGAAACATTAGGGACAAACATTAAGCATTGATTAGTATAGCCATGATTTAAACCTGTTTACTTTTCTGCTTCTCAAAATATTGTTGATGATATTCTTCAGCTAGATAATAAGCTGATGCTGCTTTAATTTCTGTAACAATATCTTTCTTGTATTGACCAGAATTTTGCATTTTTATTTTAGAGTGTCTTGCTATTTTTTCCTGTGTAGAATTATGATAAAAAATCACAGAACGATACTGCTCACCTCGATCATATCCTTGGCGGTTTAAGCTGGTGGGATCGTGAATATTCCAAAAGTTTTCTAAGAGATATTCGTAACTAATTATCGTGGGATAATATTCAATTTGTACCACCTCAGCATGACCAGTTACCCTAGCACAAACATCTAAATAACAAGGGTTAGGCCAATGTCCCCCCATATAACCAACGGAAGTAGAAATAACCCCTTTTAACTTACGAAAAGCAGCCTCTACTCCCCAAAAACATCCGGCTCCAAATGTGGCTTTTTCCATATATCTAATAATTAACTCTACTATGCACTTCTACGACCTAATTCATAAACTCCACAGGTCATACAAGCTAAAATTCCCATACTAATAGACCAACTTTGACCTAATCCTAATTCTACGCCCCAATTACAAAACCCCCCAATGATAAAGAAGGGAAGAATGCTAAAAAGAGAGGCATAGAAAGCATTCTGAGACTCTCTCACTTGACGAGTTTTCTCAAATTCTTCCTGGGTTCTATACAGCGATCGCTCAGCAAAATTAAACCAGCGATTTAACCCTTCTATAACACTTTCTCTGAAGGAAGAAAGTCCTAAATAGAGAGATAATGACCATAAGCAAGTTCCAGCAATGACAACGGTGTCAATGGAAAAACGGAAGGGAATAAAATTAATGACCATGGATTATTAAACGCTTGATTCACAAATAATTAATAATTTGTCGATTTTAACAAAATTAAGCAGACATTAGCAAAAGTCAACTACCCCTATTGGTATAAGCGACTTTGGACAAAAACAGCTATGATGCTACCTAGTCTCTATTTTTAGCTTGCAATTATTTCAGTGTGAGTGGTGTTATGATCCAATCTATCAAGTCTGATGGACGCAAATTAAACAAAAAATTACTCTTTATTGCGATCGCTACGTTATTGCTCCCTGTAGCTGTGAATGGGTGGCGACAAGTTCCTTCTCAAGCCCAGTACGCACCTGCCACTAATTCTACCAATACCTGGCAATATGCGTCTTTCCCTGTGGAAAATTTCCAAACCTATACCTCTGGGTACGGTTATCGCACTTCTCCTATTACGGGACAATCTCAGTTTCATCGGGGGTTGGATATGGCCGCACCTTTGGGGAGTTATGTCCGTAACTGGTGGCAAGGACGAGTGGTTGCACTTTCGGACCATACCGCTTGTGGAACCATGATTACCATTCAGTCGGGAAATTGGACCCACATCTATTGTCATTTGATGGGAACGGTGGAAGATAGTTCCCAAGGACGCTATTTTATCGATAGGGAAGGGGGACTGGCTCTCTGGTTGGGTCAAGATGTTCCTTCCGGTGCCAGAATAGGTCGTATAGGGATGACGGGAAGGACAACAGGGCCCCATCTTCATTGGGGTTTGAAATATCGAGGCGAATATCTCGATCCGGCGTTAGTTTTGCAAGAAATGTATGGGGGTCAAGCTAATCTTTAAGTATTAGTTTGTGTCTCTGATTTCTTGAATTTTTGCTTCATTAGCTTCTTTATTTTTAGGAATCCATACAAGTCGATTTTTATCCCATTCTGCTTCTGTATAGACAGCTTTTTCCCAATTGTGCGCTGATTTAAGTTGTTCATTATTTAACGACATTAAAACTGCCCTTAAAAAATAAGCTGCAATTATTAATTTTTTTTGATTCAATCAGCAAAAATCATAATCGTTATGAGTTGACTTTAGGGAAAAAGCCCAGAGAACAGAAATTGACCACGATTTTGCACATACCACACAATAGTCACTTTATGTTATTTTTTTTACACATTTTTACGATGAAAATTGTTAAGATAGAAAAAAATAGAAAAAAAGAAAAAATAATATGGGTTTAAAACCAGGAATATCACTCAAGAAACTCGAATCAATACAGGGGGGTATGGCGCAATTTTATACCCCACAATCAAGTGATGAAACAATGTTAGTGCAGGTTCCCAGGGGAACTATTGATGAACTATTTGTGCATCATTTTCAAACCGATCAACTATTAGTTGTTAGAGGCAGCTTCATTCTGGTTGCACTCCATAATAGACGGTATGATTATATACCCTTAAGTGAACATGACCCTCAAGTCATTACTATTCCCCCAGGGGTTCCCCACGGAGCAATCAATCTGAGTTCAGAAGACTGTTTATTAGTCAACGCTGTATTACGTCATGGTGAGTCCCACCCTTTAGATTATCGACCAATGAAACCACCTTTCCCCTATGACTTTAATAAAATACATACCATGTTAGAAACCATAGAGAAGAAAGCTACAGTGGTTTCCTAGATAGGATTTTTAGTGAACAAAAATTTATTAAACTATTTTGGGACAATTATTTAATTGTCCCTTATTCATAATTTAGATAAAAACCTCTGATGTCCAGTTTCCATGGAGTCCATAAGGAATATGATGTTTTAGATGTAAAGTAGCAAGTAACTGCTCACCGCAACAAAAAAGTCTTATTGAAAAGCACTACAAACAACATCAGTTGAGTCAACAAAAATATAAGCCCTGTGATTTAGCGTAAAATTTAAGCTAATTTATTACGGCTATTTTAATGACTAACATTCCCAGAATCAAGTCTTTTAAAAACCTCAAATAAAAACAACAATATGAGAAAAAAAAAGAATAGTAAGATAGTTTTTTGTTAGCGGAGATTATCCGCTAATCCTGTGTATTTTTGTGCAGAGAGATAGGGGGATCAAGAAAAATCTATCCCCTATCGGCTCCGGAGCCTTTTACATCTCTAATCCTGGGGGACTCCGACCAGCTAATGAAAATAATTCGCATAATTGGACAATGGCATTTTGCCCCTGTAATCTCATGGTCTCTAAAAAACTGAACATTTGGGTGACTAACTCTGCACCCCAGTCGCTTCTTGCTCCCCCACTTACTTTGCGGTGAATGACAATGGGACGTAAAGCTCTCTCAGCATCATTATTATCTGGTTTGACTTCAGGATAAGTTAGAAAGGTGAACCACTCTTCCCAATGACGTTTGAGACGGTTAATCAATCTTTGTGCATCATAAGGCCATCCTTTTTTGGGAGTTGCTTTAAAAATCTTTTGCAGTGAGTTCTTGACTTCTGTTCTTTTGGAGCCTAAGTCTTCAAGGGTTAAATTTCGACCATGATAATGACGATAATGGATACGGGCGGTTGCTAAAACTTGCTGTACATCGGCAGCAAATTCTCGATTCGCTTGAAAACGACTGGTTTTAAGGGACTCTAACTCTCGTTCTAAATGTGCCAGACATTTCTGTTTGGCCATCGCACTTTGTCTAAAGTAGGCACTATAGCAGTCACTGGTGAGGATGCCCTTAAAATCTGCTCCTAACAATTTCTCGACTTCTGCGGAGCTTCTAGTGGGAGCCAACATCAACACACAGACCTCATTTGATGTGGCTACCCAAACCCAATACTTGATGCCATCGATGCAATAACTGGTTTCGTCAACACATCGGATTCCTGGCTGCTGGATGTACTTTAACCACTGTTGGGTCAAGGGTTCTAAACTTTCTTGAAACCATTTGTGCATTTTGGCAAGGCTCCCTTGAGAAATGGGAATGCCAAAGACATACTCTATAAAATGTTCCTGTTTACGCCATGTAAGATTACCCCCATAGCCAAGCCAGCCCACGATGCTACTTAATCGCGCCCCATAACTGAATCCTTCTTTAACTCCCAATGGAACAGGACTGTAATCTGACCATCCACAACTAGGACATTTATAGAATCCGCGACGATATTCCCTGATTTCTATGGGTTGGTCTACTACTTCAGCCACTTGCTGGACTTTTTCGGGAACTACTTCATCTCGTTCCACTGAACCCCCACAAACAGGACAGTTTTCTAGTTCTAAAGGGACTATCTTATCGGGCTGACCAAAACCATTACGGGTCTTCCCTGGGTGGTCATATTTTGGTCCGCGTTTAAATCCTTTTTTGCGTTTCTTTTTGTCAGAAGGCTTTTTTAGTTGGTCTGATGATGGGGGGACTGAACTGTTTTTTGAGTTACGGTTTTTTAGCTTATCTCTCTCTTCTTTCAATTTTTCAATTTCTTGCTGTTGTGTAGAGATTTGTTGTTGTTGCTGGTCAATCAGTCTTTGTTGAAGAGATAACTGTTGTTGTGCCTTGACTAGCCACTCAATCATGAAGACATTGTTCGCCAACTGTTCATCGGCGATAGCTCTAACTAGCTTTGAATCAATGGTAGCATTTGTGGTCATAACCCCCACTATACATAAAAATCCCCGATTTTACCTTTATGTTGTCAAGACAGATTCTTTATTGCGGTGAGCAATTACAGTAGCAATAGGTTCTTTTTCCAAGTTTTCACCATCTAAGATTACAAGATCAGAACGGTGTTGATCACCATCATAAATCATGACTAAAACCCATCCTTCATCCTCAGAGGTTGCATTAGGTTTAGGAACAAAAATCGGTTCTCCAACATAACCTTGAGGGGCAAAAAAATGTACCTACTTTTCACCTGTTAATAAGTCCTTTTTAAGGATAGCTTGAAAAGGTGCATTACCTCGATCTTTATGAGTGGTTCCTATGAATAGATAGCGGTAGTTTCTACCAAAATTTTTCGGGTTGATAGCAGGAAACTCACAAGAACGACTTTCGAGCATTTTTTTGTCAACTGTTTCCCCATCTAGGTCAATTTTCAACCGATATACTCGTCCAGGATCTATGCTATCAAAATCTATTTCTTTGTAGTCAGTCTCGAAGTTTACTTGTGAAAGAGAGTCATAAGAAATTGAATCTAAGTAGATATTATTACCCTCTTCAAAAGCATTAACATGATGGAACACAAAACCTGCATCTATTTCTAAAGTTTTAACTTTTTTATCCCTAGTAGTTCGAGGAATAATAATTAACTGACTAGGTTTACCTTGTTGAAAATTAACACATTCTCCAGCACCTTTTAAACCCAAAAGGAAGGGAATAGGATTAAAAGTAACAGGGTTTTGTAACAAGAGACAATAATGAGGAGTGATTGCACAATCATGGATAAAAGAAAATCCAGGAACTGTGTGAGAATGGCGACGTAATAAGTTACCATCTGGGGCAAATTCATAGATGGTAATTTTACTAGAAAGTCCTGGTTTAATAGAATAATTAACTAAGCAAGGTTGACCATTATCTAATTCACAACTAGGATCAAAACAGGGGTGAGCGGCTCACGGGGTGACAAGTAGGTTGAAAAGTAAGTCCAGAGCGGTTTTTCTCTGTTACCCGACCCTAAACAATTGTCGGCAACCAGAGAGCTTATTGAGAATGAACGATAATGATAATCATTTGCAAATGGGGGGGGAAGACGTGGCATTTGCCACGTCTTCCCCCCCCAAACAGGGCAATCGCATTAAAATCTGAGATGCGTTATCCAGTAAAGATTTTAGAGTTTCAGTACAAATGAACGGCGATCGCGAAACCTCTTATGCAGTCAGCTTTTCAAAAATTAAATGCGATTGCCCTGCCCCCCCAAACTGTTTTGATGCGCGAGCGTCAACTCCTAAAAGAGAGAAAACAATCCGATTTTATGCTAATAATAATCAGATTGTCCTTAATCGTTTTATAACTTAAATCATGAGCTTTTTAGCAGTTTATGAATCTCATTTTACCAAACATTTAACACAAACACAGTTCGAGGCTTTTAGAATTTTACTGTGGTTGCTGACAGTACATAAACAGGTTAGAATAGAAAGGTTAGCAGCTTGTTTTCCTTTACCAATCCTTTATCAAAGTCGTCGTAAACATATCCAGAGATTCCTAGTTTTGTCAGCTTTAGCCATTCCCAGATTCTGGTTTCCTGTGATTAAAGCTATTATTTGTAAAGAATTTAAGACTGGCTCTCGTCTGATTATAACAATTGACCGAACCCAATGGAAAGATAAAAATGTTTTCATGGTTGCTGTTATCTGGAAAAAGTGGGCTTTACCCATCTATTGGACACTTTTAGGGAAAAGAGGAGCCAGCAGATTATCTGAACAACAGGCATTAATTCAACCTGTTCTTTGTCTTCTAAAAAACTATGAGTTAGTCATTCTTGGAGACCGAGAATTCCACAGTGTTAAATTAGCTTATTGGTTGAAACAAAAAAGTAAAAAACAAAAGTTATTCTTCGCTTTTCGTCAGAAACAAGGTACAAACCAGAAAAAAGATGATGAAGATTATCAAACTTTTTCGCAGTTAGGAATGAAACCTGGGATGAAGATGTTTTTAACTGGGGTTTCAGTCACTAAAAATAAAGGGTTTGGAAACTTTAATGTGGGAGCATATTGGAAAAGAAAATACAAGGGCAAACAGGAAAAAGAGCCTTGGTTTATTCTTACCAACTTAGACAGTTTATCAGAGGTCTTGAAAGTCTATCGAGCCAGGGCAGGTATTGAAGCTATGTTCAAGGATTGTAAGACAGGGGGTTATAATTGGGAGGGAAGTAAAGCCAATAATAAACGACTAAATTCCTTGATTTTATTAATAGCGATCGCTTACACTGCTACTTCTTTAAAAGGCAAAACATTTCGACAAACCAATCAAGGAAAATATATTGCTCGTCTAACTGAAAAATCAAGACGTGACCGAAGACATAGTAATTTTTGGATAGGACTTTATGGCTCTCTTTGGATTCACGCTTGGGAATTTTGCTCTGATTTTATTTCAATTATGATGAGCAATAATCCCCAGAAACTCAACAATTATAAAAAAGGGTTACAAGCCATGTCCATAATAGATAAGACGGCTTAATTCCCCTATTTTATCTTAACATAAAATAACCAGTGGAAGATGATTTATTTTAGATGTAACTATCCAAAATAAACCAATTTTTATTATTTAATAAAAACTAATATTGCCCAAGGGGTTGATTTTGAGCATCAACCCTGTGGGGGGGAGGACGGTGTAAGCCTCCTCCCCCCCACACACACGGCAAGAATGATTATCATTATTGTTTATTCTCAATTGGACTTTGGATAAAAAACAATTGTTAGCGTAAATTTTACGCTAAACATATCTCCAAAGCTAAAATAGAGAATTAAGGTGATTTTAAAAACTCTCTTTCCATCTTTTTAGGGGATTTTAAATATTAAATAGCTTCATTCAGTTTCGGTTCCAATATAGATATCTAAGTAGCTTTCAGTTAGAGATTGAATGACTCGTTCTAATTCATCAATGAGATTTCTTCTAGTGAGTTTTTCTACAGCATCAATATGAGCAGAACTTCCGGCTCGTCCTAAATATTTATATTTGGTTTTTTTCTCATTATTAGTGGCCATAGGAAAAATTGATTCAGCAGCCTGTAGTTTATAATACCAGTAGATTGTTCCCTTTCGATTAACCTGAAACGAATAATATGACAATTAGCTGGTGCTACTTCCCCTTCCCGTTCAATTTTCTTTATTTTCTGTTTAAGAGAGCGAATTAGACTCTTAATTTGTTTGGCTCTCAGGTGGACATCTTGACTGGTCTTAAGTTCGGAATGTGATGACATTAGCCTTAACTGTAACAAACAACCTCTTTTGATGTTAGCGTATATATTCCGCTAATTTATAAGGTAATAAATTTTAAAAATGACCAAAAATGAAACGGCTACGTCTGTCGAGGAATTCCTGGTGTGGAGGTCTAACCTCTTCCAAGGACTAAAAGCTAGAAAAGAAACTATTATAGAATTACTCGATGCCCTCTCCAGTAACCAACAAGCTCACTCAGTCGTTGAATTGTCTCTCAATCCTTTATTTAGAAGAGATTATAACAGTTTATATAGAGGAATTCAAGAGTTTTTACCCACTCAAACTGACCCTAATTATGAACAGAGAATTGAGACTTTATTTTCAGCGGTATCGAGAACAATTCCTCCCACTTCAAAACATTATAACTTATTTGGTATTGACACAACTCCCTGTCCACGACCGTTTGCCGAAACGTTAGCGGATAAAACTTTTATTCATTACCCCAATCCAATTAAGGGAAATAAACCCATTAATATTGGACATTGTTATTCCGTTGTCTGCGCTTTACCTGACCAAATAGACACAGAAAAAGTCCCTTGGGCTGTCCCCTTATCAGGAGAGCGAGTCCCCTCTAAACATAAAGGAGTAAATCAAGGCAATCAACAACTAAAAAAAATCTGGCAAAGTTCTTTATTTTCTGATAAATTATCTGTCTTAGTGGCTGATAGTGACTACAGCCAAAAGGATTTTATTGGGGAACAAGTTAAGCATGAAGACGTAGTTACTATTACAAGAGTTAGAAGTGACCGAGTTTTTTATCGTCAATTTATTCGGGACCCAAATCAAGCCAAAACTTCGGGACATCCCCGTTGGTATGGGGATAAATTTGACCTTAAAGATGACCAAACTTGGACTGAACCTGATGAAGTTCATCATGTTCCCTTTACAACGAAAAAAGGTCGTCAATTAACAGTGACTATTTCGGGATGAAAACAGATGTTAATGAGAGGAACTAAAAACTATAAAATGAACAATCACCCCTTTACTTTACTCCAGATTGTTGTCAGAGCTCAAGAAAGAAATAGTATTTGGAAACCTATGTGGCTTATTGTTATTGGTTCTCGGCGCGATGAGTTAAGTTTAGTTGATTGTTATCAGTGTTATCGACAACGTTATGACATGGAACATCTTTTTCGATTTGGTAAACAAAGATTATTGATGACATCTTATTTAACTCCCGATGTACATCATGAAGAAAATTGGTTTAAACTAACACTTCTTTCTTATGTAAATTTGTGGGCTGCCAGAAAATTAGCTGTGGTTTTACCCCGTGATTGGGAACAGTATTTGAAGACTAATAAATCCATCAAAATCACCCCTAGTCTAGTTCAAAGAGACTTTTCAAGAATAATTACGACCTTGGGGACTTTCGCCAAATTTCCCAAACGTCGAGGTTTTTCTTCCGGACGTATTAAAGGTTACAAAAAAGCCCCACGAACTCGTCATGATGTTATCAAGAAAGGGAGCAAAAAATCAACTGAAAACTTAAAAGCTCCTTAGTTTTCCTCAGAATCTATAGATTAGCCCTATTTGTTAGCCAATTTTATTGACTGATACAGAGCCGATATTTTGGGATTTTAGTTTAGCGTAAAATATACGCTAACAAACTTTTTTTGTCCAAAGTCTAATCTCAATAAGCCCTCTAGTTTTTGACAATTTATAGAGCGATCGCCACGGCTGGAACCCTCTTTCAATCAGGGTTTTAACGGGCTTGTCACCCCGTGAGGGTGAGCGGAAATAGAATCACCTGGGTTTAATACCCCATCTAAATAGTCAATACCAAGAGTTTCCAATGTGCTAGGATCGAGTAGATAAGGTTCGGCTGCCTCCCAAAGTGCCAGTAACTTGTTGCCCCAATAAATAACATTAGTGTTAGCAATATTTTTAACCTTTATATCAAAAATATTATTAATCCACCCCCCCGGCTTTTGGGTTCCAAAAACACCCCGATAGATCATCTTACCTGCTTTTTGTTCTTGTACATAGCCTTCTGTGCGAACAAAACGGTTACGAAAATGGACTTTTCCGTTAGGTAAAAAAGAAATAGCACAAACCATTCCATCTCCATCAAAAGGATGTTGTAAGGGTGTCCCTTGCACATCAAATAAACCTGGTCCATTTCTAAACAAAGTTCCTTGTAACTCTTCAGGAACTTTTCCCTCTATATCCTCAATAAAATATTCATATTCATTAGGTTGAGATTGATAGCCCTGTTGCCATTGTTGACGATTGAAAGATAAGTTTTCTTTTTTTTATTAATCGAGATAGTCATGTTTTTTGTTGTTTCTTAAATAGTTTACTTCTTTTTATTGGTAATAAATTCGGGAATGACATCAGGGATTAGAGCATCATCAGTAACCGTCCCTAAAGCTTTACCTTCATAGACTTCACCGACATAACTTATATTTTCTTGTTCCTCTAACTCTTCAGCTTGGGGATCGTTATTAGGTAACCACTTAACTAAGGGTAAAGGTAATAAAGTTGAGAGGTTGGTAATAGTTATCAGTAACCAGAGATTATTAAAATTAGTTTCTGTTACTCCTAACCAATGGGTGAGTAGTGATCCTAATTCATGGGATAATAAGTTTGCTAGATTGACAATGGACATCAATAAAGCAAATAAGGTTGCTTCGATGCCTTTAGGACATAACCTAGCAGATAATACCAAGATGGGTAAAAAAGCAATTTGACCAGCAACAGTTAAAATTAAACTGTCCCCTAAACTGAACCAATGGTCGTCAATTCCCAATAAGCGGTTAGTATGAGTAACTAGCAATAATGTGGTCATTCCAAAAGCAGAAGAAATAACCACACTCCAACCCAAGATATTTCTAAAGGAAACATTTTTAAGGAACTTTTGATAAATCAATACTCCTAACAATGCAGCCACGCTAGTAACCAGACGAACTCGCCCTAAAAATTCTGGTTCAAACCCTAATTCATTGGTAGCAAAATAAAAGAAGGCTGAGTCACCATTAGGAGTAGCTTGCCAGAGAAAAACAAAAGCAGTTGGTAAAAAAATTGATTTCTGTTTAATGGCTTTCCATACCTGTTTTATTTGTTGTTTAACCAAAGATTGATCCTGTTGAGAAAGTAACTCATTTTTACTAACAGGTTCCTCAGCAATCAACCAAGCAGCCAAACAGACAATAAAAGGAAAAATAGCCGTAATTTCAAATACAATTTGATTGCTAAATCTTTCTAACAACAAACCACTTAAATAAGCTGTAATTAACCCCCCAAAAGCTGATACTCCCCAAGTTAAGGATTGTAACGATCCTGCTTGACTTAAAGACTCTTTTCTGGCCCTTTCTACCACCAAGGAGTCAACGATAACATCGCTGATAGCGACAGAAAGAGAGGTTAACAGGAGGGTGACAGTAGCTAACCAGACATTACTAACCACTGTAGCCAATAATATCCAGGATAAACTGCCTAATAGTCCCGAAATAACCAGATAAGGACGACGACGATAGCTAAATATGGGTAAACCGTCCGAAATAAACCCAAATAGGGGTTTGATCACCCAAGGAATCGCAGCAATACCTGTTAATGCACCCATTTGTGCAGGGGTTAAGCCTAAATCATCTTTGAGGAAGAAACTCACCGCTAAACGGGCTAAACCTAAGATTCCTTGCACAAAATAGACGCTCAGGATTGCAAATAGTTCAGCACTAGGTTTATTGCCGAATAATACCGTTTTTGTGAATGTCTTTTTAATTTGTCTCAGGGCAGAAAACGTCGCACTCATGAAGATAAGTAAAGTTTTATAACTTTATCTATCATAAGCGATCGCCTCTATTTGTAGAGATGCTTAATAAATTCTAAATTCTCAGTTCTAAGTTCTAAATTTGCAATTCTCCTCAGTAAACTCTGCTAAAATAATGATCCACGCCCCTCACAAACCGTGCGTTATCTAGGTCAATGAATGACAACGCCTATGCTAAACCCTGATTTAAAAGCAATAGAACTCAACAAAGAAGAGATTGAAAGATACTCTCGCCACATTATCTTGCCAGAAGTGGGGCTAGACGGTCAAAAACGCTTAAAAGCTGCCAGTGTTCTTTGTATCGGAACCGGAGGCTTAGGATCTCCCCTCTTACTATACCTAGCTGCTGCTGGTATTGGACGCATTGGAATTGTCGATTTTGATATTGTTGACAGTTCTAACTTACAACGTCAGATTATTCATGGCACTTCTTGGGTAAATAAACCGAAGATTGAATCAGCCAAAAACCGAATTTTAGAGATAAACCCTGTTTGTCAGGTAGATTTATACGAAACCCGTCTTTCTTCGGAAAATGCGCTCAAGATCATGGAACCCTATGACGTGATAGTAGACGGAACCGATAATTTCCCCACTCGTTACCTCACCAATGATGCTTGCGTCTTGTTGAATAAACCCAACGTTTATGGGTCAATTTTCCGCTTTGAAGGCCAAGCAACCGTATTCAACTACGAAGGGGGTCCCAACTATCGTGACTTATACCCAGAACCTCCCCCACCAGGAATGGTTCCCTCCTGTGCAGAAGGAGGAGTTTTAGGGGTACTACCGGGCATTATCGGCACCATTCAAGCCACCGAAACCATTAAAATCATTTTAGGGGCTAAAGATACCCTCAGTGGGCGTTTACTGTTGTACAATGCCTGGAATATGACCTTTCGGGAGTTGAAGCTACGACCAAACCCAGAACGGCCTGTAATTAATGATTTGATTGATTATGAGCAGTTTTGTGGCATTCCTCAAGCTCAAGCTGCCGCAACGGAAGAAAAGTCCGCTATTGCTGAAATTAGCGTCAAGGATCTCAAAGATTTAATGGAACATGGGGCTGATGCTTTTGTGTTAATTGATGTGCGTAACGTTAATGAATACGAGATCGCCCGTATTCCTGGTTCTGTCTTAGTTCCTTTACCGGATATCGAACAAGGATCGGGGATCGAGAAAGTGAAAGAGTTGGCCAAAGATCACCGTTTAATTGCTCATTGTAAGATGGGTGGGCGATCGGCTAAAGCTTTAAAAATTCTCCAAGATGCAGGAATAGAAGGAACCAACGTTAAAGGTGGTATTACTGCTTGGAGTCAAGAAGTTGATTCCAATGTTCCTCAATACTAAATATTGATTAGTTTCCATCATAATTAACCTGCTTCTAGTTGTTTAGAAGTGGGTTTTTTATTAATGAACAATGAACAATTAACAATGAACATCTAACTCCGAACTCCGAACTCCGAACTCCTATATGTTTAAATTTTCCTTGTTTTTAAGATTTGAAAACTTTATCTTATGTTAGCATTTTTAAACAGAAATAAGACGATAAAATTAGGAAATTAACCATGAAGTTTGCCCTTGTGAGTGATGATTTTTGTACCATTACAGGAAAAACCGGACGCGCTCGTAAATTTTTGGTTTATGAAGCAACCCAAGATATTAAACCTACTTTAGTCGAAAAATTAGAAGTCCCTCAAACTCAACCCACATTTCACGATCTCCACGATGATGATATTACACCCCATCCTCTAGACAATTATATTTTAATTACAGGAGAAGCAGGTGTGGGTTTAAGCGAGCGTTTAAGTCGTCGTGGTATTACAGTTTATATTACCTCACAAACCGATCCCCTAGAGGCCATTCACGGAGTTATACAAGGTAATATACCAACATTAGCACCAACCCCCCACGGAGAAGATGGCCGCTGTTTAAATCATTAATATTTATTAATAGATTAGGTGGGCAAAATTAAAGAATTGCTATTAATTAGACCACAGATTTTTAATGATTTGCCCACCCTACATTTTGTTAATCAATCTAGCTTAATTTAGATAAGATACCTTTTAGCACTAACCCAAGACAGCCTAACACAAAAATCATGATGATGGGAAACCCAATGAATTTTCCTAGAGGATCGTTACATACTTTCACGATTAATTGATTGGGTATTACTTCAGTTATAGCATTACATTTTTTGCCTTCATCGTCAATTAAAGCCATTAATGCGGTTCCTGTTCCCACCACAGTTACTAAGTTTTGAAAACTGCGATCGCTTTTGGCTTTTTCTGCTTCTATTCGACTGCGAATAATATTAATATTACTTTCTAATAATCTTAATCCAAGTTCCATGTTTTCATAATCTTTTTCTATCTGTACGATATATTTTTGTGTGGATAATTTACTAAATTTATCTAGTAATTGCAAGTTGTCAGATTCTAAAGTTTTGTTTTTAATAATTTCTAACCAGTTTTTATAATTAATTAAATTAAGGTCTACAATTTGTTTTTGAAAGTTTAGTTTAGGGAGATCGACCATGTAAGTTTCTATAATATTTTCGACTTCTTTTATTTTTTTATCCGTTTTTATCTTTTTATTTTGCTCAATACTTCTTTTATTTTCTTCAATTTTTTGATAATATTCAATCAGATTTTTTTTAAGCAAACGACTCTGAGTATAAGCGAATAAAATCTTATGCTTATAAGAGAATAATCCAATCCAATAGTTGTATAATTCTGCTGCTTTTTCCATGCTTTGCAGACTAGGATAAATAACAACAATAATATGTAAGTTTATTTCTTGACTAGGTTGATATTGCCAAAACTCAAAAAATTCTCCTTCAAATAACCGTCCTCGTTCCTTTAAATCTTCTTCAAGATTAGCATCTTTTACAAATAAATCATAACAGTATTTAGCAACTTCTTGGGTAGATTTACGACTATCTTTAGGGAGACAACCTGATAACATCCATGTCTGTCCTATACTACCAGTTTTCCCTCTTAATTTTGCTTCAATTTCTTCTTTAATAAAAGAAAAACTTTTCAGTGGTTGAGAATCGGTTAAATTATCAACAGAACAATCTATTTGTAACCCATAAGTATCATTTAAACGAACAGGATAATAGTATCCTTCTAAGTTTCTATTTTGGTTAACAAAATCAATCGTTTGTTGCTTAGGAAGTAGTTCTAAATATTCGATTTCTATGTCGGGATCAACTAACTTAGTCTTTTTGGGAAGTTTCTTGCGAAAATGGACTTCAAATTTATGATTTTCTTCGTCTGTTGCATTCAGCGAATTTTTTAAATCATAGATGAATAAGTCAATGGTTGGGTAGATAATATCACTCATTATATTAGTTGATAATACTCCAGATTATTGACCTAAATTACCTAAAGTTTGTTTCAACTTATCAAGAGATGATACTTTTTTAACACCAGTTTCCGGTTCTTCGTAACAACTTACCACAACTAGAACATTATTGAGTTGACTATCATATTCTGTGGGTTTACCCGTGGGTTTAAACCCTTTCTCTCTAAACCTATCATCCTTAACCCGAATTTCTCACAAAATCTGCGATCGCCAAACACAGAAGCCTTACAGGAAGTGGGTTTGAACAGAGCGATCGCAGATTTCCCCAACCAACAGTCTGTTGTCAGATTTTAAGTTAAAATTAACCCGAATTAGACAAAGATGAAAAGATAAATCAATCACTCATTTTTCCAAAAAAATTATTAATAAAATCTCTAATAGTACTAGATTGTTAGAATAAAATATGCTATAATTTAATTATTAAAGCAATTTACCTTAAACTGATTTAATGAGTCCCAGTCATCCCCGAACCCCTCGTCAAGTAATCAACTTTAGTAAACAGAAAGGAAAAGAAATAATCGCTAATTTTGATGGGGGACTAATCACTTCAGATGCGGGGATTGTCTGGATAGCTGAGTTGGATAAAAAACTGGGAATTACGGAGAAGTTTGGTAACTGTTTTCAAGATCATCGTCATCAATCTTATGTAGATCATTCCGTTCATGAGTTATTAGCACAAAGGCTTTATGGAATTATTTTAGGCTATGAAGATGTCAATGACCATGATAAATTACGTCACGATCCTGCCCTTAAGATCGCTTTAGAAAAGCTTAATGAACTTGAAGATAAAAAGGGATGGTTAGCTGGAAAAAGTACAATTAATAGATTGGAATATTGTCCTGAGACTATTCTCGACCAAAAAACGAGTCGTTATCATAAAATAGAAACCAACTTTGAAGCCATTGAAAAATCTTTTGTCGAATTTTTTTTAGAGTCTTATAAAAAACCTCCCTTAAGTATTATATTAGATATGGATGTCACGGATGACCAAGTACATGGTAATCAAGAAGGGGCATTTTTTAATAGTTATTATCACGGAGTATGTTATGCTCCTTTATATATTTTCTGTGGGCATCATTTATTAGTTGCTAAACTTCGTTCATCTAATGTAGATCCAGCCGATGGAGCCTTAGACGAATTACAAAGAATTATCGGACTAATTAGAGAAAAATGGTCAGAGACTCATATCCTAGTTAGGGGTGATAGTGCCTATGCCCGTGAAGAAATCTTCTATTTTTGTGAAAATCAGCCTTTAGTTGATTATGTTATAGCTATGGGAACAAATGGCGTTCTTAAGTTACGAGCGGATGATGTAATTGAAAAAGCCAAACATGAATATGAAAAAAAACTAGCTCCAATAACTGAATTAATGGATAGTTTATTTCAGAAAAAAGAAGATTTAGAAGAAGTTAAAAAATTAGTACCAATTTCTACTTGGTATCGCTCTATTCGTTATAAAACAGAAAAGTCATGGAGTTGTCAAAGAAGAGTAGTGACAAAAGTTTGTTATGGAAGTGATGGCTTAAAAATGCGCCATGTGGTGACATCTTTGCCCGCTTCAAAAATTCCACCCTCAAAACTTTATACAAAAAAATACTGTCCGAGAGGCGAGATGGAAAATCGGATTAAAGAACAACAATTAGACTTGTTAGCTCATAGAACTTCAACTCAAACATTTCAAAGTAATAAACTAAGATTATGGATACATTCCTGGGCTTATGTTCTCATAAATGCTTTTCGTCAACACTGTTTAAAAAAAACTTCATTGGCTAAAGCAACTGTGGGAAGAATACGTCTAAATCTTCTTAAGTTGGGAGCCAGAATAAAGATTAGTTGTAGAAGAATTATTATCGCTATAGCTAGTGCTTGTCCTTATCAAGATATTTTGTCTATTGCTAACAAAAGAATTAAAACTATTCCTAATACTGGATAAGTAGAATAAGTTGTTTTTTAAAAAAGATATCTATCATAAGTTGTTGACTGACTGATACTTTCATTTAGTCTTATTTATAGTGGAGAAAATCAAAAGTTAATATAATTATTCCCTCTTAAACTCAATTTTTGGATAATCAAAGTCAATTTTTTTATTCATCTATATTCAAAATTTCTATTAGTCCTAAAAATTATCATTTTTCATCTCTGGATTGGGCTTTCAAATTAATTTGTGAGAAATCCGGGTTAACCATTAAAGATTTAATTTCTTGTTCTATTCCTGACAATATTTGTGATTTTTCTGGGAGTTGCTCAAATTGAGTTGTATACTGGTTATATTGTTTATTTAATTGTGGGTTAGATTGGATCATTTTTAATAACATGGGTTCGGTATGATTTGTCCATGCTAAGGGTTGTATATGTAAATGTTTGGCAATATCCGTTAAGGTTTGTTTTTCTTCTTCATTGAGAGGATTTTTAAGATCGCTTAATGCGAGTAAAAACGCTAGTTTTGTCTTGTGCATTTCTATTTTCATTATGTTGTTTTTGCAGTTGGTAAAATAAAAAAAAAGAAATTATTAACTATGAGAAAATTCTCTTTTTACAAGGGTATAATGGTGATAATTATCTTTATTTTTCTTAAAGAATTTAAGATTACGAATACTATTATAAAATAAAGATCATGACACGACAATGGGAAGCGTTAATTGTTGGAATTGAGGAATATCCTAGTTTTACAACTTTAGATAATTTAATTGTAGCAACAAAGGATGCAGAAGATGTTGCACAACAGTTAGAAAACTACGGTTATGAGACGTTTCGCATCCAACGTTTACCACAACAACCTCATAAAAAAGGTAGTAAACCTAATGTTAGCAGTTGGGGGATAAAAGTAGAGGATTTAAAAGAAAAAATTAAGAATCTTTTTAACCCTCGTTCTCTACAGGAAACCCCTGATCTCGCTTTATTTTATTTTTCGGGTCATGGATGGCGTAAAATTGTTGATAATAAAGAGGATACTTTTTTTAGCAACTAGCGATGTTCTTCCTGATCAAGAAATCTATGGTATTCCTCTGAGTTGGTTGGGGGAACAAATAGAAACAAGTCCAGTTAAAAAAATCATTATTTGGTTAGATTGTTGTTTTAGTGGGGAACTAATTAAGTACCTTCCTAACAACAAAGATTATTGTTTGATTACTGCCACGAGATCCTTTGAAACAGGGTTAGAAATTAGTTATGAACAAGGATTATTTACCAAAACTTTATTAAAAGGATTAAATCCTGATAATTATGCTGATGGAATTGTTGATAGTCATAAGTTAAAACAATTTATTGAAAAGCAAATGGCGCAAACTTCTCAGCGTCCTTTGATTGCCAATTCTTCAGGGTCTATTTTATTAACAAATCGTTATACTTTAGCTAATTTTAAAGATGAATGTCCTTATCGTTCTCTTTCCTATTTTAGAGAAAATTCAGAAGATGCAGAGGTGTTTTATGGACGTGATAAAATAACTAAAAATCTAATTTATCGTATTCAAAAAGATAGATTAATTGTTGTTTTCGGTGCTTCTGATAGTGGAAAATCTTCATTATTACGGGCCGGTTTATTATATAAATTAAAATTCAGACAAGTTATAAAAGGAAGCAAGTCATGGACTTATTTAACGCCTTTTTCTCCTACAGAAAAACCCTTACAACAATTAGAAAAGGTGTGGAATTTTCTATCCTTAAATCTCCCTTCTCCAGAAGTGAATTATCCCCCCCTAACCCCCCCTTGAGAAGGGGGGGGACTGGAAAAAAGAGAAAAAATAGTCCCATCTTCTCAAGAGGAGGAATCAGAAAATATAACCCCCCTTAGTAAGGGGGGTTGGGGGGATCAAAACCCTATTATCATGATCATTGATCAGTTTGAAGAATCTTTTACCATGTGCGATGAAAGCACCTGTGAAACATTTTTTAAACGATTAATTGATTTATTAAATACTCATTCTAATCTTCGTATTATTATCGGGATGCGTTCAGACTTTCGGGGACGGTTACGGGAATATAAAAATTTAGTTGTTCGTCTAGATAAACCCTATATTAATATTGAACATTTAAACCGAAAAGAAATTGAAGAAGTGATTGTTAAACCTGCTCAAAAATCAGGGATGGATATAGAAAGCAGTTTAAAACAACAGTTAATTAACGATGTAGAAGATTATCCAGGTAGTTTACCTTTACTGGAAGGTACTTTAACCCAGTTATGGCAAGAAACTAGAAACCAAGGAGAACGCTTTTTAACCCTGAAAACCTATGAAGACTTAGGAGGAATTGAAGGAACTATCGAAAAACGTGCAAAGAAGGTGTTTGCTGATTTAGATGAAAAAGAAAGGGAAATTGCTAAAAGAATCTTTTTAGAATTAACCCAAGTAGGAGACACTTATGATATTCGTAGAAGAGTTTGTTTGAATAATTTAGTCAATCAATATCACACTTTTGAGCAGTTAAATACAGTTAGCCAAAAATTGGCCAGTGACAAAAATCGTCTCATTGTTCGGGATATCCAAACTCAATCCATAAGTTATAAATTTGTTTTAGTTTTTCTCTGTCGGGTTAATCTATTTCTTTTAGCTAAGTTGTTAAGAGAAAAAAGAACAAAAAAATTAGTTGATCTAGTAGAAATTATTAACGATCAACCCTCAAAAATACAAATTGATGTGGTTCATGAAGCATTAATCAGACATTGGCAACAACTGCGACAATGGCAATATCAATATCGTGCAGCGATGGTAACTGAACGCAAAATAGAAGAAGAAGGGCAAGAATGGCACAATAAAGGCAGAAAATCGGCTGATTTATTGCAAGGTTCAAAATTAGGAGAAGCTGAAGAATATCTCAAAAACTATGGTCATTTGGGGATGTTGGATGGTGTCGCTGAAGAGTGTATTAATGCTAGTTCTCGACAAGATGAAATCCGTCGTTGGCGAAATCGAGGGGTTTTCGGTTTTGTTGCTTTAATGGCTATTGTAGCTACTTTCTTTGCGATCGACTCCAATAAACGGGCCAAGGTGGCCACCTTGAAAGAACAAGCAGCAACCGTTAAGAACTTGTTTCCCGTTGAACCTTTAGAACCTCTTGTGTTAGCCATTGCTACTACAGGAGATAATCTCAATGCTTGGCAAGTTCCCAAGGTATTACCAGAAGTGCGATCGAGTTTGTATGCTGCGATCGATCAGGTGAGGGAACGCAATACCCTTGAAGGTCATCAAGATTATGTCTGGACCCTGGCCATCACCCCGGAAGGAAACATAATCTCTGGGAGTGATGACACCACCGTGAAAGTGTGGAGTCCCCAGGGAACCTTTCTCCATACCCTACAAGGTCATCAAGATATTGTCACGACAGTGGCCATCACCCCGGAAGGGAACATAGTCTCTGGGAGTTATGACAACACGGTGAAGGTGTGGCGTGGTCTTAAAGTATCATCCCTGTTAAAAGTAGGATGTGAGAGATTACGGTTTCATCCTGTGTTGCTGTCTGTTGCTTCGGTAGATATGGAAGATGAGGCAAAAAGTGAAGCACAAACCGCAGAAATAGCAGCCAAAACGTAATTGCTCACCGCAATAAAGAATCTGTCTTGACAACATAAAGGTAAAATCGGGGATTTTTATGTATAGTGGGGGTTATGACCACAAATGCTACCATTGATTCAAAGCTAGTTAGAGCTATCGCCGATGAACAGTTGGCGAACAATGTCTTCATGATTGAGTGGCTAGTCAAGGCACAACAACAGTTATCTCTTCAACAAAGACTGATTGACCAGCAACAACAACAAATCTCTACACAACAGCAAGAAATTGAAAAATTGAAAGAAGAGAGAGATAAGCTAAAAAACCGTAACTCAAAAAACAGTTCAGTCCCCCCATCATCAGACCAACTAAAAAAGCCTTCTGACAAAAAGAAACGCAAAAAAGGATTTAAACGCGGACCAAAATATGACCACCCAGGGAAGACCCGTAATGGTTTTGGTCAGCCCGATAAGATAGTCCCTTTAGAACTAGAAAACTGTCCTGTTTGTGGGGGTTCAGTGGAACGAGATGAAGTAGTTCCCGAAAAAGTCCAGCAAGTGGCTGAAGTAGTAGACCAACCCATAGAAATCAGGGAATATCGTCGCGGATTCTATAAATGTCCTAGTTGTGGATGGTCAGATTACAGTCCTGTTCCATTGGGAGTTAAAGAAGGATTCAGTTATGGGGCGCGATTAAGTAGCATCGTGGGCTGGCTTGGCTATGGGGGTAATCTTACATGGCGTAAACAGGAACATTTTATAGAGTATGTCTTTGGCATTCCCATTTCTCAAGGGAGCCTTGCCAAAATGCACAAATGGTTTCAAGAAAGTTTAGAACCCTTGACCCAACAGTGGTTAAAGTACATCCAGCAGCCAGGAATCCGATGTGTTGACGAAACCAGTTATTGCATCGATGGCATCAAGTATTGGGTTTGGGTAGCCACATCAAATGAGGTCTGTGTGTTGATGTTGGCTCCCACTAGAAGCTCCGCAGAAGTCGAGAAATTGTTAGGAGCAGATTTTAAGGGCATCCTCACCAGTGACTGCTATAGTGCCTACTTTAGACAAAGTGCGATGGCCAAACAGAAATGTCTGGCACATTTAGAACGAGAGTTAGAGTCCCTTAAAACCAGTCGTTTTCAAGCGAATCGAGAATTTGCTGCCGATGTACAGCAAGTTTTAGCAACCGCCCGTATCCATTATCGTCATTATCATGGTCGAAATTTAACCCTTGAAGACTTAGGCTCCAAAAGAACAGAAGTCGAGAACTCACTGCAAAAGATTTTTAAAGCAACTCCCAAAAAAGGATGGCCTTATGATGCACAAAGATTGATTAACCGTCTCAAACGTCATTGGGAAGAGTGGTTCACCTTTCTAACTTATCCTGAAGTCAAACCAGATAATAATGATGCTGAGAGAGCTTTACGTCCCATTGTCATTCACCGCAAAGTAAGTGGGGGAGCAAGAAGCGACTGGGGTGCAGAGTTAGTCACCCAAATGTTCAGTTTTTTAGAGACCATGAGATTACAGGGGCAAAATGCCATTGTCCAATTATGCGAATTATTTTCATTAGCTGGTCGGAGTCCCCCAGGATTAGAGATGTAAAAGGCTCCGGAGCCGATGGGGGATAGATTTTTCTTGATCCCCCTATCTCTCTGCACAAAAATACACAGGGTTAGCGGATAATCTCCGCTAACAAAAAACTATCTTACTATTCTTTTTTTTCTCATATTGTTGTTTTTATTTGAGGTTTTTAAAAGACTTGATTCTGGGAATGTTAGTCATTAAAATAGCCGTAATAAATTAGCTTAAATTTTACGCTAAATCACAGGGCTTATATTTTTGTTGACTCAACTGATGTTGTTTGTAGTGCTTTTCAATAAGACTTTTTTGTTGCGGTGAGCAGTTACGCCAAAACTTGCTTAAAATATGGGGGTTGGAGTGATGAGGAAAAAGCAGAGTTTTTAGTGAGAAAGGGTTTTGCTATTGCTAAGGAAACAGGAGAGATTAAAGCTGCTAACCGTAAATTAAAGGCAGCTAAAAAATTAGATAAAGAACTCAATATAAAATCCTTACAACAATAAGTTAATCAGTTAACTGCGTCTGCTTTAGTTAAGCAAGCAAGAGGAATAATGTTAGAGGAGAAAAGTGATAATATAAATGATGATCTTTCAATGGCTAAACAGAAATTGAATAAGGCAAAGAAACTTGATCAAAATCTTGATATAGAAGAAGATAAACAAGAAATAGCACAAGCATTAATTGAAAGAGGAGTAAATTTAGTTCAAGCTGATAAAATAGAGCAAGCCTTAATTGCTTATAAAACGGCAGAAGAATTTTATCCTGAGCTTAAAATAGATTCTGAATCATGGTTGACTTTGTGTTTACGAGGCACTTTAAATAAACAGGTCAATGACGTATTATTTGCTTGTGAAAATGCCGTTAAAACTTCTACAGAGAAAGACGAGATAGAATTAGCTAAAGGAGTTAGAGGAATAGCAAAAGCATTAACTGGAAACTTTGATGATGCTATTAAAGATTTAGAAATTTTAATAAGTAATCCTAATATTCTTGATTATGAACTTAAGACTAAGTTTAAACAATGGATAGAGACCCTTAAAAAAGGTGAAAATCCTTTTACCGATGAAGTGTTAGAAGAATTGAAAAATGAGTAGGGGTCAACGGCCGTTGACCCCTACATTTACAGTATAATTATTTAGTTAAACCAAACAAAATCGTTACTGTTTACTTTACTAGCAAATTAAACAAATACAGGAGATTAAACAATGGAAGCTAAATATGATAGAGAAATTGATGTATTAAGAATTAATTGGGGTGTAGCAGAAATTGAAGAAAGTGATGCTATCAGTCCGGGAGTAATATTAGATTATGATGCACAGGGAAACGTCATCGGAATCGAAATTTTAAACGCTTCAAAAAAAATTGAAAATTTTACATCAAAAAAAGCAATTGGAGATTTGTATCATGAAAAAATTTGAACAAATGACAACCAAAGAATTACGAAACTATATCCGTAAACATCCCACAGATACAGAAGCTATTAGAGTTAGAATGAAACAAATAGAAAGCGATCCAAAAATTTGACAACCTTAACCTAGCATTAGATGAGCTAATTGCACAAGTAGAGTTAGAAATTCGTAATAGTTCTTTGACTTCTTATCGCTTAGGAAAAAAAGTATCTTTGAAAAATGAATGAAAAAAACTACAGAAAAAAATGGAAGAAATTAAATATAGCTGAACTTCCCCTTTGACAAAACCCGATAACGTATGCTGCATGAGGGATACACCGAATTAGCTAGGGGTTATTAATGGGTACAAACAGAAGAAATGCTTAATAAATCTAATGCCTTTTGTTGCACTTCAGTAGGTCGAGTTATCTTGTCAAAAACGTATTTTCCACTCTCTAAAGAACACTCAACTGTGTTCAAGCAAATTGTTCCCAAATCTTCTAGTAAAGTACGAAAGCTGTGAACTGGTAAGTTATCTTCGGTGCGTTTTTTTCTATCTTTAGCAACAGCAGAATTACTACGACGAGCTTTTATGACATCCTGATAGTTATTATCAATTTCTTCATCTTCAAATAATAAAGGGGCTAATTTTTGTTTTAAATGCCATTCAACGTAATAAGCCAACATACATAAGAAAATATGTGCCTTAACTCTGTCTCCCTTATAATGATAAATAGGACGCACTTTTAAATCAATAGATTTATAACAACGGAAAGCTTCTTCCAACGAAGATAAACTTTTATAAGCTTTGACAACTTCAAATCCATCCATTAGAGTTTCATCTACAGAATTTCTAAGAATATAAACCCCGTCTAGAGCAATTTCTTGGTCAATCAACTCTTGTTTACGCTCATAAGTAAATCCTGAATATGTGATGTCTAAATTATAGTATTTATTGATTTTATACTTGTTTAATAACTTAGCCACCCTTAAGGCTATTTTATCCGCTCCTTTCAAAGCTCTTTTTTCCCTTTTGGTGGCTTTGATAATTAACTCAAATTGTTCTTCCGCTATTTTTAATAGAGCTTCTCTTTGTTTCCTATTTTTAGCAGCAATCAAAGGATTTCGACAAGCAATTAATCTTTCATTTGGGTAATCTTCGCTTTCAAATTCAACGAGATTAACTTCATCAAATAATCCTAGTTGAATAGCCTCTACTTCGGCTAATTTTCTAATGCTTGCCTTAGTTAAGCCACTGATATAATCCAATCCTTCTACTGGTTTCACCAACTCTTTAATATTTGAAGACGTTAAAATACCTCTATCTGTCACCCACACCACATTCTTAACCTCAAATCGTTTCCTAACTTTCTCTATTTGACTTTCTAATGTGCTAGTATCCGAGGTGTTTCCTTCAAAAACTTCTACAGCGACAGGACAACCATTTTGGTCACAAAGTAGTCCAAAGACTATTTGGGTTTTTCCCTTCTTCTTATCTCGATTATATCCATATTTTCCTAATTCACATCCGTTCCCTTCTAGGTAGGTTGAGGTGACATCATATAAAACTAATGAGCCATTATTGAGATGAAGACTAGCTAATTTATTTTCAATTTTCTCTTGTTTATTGACTAACCAATCCAAAGCATCATAGAGTTCGTCTTCATCAGCTTTTTCTAAGTTTAACACTTTTCCTAAACTATTACTAAAAGTTTTCTCATGAAATCCTCTGGCTGTGGCTAATTTAGATTTAGGATTGATAATTCTCGCAATTATCATACCCAAAACTAAGTTTCTAGTTCGAGAAGAAGTTTTGGCAATTATCTTATCTAACCCTAACTTTTTAATGGTTTCTAATATAACCATCACATGACCATGAGGACGACTTCTTATCACCTCAAAATTATCGGGTATCGTTTCAGTCATTGAAACTTTCGCCCCTTTTAATACCAGTTTCATATTATCAACAACTTCATCTGGCAATGTTGATAGATTTGCCAGGGTTCTTTTTTTGACTCTCTCTCCTTCTCTGTAAGATTCACGAAGCAGAACAGCCGGGGGGGAATTTCTATTCGGAACTCGCTCCATATACATGACTACTATTTTAGCAAATAGAGAGAATCCCTGTCCATTAAGATATGTTATCATATACATGGGTACAGCACCGGAGTCTAATCGCTGTATCCCTTCATAGATAAGGGTTTCAAGGCTCTATAGTAGATATGTATGGGGGAAGTTCAGATATAGAATAATCATTCAATGGTCAGATGAAGATGACTGTTTTTTAGTCGCATTACCCGATTTTCCAGGTCAATATTGGCGAACTCATGGAGATACTTAGGGTTTGCTGAATAAAAGCAAAACCCTATTCTTTAAAAGGTTACACCCATATTCGCGATCGCAAAAAAGATCAGCTTTGTCGGCTACAAACCGCTATAATTGGTAGAAACACCTCCCAGTTGTTGGTCAAGAACAAATGTATCGAAAAGAGGAGCAACCTTTACCGCCCCCAGAAAAATTTGAATTACCTTTCGAGGGCAAATTGTCCCCCAATAATCGTTGGGTAATCATGGCAGAGTTGATACCTTGGGATGATTTTGAGGAAGAATGTGCTAAACTTTTTTCAGCAGAAAAAGGTGCGCCAGCCAAACTATTTAGAATGGCATTAGGGACATTAATTATTAAGGAAAAATTAGGAACAAGTGATAGAGAAACTATAGAACAGATTAGAGAAAATCCCTATCTACAATACTTTATAGGTTTAAATTGTTATCAACAAGAGCCACCACTGGAATCTTCAATGCTAGTTCATTTTAGGAAAAGAATTGATGGAGAATTGATAAACAAAATCAATAAAAAATAGTAAAAAGAGAAATAGACAAGAGTGATAAAGAAGTAAAAAAAAGGATTGTCTCCAAGAAAAAGGAGAAAAATAAAAAATAAAGGTAAACTAGTTTTAGATGCGACTTGTGCGCCAGCAGACATCAAATACCCAACGGATTTAGGCATATTAAATCAAGCCAGAATTGAGACAGAAAGAATAATAGATAATCTTTATAAACCATTAAGAGTAAAATTGAGAAAAAAGCCGAGAACTTCTAGAAAAATTGCTAGAAAGGAATACTTAAAAGTAGCTAAAAAACGAAAAGTATCTTATCAAGAAAGAAGAAAAGCTATCGGGAAACAGTTAAAATACCTTAAGAAAAATTTAGGAAATATAGAAGACTTAATTCAAGCTGGGGCTTCCCAGGAAAATCTGAGTAAAAGACAGAAAAATTGTCTAGAGACTATCAAAAAAGTTTATGAACAACAACAGTCAATGTGGGAGAATAAGACCCAGAGTGTTCCTCAAAGAATTGTAAGTTTAACTCAACGGCATATTCGTCCAATAGTGAGGGGAAAAGCAGGAAAACCAATAGAGTTTGGAGCTAAACTCTCAGTAAGCTGTGTAGATAACTATGTGTTTCTAGACAAAATAAGTTGGGAAAACTTCAATGAATCTTGTCATTTAAAAGAACAAGTAGAAAAGTATAAAGAAACGTTTGGCTATTATCCCGAATCCGTCCATGTAGATAAAATTTATCGAACTAGGGAAAACAGAAATTGGTGTAAGGAAAGAGGGATAAGAATCAGTGGTCCGAAGTTAGGAAGACCTCCGAAAAATGTCAGTGAAGAAGAAAAGAAACAAGCCCACTCCGATGAATGCTTCCGTAATGCTATTGAGGGAAAGTTTGGACAAGCTAAACGAAGATTTAGCCTAAATCTCGTGATGACAAAACTCCCTGAAACCTCCATTACATCTATTGCTATTACATTTTTAGTTGTCAATCTTTCTAAACTTCTGAGGCAGTTTTTGTCGCTTTTTTTGTCCTTATTTACTAATAATAGAACAGGGGAACTCATCAAACCGCCTTTCATTAATTTTGATTATACTTTAAACAATTTTTATGTACTAAAACTTATTGATTTGTCAGAAAATTCTTGGTCAAAAGTGGCATAAATTTTGGAGAAACTTTTTCAGCAAACCCTACTTATGAAAAAGTAGTTGCTAACGCCAAAGAAGCAATAGAATCCCTAATTATTGCTTATGAAGCTGATAACGAACCCTTACCAAAACCCTTAATTGTTAATACTATTTTATGACTCTTAAAAAATATTCAAGAAGCAATTGCACTTTATCTAGAAGTTTTGCAAGAAAGAGGTTAATTAATTCCCGATTACAAAAATTCAATATGATTAAACATTTCTTCTGGTTCAAGTATTTCCCAAATTAAAAGTAAACCTTTTATAATTGCACCAATAGACTTACTTTGTTGAGGACAATAAACAATTCCTGCATGAGTTGTTTCTAATATATTTATTCTTAGAAAATCAGTATCTTGAGTAAAAATAACTCGTCTATGTAACAAAGAATATTGTAACTGAATTTCATCTGATACCCCTAATAATCCCTCTTCAGGAGTTGTAGTAACATCAACTTCCCTATATCTTAATCCAGAAGCGATCGCCTGACTAACGTTTTCATCTAAGTGAAATTTAATCTTTTCTTTCATCAATATTTTTAATTTTTTCTCTGACTAAAGAAGGCGTTTTAGCTTGCATTTCCCTAGTAAAAATTTCATCATCTTCAATATCTTTTCTAATTTCTTCTAGATGATCATGATAATAAGATAAAGCAGCATAAACATCAGCTAAAGTGATGCTTGGATAGTGATAAACAATTTCATCAGGAGACATTCCCATCCTTTCATGCCAAATTACCACATCTTGTACTTTAATACGATGTCCAGCAATACGAGGTTTCCCCCCACATACCCCTGGTGTAATTTCAATATGATTGATTATTATTGGTGTCATAATTAATCTTTTTGGAACATTAATCCCCTTAACTTCTCACTTCGTTTAAGATAGCCAACGAGCTAATTTTTCCTGAGATTGAGTATCCAAACAATTAAATAATAAACGTCCTCGACTGCGTTTATTACTCTGTTGTTTCCGTTTAACTTGAGAACGAGAAGATTGAATATCTTTCGCTAAAACATCCACCGACATCCATTCTGCACCGTAACCCATAGCCGTCAAATATTGATCTCGATCTGATGTAGCGACTATAATGCGATCGTGGTCAGTCTCTTGGCGACTGAAAAAAGCAGCACAGACTTTTTCTATGTATGTGTCGGCAGTCTGTGTCCAAGCAGTAAAACAGATAGAAAGATGCTGGGAATGATGTTCAATAGTAGAGGGAGTCTTTTGGTATTGAGAGTCAAAGACAACCCGAGTCTTATATCCTTTGTGGACAGTGTAGTTGATTAAAGTCTCCACCAATTCATGCCTCGCTTGTTCTAAACCGTGGCGATCGCGGGTGGCTTTTAGGGAAGACCAGGAACCAATGATATTATAGCCGTCGACGAGTAATAAGGGTGTAATAGAAGAGTACATTTTTCTGAACAGTGATCATAGATTGTTAGCATTTTTGTGGCATACGTCCCCTAATCTTAACAAAGAATTTACCTTATGGCGAATCAAAATATGATGATCTCCTGAAATTTCCGAGTTTGCTATTTCCCACAAAACCCTTACCATAGAAGCAGAAAGCTTGCATAGTCACCTATCATCGCCATTATGGATACAATTATTAATGTCATTACTTCGTTACCTCTAGATACCCTGATCACTGCTGGGTTGTATCTAGGGCTAAGTGCGCTCTATCTGTTAATCATGCCAGGATTTGTTTATTTTTACCTTAATACTCGTTGGTATGTAGCTAGTTCTTTTGAAAGAGCTTTCATGTACTTTTTGATGTTCTTTTTCTTCCCTGGAGTGCTTCTACTAAGCCCTTTTTTAAACTTTCGCCCCAAACGCCGACAAGTTAACCCTTAATTTCCCTTAATATACAAAAAAACACCTGATAGGCCATCATGAGAAGAATCGATGTTATCACCGTTAGCTTAGCAATTTTTGTAGGAGGAGGTCTCCTCTACATCGTTTTTCAAGCCATCGGTTTAGATGGCCTATCCGCAGGGGTGTGGAGTCAAGCGTTGTTAGTGATCGTTGTCTTAGCTTGGACTTCAAGCTATCTGTTTCGAGTGGCCAACAAAGATATGACCTACAATCAACAACTGAAAGACTACGAAGATGCTGTATTACAAAAACGCCTCGAAGAGATGACCCCGGAAGAATTAGAAAAATTGCAACAAGAAATTGAACAAGAAGAATAATTACCTGATATTCAGGGATTTTACTACCTTAAGCGTTAGTTATAAATCTTAAAGATTCAGAAAATAAACCCCAATTCAGGGTAAATTGATGAATGGTAATCTAGCTTGAGTTGACCCCAATGACATCGGTTTCTGATTGTTTTCAATCCCTACGCGATCGCGGACAATGCGCCCTTATTCCCTTCATTACCGCAGGTGATCCGGATCTTGACACCACAGCCAAAGCATTACGGGTTCTCGATGCTTCAGGTGCCGATATCATCGAGTTAGGGGTTCCCTATTCTGATCCTTTGGCCGATGGTCCGGTTATCCAAGCCGCAGCCACTCGGGCTTTAGGTCGAGGGGTGAAGTTAGAAGATGTCCTCAAAATTGTTAAAGAGGTGCAACCAGAAATTAAAGCCCCGATCATCTTATTTACCTACTATAACCCGATTTTTTATCGAGGGGTTGAACCCTTTCTACAACAAATTAAAGCTGCTGGTGTACAAGGGTTAGTGGTTCCTGACTTACCCCTAGAAGAAGCTGAAACTTTACTTAAACCTGCTGCTGCCATGGGGATCGAAGTTACATTATTGGTTGCCCCTACCAGTCCCATAGAACGTATTCAAGCGATCGCTACTCAGTCTCAAGGCTTTATCTATTTAGTCAGTGTCACCGGAGTAACTGGCATGAGAACCCAAGTAGGCAGCAGAGTGGAAGAATTACTGAAAAATCTTCGTAGCACCACAAATAAGCCCATTGGGGTCGGATTTGGAATTTCTGAACCTGAACACGCTTTACAGGTCAAAAATTGGGGGTCTGATGCAGTAATTGTCGGTAGTGCTTGCGTTAAACGCCTAGCACAAGGAACCCCAGAAGAAGGCTTAAACTCACTGGCTACATTTTGCCAAAGTCTTAAACAAGCACTTCTATGATTAATATAGCGAAGTTGAAATATTTAAGAAAGTTGTTATCATATTAAGGAATGTTAATGTTATACTCATGGGTATAATTAGGGTCATTGTAGCTCTAACTGCCTGTATGTAAGCACTTGAGGCATAAGGGCAACGCTGCCTCAAAATATTTAGTAAACATTACTCCATAAAACTCAATCAAGTTTTGTAACTTCCTTAATTTTCTCATAGCTTCTTAATCATGAATAAATCAATACTCAGTTTAGTTTTCAAACCCAACGTCACCCCTAACATCCCTTCCCAAACCGCTTGGGCTATTTTTCGGATGGTTGTGGGTTTAATGATGATCCATAACGGACTAGATAAGCTCGGTAATATCGAAAGCTTTGCCGAAGCTTATGTATCTTATATTGGACTACCTTTCCCTATTTTCTTTAGTTATGTAGCTGCATTTACTGAATTAATCGGTGCGCCTTTAGTTGCCATTGGTTTATTCACTCGTCCTGCTGCATTAGGGTTATTTTCAACCATGCTCGTCGCTATGTACCATCACATCTTAGTAGCAGGGTTTAGTGTTGCTTATCTCGAACTTTCTGCTATCTATGCAGTTTGTTTCCTTTTCTTCTTGATTAATGGTGCTGGTTTATTCTCCACCGATGCTTTAATCTTAAACTTGTTAGATAATCAAGCTTTAACCCAAAAAGCAAAGCAAATCATGTTATTAGAAAAGTCTTATCAAGCTTCTTCTGATAAAAAAGAAGCACAAGTAAGATAGATTTTTACAGTTTTGTTTGCTCTAAAATTCTGCTTTGAAGCGGACTTTTAGAGCAAAAATTAATCTGATTACTATACTATAAAGTATAAGCAATCAATAACTACTAACATTTTTCTAGTTCTTTAGTTTCATCTGTTAATCTAGAAAGAGCATAATTAAAAATAATGACAACCTAACTGACAATAAGCAGTGGGTTGAATAACTAAATAAAGATTCTCATCTTCTGCAATAGTTGATTGGTTCTGTTGAATAATTGTTTGTAACTCATTTCCCTCTTCAGGTACTAATAATTCAATATTAATTAATTCTGCTAACATCTCGGAGGGAATTTGTTGAAACTGTCCTTGTTCAATTAAACTCCAACTTTCTTCATCAATAACCCGAAACATTGCTGTTCTAGTTACATAAATTGCTCGTTTAGTTCGTTCTTCCACTTGATCAAATAGAGGACGACTTACTCGATAGTAATGAGATAATTTGAGATTCATTATTTTTCCTCAAAATTGAATGAATAAAATTGATAGTAAGTCAAATGTTTTGATTAACTTACTATCCCGGAATTTGCACAATTCAAGTTTAGTTAATTAGAAGGTTGCTACAGTTTTAAAGAAAATGAGTTTGATAAAATCTCTGACAATTATCAAACTCTCAAAAGACTTTTAGCGTCCAAGTTGACCAATAGAATGGTTAATATGATTAGCACGATTAGTTAAAGTTTGACTAGGCTTTGCGAGTGCCATTATTAGACATTTTTGTTAACCTATAAGTAGTTTATTTTTGCAAGGGCTAATCCTTATGTTAAAGCAGTTGAAACTCCTAGTAAGTGTTGTGTTGTACTTAAGCTTTAAGGCATAAGCCCTTGTTTTGTTATTAAACATATTAACCAACTCTTTAAGGGGATGTCAGTCCCAAATTTGAAGAAATTTTTTTTATTTTTAATTCTATTTAAGTAGATAAAAGTAGAAATAAATAGGGTTTGCTGAATAAAAGCAAAACCCTATTCTTTAAAAGGTTACACCCATATTCGCGATCGCAAAAAAGATCAGCTTTGTCGGCTACAAACCGCTATAATTGGTAGAAACACCTCCCAGTTGTTGGTCAAGAACAAATGTATCGAAAAGAGGAGCAACCTTTACCGCCCCCAGAAAAATTTGAATTACCTTTCGAGGGCAAATTGTCCCCCAATAATCGTTGGGTAATCATGGCAGAGTTGATACCTTGGGATGATTTTGAGGAAGAATATGCTAAACTTTTTTCAGCAGAAAAAGGTGCGCCAGCCAAACTATTTAGAATGGCATTAGGGACATTAATTATTAAGGAAAAATTAGGAACAAGTGATAGAGAAACTATAGAACAGATTAGAGAAAATCCCTATCTACAATACTTTATAGGTTTAAATTGTTATCAACAAGAGCCACCACTGGAATCTTCAATGCTAGTTCATTTTAGGAAAAGAATTGATGGAGAATTGATAAACAAAATCAATAAAAAAATAGTAAAAAGGGAAATAGACAAGAGTGATAAAGAAGTAAAAAAAAAGGATTGTCTCCAAGAAAAAGGAGAAAAAATAAAAAATAAAGGTAAACTAATTTTAGATGCGACTTGTGCGCCAGCAGACATCAAATACCCAACGGATTTAGGCATATTAAATCAAGCCAGAATTGAGACAGAAAGAATAATAGATAATCTTTATAAACCATTAAGAGTAAAATTGAGAAAAAAAGCCGAGAACTTCTAGAAAAATTGCTAGAAAGGAATACTTAAAAGTAGCTAAAAAACGAAAAGTATCTTATCAAGAAAGAAGAAAAGCTATCGGGAAACAGTTAAAATACCTTAAGAAAAATTTAGGAAATATAGAAGACTTAATTCAAGCTGGGGCTTCCCTGGAAAATCTGAGTAAAAGACAGAAAAATTGTCTAGAGACTATCAAAAAAGTTTATGAACAACAACAGTCAATGTGGGAGAATAAGACCCAGAGTGTTCCTCAAAGAATTGTAAGTTTAACTCAACCGCATATTCGTCCAATAGTGAGGGGAAAAGCAGGAAAACCAATAGAGTTTGGAGCTAAACTCTCAGTAAGCTGTGTAGATAACTATGTGTTTCTAGACAAAATAAGTTTGGAAAACTTCAATGAATCTTGTCATTTAAAAGAACAAGTAGAAAAGTATAAAGAAACGTTTGGCTATTATCCCGAATCCGTCCATGTAGATAAAATTTATCGAACTAGGGAAAACAGAAATTGGTGTAAGGAAAGAGGGATAAGAATCAGTGGTCCGAAGTTAGGAAGACCTCCGAAAAATGTCAGTGAAGAAGAAAAGAAACAAGCCCACTCCGATGAATGCTTCCGTAATGCTATTGAGGGAAAGTTTGGACAAGCTAAACGAAGATTTAGCCTAAATCTCGTGATGACAAAACTCCCTGAAACCTCCATTACATCTATTGCTATTACATTTTTAGTTGTCAATCTTTCTAAACTTCTGAGGCAGTTTTTGTCGCTTTTTTTGTCCTTATTTACTAATAATAGAACAGGGGAACTCATCAAACCGCCTTTTATTAATTTTGATTATACTTTAAACAATTTTTGTGTACTGAAACTTATTGATTTGTCAGAAAATTCTTGGTCAAAAGTGGCATAAATTTTGGAGAAACTTTTTCAGCAAACCCTAAATAGATGAAAGTAGAACTGAAAATTATGGGTTAAAACAAAAATAAAACTGATTTGGACTACATAAGTCTATATTGTAGGGTTCAACGGCCGTTGAACCCTACGTGAATGTCTATATTTTTAGATTGAACTTACATGGTTAAAGATTGAACATTATTTTCTAACAAGTTGGCAAACTCTTGTAAGAAAGCAGCAGCATCTGAACCATAAATAACCCGATGATCGCAGGTAATATTAACCGCCATTTGACGCTTAACTCCCAATAAAGCATCAGCAGTTGCTACCACTTGGGGACTGGATGCACCGATCGCTAAAATTGATCCTTGGCCGGGGGGTAAAATAGCATCAAAACGATCTACCCCAAACATTCCCAAGTTAGAGAGGGTAAAGGTACCGCTACTATATTCTTCTGGTTGTAACTGTTTAGACCGCGCTCTGTCTACTAAATCTTTCCAGGTACGAGACAGGGAATAAATGTCAATCTTATCGGCGTTTTGTAAGACAGGAGTAATTAAACCACCATCCGGCATAGCAACAGCGATCGCAATATTAATAGACTGAGGATAACGAATACTTTGCTCACCATAGTTAGCATTTACCACAGGATGTTTTTCCAGGGTAACTGCCACCGCTTTGGCCAATAACGCCGTCATTGTCACCCCTTTCGGTTTCAGTTGCTTATAGAGTTTATCCAACTCATCGGTGGTGATGGTGTAACCCACATGGAAGGTGGGAACCTGTAGGGTAGCCATCATATTTTGTACCACTGCCTTTTGTAACGTATTCAGGGGAACAGTTTCTCCTGCGGTTACCGGGGTAGGAGTAGGTGTAACTGCTACTTTGGGGGTAGGAGTAGTTACAGGGGTTTGAGTAGCAATAGCAGGGGGAGTGGGGGTTTTTCCTGCGGCCTTTTCAATATCTTCTGCTACAATTCTGCCGTAAGGTCCACTACCTTCAACGGTATTAAGGGCGATCCCTAACTGTTTAGCTAACTTTTTAGCCCGAGGGGAGGCAACAATTCTGTTACTTTTCCCGTTGGTTGATGGAGGAGCCGTAACTGTTGCTGTAGCAGTGCTTACTGGGGCTGTAGCAGTGGCTAATTCCTCTTTTTGAGGTGGGGACGGTTCAGGAGATTTCTGAGGACTAGAAGGTGATTTTTGTTGAGCTTGGGCAATTTCTGCCTCTGTTTCTGCGATTAAAGCGATCGCATCTCCCACTGGAGCTTCTTGGCCTGCTTCGACTAAAATAGTAGCTAAATAGCCGTCATAGAAAGATTCTACATCCATATCTGCTTTATCTGATTCTACAACCACCACGGTTTCTCCTTTGGAGACTTTATCCCCTGGAGACTTAGTCCAAGAGACAATTTTTCCCTCGGTCATGGTAGAACTTAATGCAGGCATGAAAATATCGTGAATCATAGAGTAACCTTCCCAAATATACTGTTAAATTGTTATTGATGTAATTGCTAATAATAGCAATGGCAATTTATTCTAAGCATTTTTGCCATTCTATATTGTACCTGAAAAGGGATACTTTAACATTAGTCCGTAGGGCTTAATAATATTAAGCCCCTACAGAAGCTAATAAGTTGGTGAATTCAAATTTACCGAAAAAAGTATTTCAAAATCCCCATATTTAGGGTATAAAAATAAAAATTTTCCTGATTATCAATTCTGATATTATGGGAGCATCCCAAAGTTGTAAATTGTTCTTTATTGATAATAGGTTATAGTTATGAAAATTCACCCCGTCACCCCGTCACCCCGTCCCCCCCCCTCAAACTTCAAGGATAATTTTTTTGCAAAAATGGAATGCTCCCGATACTATGGTTATTAAATATCGACTCAAAACCTATTCTAATGATTTGTTAATTGCAGCTTGGGGCAATGAGATTTTAGTTGAGGAAATAGATACTGGAAAAATTTTGGGCTTTTTCATGCCTCCCCAACCTGGAGAAGTTTATCGCACCATTTATGAACCGGAAACTATTATTAATTTAGCTGATTTTCCTCAATATAAAGATATCAAATTTTTTTGGCTTTGGCCCTTGGGTTTAGACTCTGATTGGGAAAGTTATAATTTTGAAGTAGAAGAAGCTTTAGTTTGGAAAAGTATTGGTAAGTTTAAGGCAGAAGCAGCGAAAGATTGGCGAGATCATGGCTTTTCTGTACAGTTGGCTCAACAATGGTTTAAAACTACGTCTCGGTTTCATCCCTTAAATGGTAGAATGACTCCTGAGATAGCTAGAAAGTTCACTGATTTAAACTTGACAACCAATGAAGTTATAGCTTGGTTTCAATCAGGTTTAAAACCGAAAGATATTGATATCAATGCCGTTGAAAATTTAGTTAACTACGGACTCAATAGTAATGAGATTCAAAAATGGATTAGCTATAGTGTTCCTTTAGCAGACATTCTAACTTGGATTAATCTTAATGTTGTTCCTAAACAAGCAGAAGATTGGTATAAATATAAGTTTATTTTATCAGAAGCAATTCCTTGGCATGAAATAGGTATTACAGCAGGAGAAGCTGCGATGTGGAAAGGGTTAAATATGACCGTTGCCACCGTTAAAAAATGGGGATACTTAGGCTTTTCTGCTATCTTTACTCAGGACTTTAAAAAACCAGAAATGGATATGGAAAAAGAAGTTAAGCTTTGGTTAAAAACAGGTTTAGATTTTAAGAAAATTAAGCGCTTAATCAAAAAGGGTTATAGTGCAGAAAAGGCTTATCAGGAGAGAAAAAAAGAATAGATTTTACTTAATATATAAACCCGATCTTCATTGATTTTTAAGGACTCCTTAAATTAATCTTAAAACTAAGTTCAAGATTAAGAATATTGTTAAAAAAAAGTTAATAAATTGTTAAAAAAATAGACATATTGTGGGTCATGGTATGGAGTATAGTTTGGAGAGTGAGAGATATTTCCAGAAAAAGTTTTCCAACCAATTAACAATAATCAAGGAGCCACATGAAAATCTTTAAGGTTCTTCGAGTTACAGTGATTAAGGTCAGCGAATCACCCCTAACCTTATCTATTCAAGCAGAGGGTCTTGCAGCAACATCAGGATGGACAAATCCTCGTTTAGATAACTCCGCCGATCCTAACCCTGATGATTCTATCTTGGAATTTAACTTTGATGCAGATAGACCATCAGGCATTTCCTTACCTCAGTTAACGCCTATTATGGCTACTGTTGATTTTGAGCCAAGTAACGGGGCCGATGCAGTAATCGTATCCGCTAGGATCAACAGCATTACTGTTCACGCAGGAGAATTTTTGAATCCTGGTGATAGTCCTGCACAACCCACTACCTTAGCATTCGGAGAAGAAGATCCAGGACCCACAACTCGTGCATTGGGAGAAGAAGGTCCAAGTCCAGACTTTACCACTCAAGCATTCGGAGAGGAAGAACCTTCTAGTCGTGCATTAGGAGAGGAAGGTCCACCTCAACCTCCTCAACCCACTACCTACGCATTCGGAGAAGAAGAAGATCCTAGAGTTACTACCCTCGCATTAGGAGAAGAAGGTGAACCTACTAGTGCAGCTTGGCGAAAGTAATCCACCAGATTTTTACAGAAACTTTCGTGACTAGCCACGACAATGTGTTTCAATGAAACTAACGGAAGAATCTCGAAGTTGATGTCCATGATAAAAGCATTGCCAATTAACCTCTCCAACCTACAGAAAACAGTACTCCAACAAATAGTGAGAGGGACAACAAACCCCTATCGCCTTGTTAGACGAGCCAAGCTAATCTTAGCCGCAGCATCAGGAGAGAGCAATAGTTCGATTAGTCGAAGATTAGAATTAGACCGAGTACAAGTGCGTCAGTGGCGATCGCGATGGTTTGAGGAGAGAGAAAAACTGAGTGCCGCCGAAGAACAACAGGTAACGGAGAAAGCATTAATGGTCTTGATCAAAGGAATTTTAAGCGATCGCCCAAGACCTGGAACAACAAAATCCTTTACGGTCGAACAAGTAGTCCAGATTGTAGAGATCGCTTGTGAAGAATGTGAAAAATCAGACAGACCAGTGAGCCATTGGACACCTTCAGAGTTGGCGGATGAAGCCATAAAAAGAGGAATTGTCGAAAAGATTTCCCCCCGTAGTGTGGGGCGTTTTTTAAAAAGAAGCGACATTACAACCACATCTCGTTCGTTACTGGTTAAATGCCAAAATTGATGATCCCTTAAAATTTAAAAAGCAAGTCAAATATATCTGTGAACTTCATCAAGAAGCTAAAACTTTGTTAGAACAAGGAATTCATTTAATTAGTACAGATAAAATGACAGGGATTCAAGCTCTTGAGAGATTATTTCCGAACAAAAGAATCAAGCCTAAACAAGTAGAAAAAATCGAATTTGAATATGAAAGACACGGAACTTTAAGCTTGATTGCGAACTGGGATGTGGCAAGAGGAAAAGTTGTTAGTCCCTCTATTGGACCGACAAGAACAGAACAAGATTTTTCTGAACATATCCAGAGAACGATTAAGATTGATGAAAAAGCAGAATGGATTTTTATTGTAGATAAACTCAACACTCATAAATCGGAAAGCTTAGTCAAATTAGTAGCAGAAAGCTGTGGAATTACTATTGATTTGGGGAGAAAAGGAAAGGAGGGGATTTTGCAATCTATGGACAGCAGAGCAGATTTTTTATCAGATGAATCTCATCGAATTCGCTTTGTTTATATTCCCAAACATACATCGTGGCTTAATCAAATTGAGTGTTGGTTTTCGATCTTAGTCCGGCGTTTACTCAAAAGAATTACTGTCCGTTCAACTGAAGAACTATCCCAAAAAATTCTCAATTTTATTGATTACTTTAATCAACATTTTGCTAAGCCGTTCGTTTGGAAATTTAAGGGCTTTAAAGATCATAAGTAACTGGTGGATTATTTTTGCTAAGCTGCACTAGTCGTGCATTAGGAGAGGAAGGTCCACCTCAACCTCCTCAACCCACAACTCGTGCAGTAGGAGAAGAAGAACCTCAATTTACTACCTACGCATTGGGAGAGGAAGAACCCTCTACTCGTGCAGCGGGAGAAGAAAGTCAACCCACAACTCGTGCAGTAGGGGAAGAACAACCTGAATTTACTACTTTAGCCATAGGAGAAGAAAGTTCTCCCTTTGGACGGTATTAATGGTTGATTTAGATCCCAGCAAAACCTTGGTGATAGCAGGTGGCCACTCAGATCCTAATTTGGGTCAATTGGTGGCCACTGCTCAACAAGCTGGTATTGTGGTGCAAGACCTTCGCCACGGTGTCAAAGATAGTCCTCCCCTATCTTGGCAAGTTAATCAAGGTTCTCTCAAGGTCAATAATCAAGAAATCAAGCCTTATGGTGCGTTCATTCGTTATGATGTTTTTGCCGGGATGGAGGACTCTCGGCCAGAGGTAGCAAAACGGGCCATGGGTTGGTATCAAACCCTGCAAGGATGGTTATTATCTGACCCGAAGATTAGACTATTTAATCGTCATCAATCTCCCATGGGTGGCAATAAAGGTGCTACTTTGGTACTGGCACAACAATGCGGTTTAGAGATTCCTCAAACCATGATTACCAACGAAGAAGCATCTTTACGGCAATATACTCCAGGAACAGCGATCGCTAAACCGGTGGCCGGTGGGGATTATTGTTATGGGTTAGAAGAACTTTTAAACGGGGTTGAGTTTCGTTCAGGTTGTGCTGCTAATCTTGCTATTGTCCAAAATAGACTGGTATCTCCAGAAATTAGGATTTATATTGTGGGTAATCAAGCATTGGCTTTTGAAATGCGCAGTAATTCCCTTGATTATCGAGTTAAACAAGATGCAGAGGTGATCTTTTTAGGGGAGGTTCCCTCAGAGGTGGAATCATTACGGGTTCTCACGGCTAAACTGAATATGGATTTTGGGGCCGCTGATTTTAAGAGTGATCCACAAACAGGAAAATTGGTTTTCCTCGAACTGAATACCTCTCCCATGTTTGCTCGTTTTAATCAAGTGTCTCAAGGTGCATTATGTACGGCAATGTTAAAGACACTATTGTCAATCGAAGGTAATGATTGATTTAAGGAAAGCAGTCTATTACGAATATATTGATGATGGTGTGGTTGAAATTTTCGACAAATATAAATGGGGACTGAGACGGTTAGGGGTTAACTTTTCTCAAGAATTATTAGAAACTATCGTCTATTGTTCCCGAAATTTAGAGAATACGTTAATGGCATTTTGTTCTTGGGTTTTATGGTTAAAAAGTCGAGGAGAAAAACCCAATTCTGATATTTTATCGGAAACATTAATCAACGCCTTAAAATCTGAGATTGGTTGGATACCTTACGATTATCAAAAGGACTTTTTACAGCAAAATCTAGACATTTTAGAAAGTCCTCAAGTTTCTTTATGGAAAACAGCAGAGAAAGAGTTAGGAGCAAGTTTAAGAAACCGAGTTATTGCTGATATCTCTGAAGAAGGTGAGCTTATTTTTAAAGTAAATGTTTTATTAACAGATGACGAAAGGGAAAAAATTGAACGGTTTAAAATTTATATTGACCAATTATTTTTATAGGTTCTATCCTTAAATAGGTAAATGAATGGTCCTAATAGCCCTAATTGTAATTATTATCTTTCTCCCAATAATATAACATTTTCATTTTAGTTGCGTAACATTAAATTTTAGTCAATACAAATTGCTATAAAATAAAACATAGTCCTAGAAACTATCAATAATGATTACCATTGCATTACCCAAAGGGGCATTATTATCAGATTCCATTGAACTATTTAAAGGCATTGGCTTAGATTTTAGTGCCTTTTTAGACTCCAAAAACCGTCAATTACAAATAACAGATCCTACAAATACCGCCCAAGGACTCTTAGTTAGAGCCACCGATGTACCTGTTTACGTGGAATACGGACAAGCACAACTAGGCATAGTAGGCTACGATTTGCTACTAGAAAAAAGCCCAGAAGTTGCCCATCTAGGGGACTTAAACTTTGGCGGTTGCCGGATGTCCGTAGCTGTTCCCAAAACCAGTCCCTACCAAAACCCCAGAGAATTACCCCCCAATAGCAAGATTGCCTCAAAATTTGTAAACTGTGCTAAAACTTATTTTCAACAGCTAGACCTACCGGTAGAGATAATACCCCTTTATGGTTCGGTTGAACTCGGTCCAATTACTGGAATGTCAGAGGCGATCGTTGACTTAGTTTCCACAGGGCGTACCCTCAAAGAGAATGGACTGGTGGAGGTGGATACCCTATTCCAAAGTACGGCTCGCCTCATTGCCCATCCCCTTAGTTATCGGTTAAATTTAGATCATCTTAATGATTTGAGCGAACAAATCAAAAATTCTGTGTCAAAATCATAAAAACAATAGACCCTAAAATATTATTAATGGAGGAATGACCACCAAAAAAATCAAGAACAAATCGAACAACAGTAGTTAATGCTACAAAATTCAACATTAGTAATATCGACAAAAAAGCTGTGCTAAAATCAGCTAACAAGGGCAAGTAACAGGTGATGGATTAATAAAGATATGTTTGAACGCTTTACAGAAAAAGCCATCAAGGTAATAATGCTGGCGCAAGAGGAAGCTCGTCGCCTCGGGCATAACTTCGTCGGGACAGAACAAATTCTTCTTGGCCTCATCGGTGAAGGTACCGGAGTCGCCGCCAAAGTTCTCAAATCAATGGGGGTTAACCTCAAAGACGCTCGCATTGAAGTTGAGAAAATCATTGGTCGGGGTTCAGGTTTCGTCGCTGTGGAAATTCCTTTTACCCCAAGAGCAAAACGAGTGCTGGAACTCTCCTTAGAGGAAGCCAGACAGTTAGGACACAACTATATCGGTACTGAACACCTTCTCTTAGGTCTAATTAGAGAAGGGGAAGGGGTGGCCGCTAGGGTTCTCGAAAACCTCGGTGTTAACCTCTCCAAAGTCAGAACCCAAGTTATTCGTCAGTTAGGTGAAACCGCAGAGGTTGCCGCCGGTGGTGGTACACCAGGACGCACAAAAACCCCCACTCTCGATGAATTCGGTTCCAACTTAACCCAGTTAGCCGGTGAGGGTCAACTCGACCCCGTAGTTGGACGACAAAAAGAAATCGAGCGTGTGATCCAAATTCTCGGTCGTCGTACCAAAAATAACCCCGTTCTCATCGGTGAACCCGGTGTGGGTAAAACAGCGATCGCAGAAGGGTTAGCTCAACGCATCGCTAACAAAGATATTCCCGACATTCTCGAAGAAAAACGAGTCGTTACCCTCGATATCGGTTTATTGGTCGCCGGAACCAAATACCGTGGGGAATTTGAAGAACGTCTCAAGAAAATTATGGACGAAATTCGTCAAGCTGGAAACGTTATCCTAGTTATTGACGAAGTTCATACCCTCATCGGTGCTGGTGCTGCTGAAGGGGCCATCGACGCTGCTAATATCCTCAAACCTGCTCTAGCACGGGGCGAATTACAATGTATTGGGGCAACCACCCTCGATGAGTACCGTAAGCACATCGAACGGGATGCAGCCCTAGAACGTCGTTTCCAACCCGTAATGGTGGGTGAACCCTCCGTTGATGAAACCGTAGAAATTCTCTTTGGACTACGGGAACGCTACGAGCAGCATCATAAGCTAAAAATCTTAGATGAAGCTTTAGATGCAGCAGCGAAACTTTCTGATCGCTATATTTCTGACCGTTATCTTCCTGATAAGGCCATCGATCTTATCGATGAAGCAGGATCACGGGTTCGCTTAATTAACTCTCAACTGCCTCCTGCGGCCAAGGAATTAGACAAAGAACTACGCACTATCTTGAAGCAAAAAGATGACGCAGTTCGCTCCCAAGACTTCGATCGCGCTGGAGAATTGCGGGATCAAGAAATGGATATTAAAGAGCAAATTCGCTCTATTTCCACCGCTAAGAAAGGAGAAGGAGACAGCGCAGAACCCTTTGTGGATGCTGAAGAAATCGCCCAAATCGTGGCTTCTTGGACTGGTGTTCCTGTGAACAAGTTGACGGAAACAGAATCCGAAAAACTTCTCCACATGGAAGATACTTTACATCAACGCTTGATCGGTCAAGAGGACGCAGTTAAAGCTGTTTCTCGGGCTATTCGTCGGGCAAGAGTAGGCTTAAAGAACCCCAACCGTCCTATTGCTAGTTTCGTCTTCTCTGGACCTACTGGTGTGGGTAAAACCGAGTTAACCAAGTCCTTAGCAGCGTACTTCTTCGGGTCAGAAGAAGCCATGATTCGTCTGGATATGTCCGAATACATGGAACGTCATACGGTTTCTAAGTTGATCGGTTCTCCTCCAGGATATGTGGGTTATAACGAAGGGGGACAACTCACGGAAGCTGTTCGTCGTCGTCCCTATACCGTTGTTTTATTCGATGAAATCGAAAAAGCACACCCCGATGTCTTCAATATGCTGCTACAAATCTTAGAAGACGGTCGTTTAACCGACGCTAAGGGACGTACAGTGGACTTTAAGAACACCTTATTAATCATGACCTCTAACATCGGTTCCAAGGTCATTGAGAAGGGTGGCGGTGGCCTCGGATTTGAGTTTGAAGACGACCAAAATGAGGCACAGTACAACCGTATACGTAACCTAGTTAACGAAGAATTGAAGCAATACTTCAGACCTGAGTTCCTCAACCGTTTAGATGAGATTATCGTCTTCCGTCAGTTGAACAAAGAAGAAGTCAAGGAGATTTCCGAAATTCTTCTCAAGGAAGTATTTGCACGTTTAACCGAGAAAGAGATTACTCTACAAGTTACCGATAAATTCAAGGAACGCTTGGTAGAAGAAGGGTATAACCCTGCTTACGGTGCAAGGCCGTTACGTCGTGCTATTATGCGTCTCTTAGAGGATGTCTTAGCAGAGGAAATTCTTTCCGGACGAGTTGGCGAAGGCGATGTCGCTGTAGTTGATATCGGCGAAGATGGCAAAGTTCAAGTGGTTTCTAATGAGAAACAACAACCAGTTTTAGCTAAAGCTACCGACTCGTAATTATTCAGATTTAACCCTCAAGCAACGGTAGAAGTTTCACTCTTCTGCCGTTTTTTCTTGAATAGAGTAGTAAATAATTACCACAAAACTATGGATTCTATTCGACTACAAAGATTACGTTGTTTATCAGATACCGGGGAAATTAAAATTAAACCCATTACGATACTTGTGGGAGAAAATAGTTCAGGGAAAAGTACCTTTTTGCGTTTCTTTCCTTTACTTAAGCAAAGTGTTGAGTCTAGAACCATTGGACCGGTTTTATGGAATGGTCGATTAGTGGATTTCGGCAACTATAAAGATGCTCATCAAAAGCATTCTGAAGAGGATATTTGTTTAGAGTTTAAATTTGAAATTCCTTCCTTTCCAAAAAATAATGCTTAAAAAAAAAATACAGACGAAGAAATAATATTCTGGTCAAGTAGAAGACCATTAATATTTAATCCCATTGATGTTTCTGTTATTTTACAGCTTTTAGAAGAGAAAAAACAACAGATTACTATAATACATAAATTGATCATAAAATTTGCCGATTCTGTAATTCAACTTGAAATAAACAAAGAGAATAAAATCTCTTGCTTTTTAGTAAATTCCTTTGATATTTTAGAAATGTTAGGTGATAAATATATTTTGTTTGATTTGGGTCATAAATTTATGTTACCGCAAGTAAGAGAATTTTCAAATAATCAAGAGAAAATTCTCAACTTAGGAGTTTTGAACAGAGTCAATAGAACAAGATTTATTTTTCAACAATTATTCAGTAAACTTTTTCAAATAACAAAAAATAAAGCCCATAAGTTTACATCAGAAACTACTATTTTCAAAATGATATCTTCATTTGTCATTGGAGATTCAGCAACTATGCTTCAAGATATTAAAAATAATCCTTTTTCTACCAAAACTTGGAAGAAAAGCGTAAACTCATGGACAATAGAATCTAATGAATTTAGGCAATTTAGAGATTTAATTATCGCTAACTCAGTACCTTGGTTACTAGAAGAATGTGATGATTTATTAGCTAATTTTGCTACTAAAATTAGTTATATGGGTCCAGTTAGAGCAACAGCAGAGCGTTACTATAGAACACAAGATTTAGCAGTAGATGAGGTAGATTATCAGGGAACTAATTTACCAATGTTTCTCCGAAATTTAACACATGGAGAATTGAAAGAATTTAGGACTTGGACACTTAATAATTTTGGTTTTGAACCTCTAATCACAACAAGTCAAGGATTAATTTCTTTAGAAATACGACCTTCTAAAGATTCTAAAGAATCTTTTAATGTTGCTGATACAGGATTTGGTTTTTCTCAAATTTTGCCTATTATTACTCAGTTATGGTTTCTGAGTGAGTTTACTAAGACTTCTTCAAGAATTCGTCCTCCTGGTTTCCGATATAATAGTCCTGTTATTTTCCCTATTGAACAGCCTGAATTACATTTACATCCCCGTTTACAAGGAGTTTTAGCTGAAGTATTTGTTAAATCAATTGAAGCAGCAAAAGAAAGAGGGATTGATTTACGTTTAGTCATTGAAACCCATAGCGAAGTTCTAATTAATAAATTAGGATATCTGGTTGCAGAAAAACACATTTTACCAGAAGATATTAATATAGTATTATTTTATAAATCTGATCAATCTAAAGAAATAAAAGTCAGGACAAGTCAATTTGATTCTGAGGGTTATTTAAGCGAAGATTGGCCATTAGGATTTTTTGATATGGATCTTATTTAATATGTTGATTAAAATTGATGTTTCTGTTGTCCAGAGTTTTGAAAATTCTAATTCATGGCCAGATGATCTTATTATAGCTCTTGAAAATTTAGCACTTGCAAGACGTGAAGGCAAACATTCAATAATTGCAGATTTAAACACTTTAAAAATAATTGCAAAATGTTCAGACTTATCTAAAAATGCCAAAATTTCTTATAAAAAAATATTAAATGACAGACCTAAATTTAAAGCTTATCTTTCCCATGTCTCTAGATATATTGAAATTATTCATCCTTGTAATGTTAATAAAATAGATTCTAATTCAGGAAAAGATATTATTAAATTACCTTACACTTTTTTCAATGATTCAGAAACAATACAAAAATCTATACTGTTGTGTAAAAATTTACAAGATACTGAATTTTATAAAATAATCGCTGAAACTTTTTGTAAATGGAAACGATTAAATATTAAACCAAAATTTGAACCATCCTTAGGAGGAGGAAATACAATATCAACTGTATATGAGAATATTCAAAATAAGAAAAAAAGATTGTGTCTATGTATTGTTGATAGTGATAAGTTATCTCCTAATAGTAGTCTAGGTTCTACAGCTAGAAATATTAAACAAAAAGATGATAATACTTCCGTTACGACGCTACTTTATATTTTACCCGTTCGTGAACTTGAAAACTTAATCCCTCTTTCAATTTTATCTGAACTTATGTCTAAAAATGGAGATAGAGAAAACCCTTTTAAACAATTAGAAAAAATTGAAGAAAGTTCAGTAAAAGAAATACGAAATTTTTTAGATATCAAAGAAGGAACAAGACTAAAAAAATAGTTAATGAACCGAGTTCAGTCAAAGATTTTTGGAAAGATAAACTTGATAAACTGCCAAATTATTCCAATGATATTGATGAATGGTGTTATGAAAATTGGTCGTGTTGTGATCCTGATCCTAAGAAAAAATCATGTAAGTGTAAGATTTCATTAGGTTTTGGTCAAAAAATCCTAGAAAATACAATTACTTATCTCAATACTCAATCTTCATTTACAATTCCTTCTATGGTTGAAGAGTCTTTACATTCTGAATGGAAAAATATTGGACAACTTATGCTAAATTGGGGCTTCGCAGATTCTCCAATTCGTGTTTAATTATTCATCGATTGACAATGTTATCAGGGGATCGCCAGTTTTAGTTATAACTAGGATTTGACTCAGCAAAGAAGTTATGGAAATGCTGTTAGAAGAGCAAAAAGAATCTTTGTAATACAGAGAATATATGAAAAAAAAGATTGCACAAGATGCTTAAGGGAGAGAGACTAAACTCTCCAACCTTACCCACTACTTGAGATGTTTATTCAGCATCTCTTCTAACTGTTGTTTGGTGATCGCTCCTTCCTGTTTGGCCAATAGTCCTTTTTAACAATTAACAATGGTCATTCCGAGGTACGAGGAATCTCCTTAACTTCTTGATCATTATAGGTTTTTGTTATCTTCTATAATTGTTGATTAAGTGCTTTAACTAATAAATGTACTGTGGTTGATGGATTATCTTGACCAGGATTAGATTTATGATATTGTTTCAGTAACTTTTCAGAATTTCTAATAGCAGTTTCTTGTCTATCCAATAACTCATCATAGATAGTATCACTATTTTTTGTGTACTGTTTACCTAATAATGTATT
>Ga0064013_1033_pt1 | contig 53871 bp, 63 predicted proteins | sample CrowatWCoCulture_FD_61583 | JGI IMG/M metagenome (GOLD analysis project Ga0064013, IMG submission 61583) | Marine cyanobacteria communities from the University of California, Santa Cruz, USA, analyzing cyanobacterial DNA methylation -... | ecosystem: Host-associated > Microbial > Bacteria >...
TTAACAATTAACAATTAATAATTAACAATTAATAAAATTTTGAACTATAAAAAGTTATGTTTAAAACAATCAGTTCCATACTTTTAATTGGTATTTTTTTAGTGGGATGCTCCCCTTCAACACAAGCAGAATATTCTAAAGATGTGAACAAAGAAATTACAGAAAACGGTCAACTGCTTCCCATTGAAGCTACAGTTACTATTGATAATACCCTGATAGAATTGGAAGTAGCGAAAACCCACGAACAACAACAAATAGGGTTAATGTATCGTCAATTCTTAGACAAAAATAGGGGCATGATTTTTGTATTCGAGGAGTTACGTCCTCTTAGATTTTGGATGAAAAATGTTAACATTTCTTTGGACATGATTTTTCTGATCGATGGCAGAGTAAAAGCCGTTTTGTCCAATATTCCCCCCTGTAGCCTTGATCCCTGCTCAACTTACGGACCGGACGGTTTGGCTAACCAGGTAATTGAACTACCAGGAGGAAGGGCTAAAGAATTAGGCATTGAACCAGGTGATCAACTGGAAATTGAATTTACAGAAAAGACATCTTTTAATCCTTAAAATAATAATGATTTTTATTAATTTATGTTTTGAAAAATATCTATAGATTTTCTAAATTATTTATAATACAATCTAGACGTAGGATTAAGGGAAGACTTTATCTTCCACAGTAAAAAGCCTTATGGTTCTGTGACTGCTTTACTGATGGTCATTAATAGGGCAATTGATGGTGTGAAGAGAAAAAAGGAAAATAGGGGAATTATTAAACTAAAAAAATAATTTCTCTGATAATGTGAGGAGTTTAGAAGGAAACAGAGGATAAATATCGACAAGTATCCTAGTAACTCAGTATTTAGGCCCCTCTCGGGGAAAGATTTGTCTAGATCAATGAACTCAAATATCAATAAATTATTACGCCTAACAACGATCATGACAGACTTACAAAACCAAGACTACTATTTTTGATTCATTCTCAAGGTAAGATAATTATGCCACACACCACATCTCCACAATTTTTGCGTTTTCTCCACGAAGAACTTTGTTTATCCGCTGATTCTATTGCCATTGCCCAACGTTCTATGAATGAAACTAAAGGGCCTTTACCGATGCTACTCTGGCAATATGGTTTAATTAATTTGAACGAGTTGGATAAAATTTACGATTGGTTAGACGGTTCGGTTTACCCGAGTAATCAAGATTTATAATTGAGTATAATTCTTTAAATTGAGAATTTTCTAAGGATACGGGGAACACTAAAACAAACGACCTTTTGGACTTTTGATATGATTCCCCAATCTGAAAATTTGCCTATCCATGTTGATAGCTTACTAGAACTTTTTTGTCAAGAACCCACACTGCGATCCCAACAAGATATCAGTACCATTGAAGCATCGTTAAGAAAAGCAGTTTCTCCCCAGTTTGAAATTGTTTTTGCTGGTGCATTCAGTGCTGGAAAATCTATGTTGATTAATGCGCTTTTAGAACGAGAATTATTATACAGTGCTGAAGGCCATGCAACGGGGACAGAATGTCATATTTATTATGCCGAACCGGAACAAGAAAAGGTAGTTTTAACTTTTTTGAGCGAAGCAGATATTACAGAACAAGTTAACCTGATTTGTCAAAAATTAGGCATTGATAAAGTTCCTGATATTAATAATCCTGAAGTTAAGAATATCTTAACTTCAATGGGTCAAAAAATCATCGCACAAGAAGGGGGAGAAAGTAAGTCAGAAAAAGCTAAACAAGCTAAAGCATTGATACTTTTATTAGAGGGATTTAGCAATAATTGCGATCGCATACATCCCCTTAATGCGGCCACTTATTCTATGGAACAATTTAACTTTTCTAACTTGACAGAAGCTGCAAGTTATGCTATGCGAGGCAGCAATAGTTCAGTGTTGAAAAGATTAGATTATTATTGTCATCATCCCCTATTAAAAGATGGTAACGTTTTAGTTGATATGCCGGGGATTGATGCACCGGTTAAAAAGGACGCTGAGGCAACTTATAAGAAGATTTCTGATGCGGATACTTCGGCGGTTGTTTGTGTCTTAAAACCCGCTTCTGCGGGGGATATGAGCATAGAAGAAACGGAACTTTTAGAGAAGATGCGAGAAAATTTAGGTATCCGCGATCGGGTATTTTATGTATTTAATCGCATCGATGAAACTTGGTACAATGGCCAACTGCGTCAACGTCTAGATAGTTTGATTCAAACTGAGTTTAAAGATAGCTCTCGGATACATAAAACCAGTGGATTATTAGGGTTTTATGGTAGTCAAATAAAACAGACTAATAGTAGCGATAGTTTTGGACTAGATACCCTGTTTTCTGAGAGTGTAAAAAGCATAGGAGGGGAAGAAGAAACTCCCCAGTTTGTTAGCGAATTTAACAATTATTGTGCTAATTCTGGTAAGTTGACTCGCACTGATTTTAAAGTATCGGTTAATGGTTACGAGACACCCAATGAAAATTATGTCCGTATTTTAAGCGAGTGGGGAAACCCCTTAATTAATCAGTTGATTACTGATAGTGGTATTGAGGAGTTTCGGGACTCTATTACTCGTTATTTGACAGAAGAAAAAAGACCTCAGTTATTTGCGACATTAGCGGATGATTTACAACCTTTGTGTATTGCTTTACGGCAGCATTATTTAAATCAATATCGAGACTTAGAGAGTCAACCCCGTGAAATTGATGCTATGAAAGCACAGGAGTTAAATCGGTTAAATCATGAGTTACAAGAAGTGGGAATACAGTTCCGAGAACATATTGAGCATGAAGTTAATGAAATTGTGGTTAATGGGGATCATTACTTTGAAGAAGACTTCAACAAATTGAAAGCGAGGATGGTTAGTCGGTTAGATGAATTATTACAAACTTTTTCCGTAGCAAATGCTCATCGTCGAGCAGCTATAAGTCATCCACGTAATTCTACTGTTCCCTTGATTGCCATTTTAGTTGAAGCTTTGTATTATCTAGCTAATGAGTTAGAAGATGTATTCGTGGATGGGGTGACAACTCTGGTTTCTGAATTTTGTCAACGACTGTTACACCGTGTTAAACAAACGGAATATTACCGTAAGTTATACCGTTTATTGGGGAACGATGGAGGAGTAGAAACCCAGTTGAAAGAAGTAGAAAAAACATTGATTGCTGCTTTGGTGAGTGAGTCTAAAGTTGAATGCGATCGCTATGTAAGAGAAAGTCCCAGATTTTATGATGAAGGTACTTTTTCTATCTATCAGTTTCGTCAAACATTACAACAAACTTCTCAAGTTTATGATTGTAGTAGCATGGTAGAAGCGGAACCAGCGATCCGTCAATTATTAAAGTTAGATTTTGAACCCAAAGTATCAGCAACCATCCGTAAACATTTTCGTCAAACCATTAATATGACGCTCAAAAGTCAATTATTACCCATGGCCGAGCAACAAGCAGATATTATTTTGCAACAGTACGATCAAGCAAGAGACTATTTAGGGCAAACTTTGGAACAAGAAGCACAGGAAAAAATTGCTCATAATATACGGTTACAAGGGGAAATTAAAGAGAAAATTGCTACTTATAATGAGGCCGTTCCAGGGATTAATAATTGTCTCCAAAGTATGCAAGTTTATGAGCGTCAATTACCTTTAATTAATCAGGGAAGCTTCCAAGATAAAGATATTAAGTCTGATCTTGAAGTGAACAAAATTTCTGTTAATAATGGTCACAACTCAAATATTGATGTTGAGGTAGTTGATCTAGTTTAGATTTTTCTAGGGTGGGTAATACTCACCCCACTGTTTTGTACAAATTTTCAACAATTTTTTGATGTATATTATGAGTAACAAACAATTATTAACAACAAATAAATACTTGAAAAATGACGATGATGTGATGGCTTTTTCTCCTGATTCTTTAGTGAAGGTATCTAAGGTTAAAGATGCAATAACTTCTTTTATGAAGAGTCGATTCTTAAAAGTCTTAACTGATCATTTTCATCATATAGGAATAAGAGGAGAATTCATAAATAGCTTTGATGTTTTTAAATATGGACAAAATTGTGAAATATTACAAGTGGGTTCAAATGGTTGGAAAAAAGGAAAAATAAGACTAAAAGTTAGTTTAGAGTTTATCCCTGATGAACCAGAAATCAATGAAATAGAATCACCTTTAGATGATATTCGTCAATCAATGAATTAACTATAAATCTTTGTAGGGTGGGTTAAGTAACCAGTAAACTTCGGAATTATTCTGATAGTAAAATATTTACTTAGCCCACCACCTAAACTATAATTAAATTAAACAATAAATTAGTAAAATTTCCATGAATAACAATCTTGAATCAAATAACAAAATAATATTATTAAATCCAGATGATATCATTTCCGTATCTTCACAACATGATGTTATTTTAATAAAAAATAACACATTTAAAGTCCAAGAAATAATGAATAAGTTGACACATACAGTTAAAGATGCACATTGGTCTGATGTTAATAAATGGTCTGTTGAAGGTGTAGAATGTGAAGTATTAATTCCTAATAAAACATGGCAAAAAGGAAAGGTTAAATTTTGCATAGAGTTTATTCCCGATGAACCAGAAATCAACGAAATAGAATCACCTTTAGATGATATTCGTCAATCAATAAATTAACCGTAAATCTTTGTAGGGTGGGTTAGGTAACAAGTAAAATTCGGGATTATTCTGATAGTTAAATATTTACTTAACCCACCATCTCAACTATAATGATAATAGGGTAAAATCAAATAAAATAGAAAGGTTCAATATACAAAGCATGGAAAATATTACCATTCAAGTTGATTCTAAAATTGCCAAAGCTTACCGAGAAGCTGATCCTAATAAACAGCAAACTATGGTTCATATTTGGAAACTTATTATTGATGAAATGTTAAAAAATGATAATTTTGAAGACATTGTTGATGGAATTCGCCAAGAAGTAAAAGAAAAGGGATTAACTCCTGAAATTTAGAAGAATTACTGAAAGATGAGTAAATTACGAGTTGTTTTAGATACTAATATTTTAATTAGTGGATTATTATTCTCACCTTCGACTCCCCAACAAGTGTTTGATGGAGTAATAGCTAAAGAAAATATACTAATTTCTGATGATACTTTTCAAGAATTATCGCAAACCTTAATTCGCCAAAAATTTGATAAATATCTATCCTTAGAAAAGCGAGTTAAGTTTATCTCGAATTTAACAAAAACAGCAGTGATAGTTAATATCACTGAAAGAGTTAATATTTGTCGAGATCCGAAAGATAATAAATTTTTAGATTTGGCTATTTCTGGAAATGCTACTCATCTCGTCACAGGAGATAAAGACTTACTAGAATTATCTGCTGTTAGAAATACTTTAATTATTACACCCAGTCAATTTTTAGCTGTTGTAGGGTGGGTTAAGTAACCAGTAAATTCAGGGATTATTCTGATAGTTAAATATTTACTTAACCCACCACCTCAACTATAATAAAATTAAACAACAATCACACAAAAAAGCATGAATAATAATCTTGATACAAATAATAAAATAGTCTTAGATTTACACGATAAATCAGATAGTGTATTATTGGTAAGTGAATCATCTATTAAAGTTAAAATTTTAATGGAAAAAATGAAATATGCTTTTTCAACCGAAGGATTTAAGGAGTTAAAGTCTTCTATATCTAATATTGCTAATTTATACTATAGTGGAGACATTTGGTTTAATAATGGAGTAGATTGTGAATTATTAGAAGCAGGAAAAAATAGGAAAAAAGGAAAAGTTAAAATTAATATACAACTAGAATTTATACCCGATGAACCTGAACCTGAAATTAAGGATAATGATTCAGTATTAGACGATATTCGTCAATCCATTAATTAATAATAAATCTTTGTAGGGTGGGTTAAGTAACCAGTAAATTTAGGGATTATTCTGAGAGTTAAATATTTACTTAACCCACCATCTCAACTATAATTAAATTCAAGAAAAATCAAACAAAATAAACACAGCAATAAATATGAATAATAACGAATTTAGGCTCTACTGAGATTGTGGTATAGAATGTATAAAAATACACAAAAAACCTGTGATGGGTTACGGCGCAAATCAAAAGTTATAAGGTTTACCGAAAAATAATCCCTGCTCCTAACCCATCCTACGAATTATAAGTTTTGCTTATAACCATAAGTTCAGGAGAGCAAAATTTTAGAATACTTACTAAAAAATGATGAAGAAAACCCCAAGAATAAAAATCCCAAAGTCCGTTAGAAATTATGTTTTTCACAGAGACAACTATCAATGTCAAAGTTGTGGCAAAAAAGAACAAGAAACCCAGTTAAACATCGATCATATTATTCCCTTAGCAAAAGGAGGAAGTAATGATATCAGTAACCTACAAACCCTATGTCAAACTTGTAACCAACAAAAAAAACATCATTTTGATCCTCGCTTTCGTCGTCACTTTACCTAATTAAACCACTATATAGCAATCAGTTTTCAGTGGTGAGAATTAAGGAAAGCTGATCCCCCCTAACCCCCCTTACAAAGGGGGGAACTAAAGGGGGGATATTGAGGGTATCATGAATTATTCGGAGATTAATATAATTAATAACCATGACTAAATTAGTATTATTCGATCACGATGGCGCAATTGATGATTTTTTGGCAACATTATTATTAATGACTATGCCTAATATAGAAGTTTTAGGCATTATTGTCACCCCTGCTGATTGTTATATTAATGCTGCTTTAAACGTAACTAGAAAACTACTTGATTTAATGGGATGTGATCCTATTCCCGTAGCAGAAAGTACCGTCAGAGGAATTAATCCTTTTCCAGCTTTATACCGTCGTGACTCTTTAATAATAGATAACTTTCCCATTCTTAACCAAGAAAATACCATCAAAACTCCCTTAGTTTCCCAAACCGGACAACAGTTTATGGTGGAAACCTTGCACCGTGCCTCCGAACCGGTTACATTGATGGTAACAGGGCCATTAACTACCGTTGCTACAGCTTTAGACATTGACCCCACCATCGAAAACAAGATTAAAGAAATAGTCTGGATGGGAGGTGCATTAAACGTTGCAGGAAATGTAGAAAAAGAGTTTGCACCGGAACACGATGGTAGCGCAGAATGGAACGCTTATTGGGATGCGATCGCAGTTCAAAAAGTTTGGCAAACTAATATTCCCTTGATAGTTTGTCCTTTGGATATTACCAATAAAGTCCCTGTTACCCCTGAGTTTATCCGTAGGTTAGCTAAACAAAGACAGTCTCAACTGTCAGATTTAGCAGGATTATGTTACGCTTTAGCTATACCTCAAGACTATTATTGTTGGGATGTGTTAGCAACTTCTTATTTGCATCGTTCAGATTTATTTTCCTTGAAGTCATGGCCAACCGAAGTGATCACAACAGGAACATCTCAAGGGAGAATTAAAGTAGTTGAGAAGGGACGAAATATCTTAGCAATGGATACAATTGATAAAGATCAATTTCATGATTATATTCTCCAACAATGGACAAAATTTTAGAATTTTTTAAAGATTAAATGATTGAGAAAGGGTAGAAATGGGTAGAAAGAGAGATAAAGGTGCATCTTGAAAGGGAATAAACTCATGTTTAAGATAAAATGCTTTAGCATGGTCGTCTATTGCATCCACCCTTACTGCAAACAGTCCAATGTCTTGAGCAGTCTTAAAAGTTCGTAATAGCGCATTTACAAGCAATTCTGACCCTAATCCTTGTCTTTGCACCGATTTATCCACTGCTAGTTTGCCAATTAATAAAGCAGGAATAGGATAAGTTGGCAGTTTTTTCTGATAAGTTTGGGGTAATGAGTCAAATTCAATTACACTTGCGCTTAAAGTATAATAACCTTGTATTTTTTGTCCTCTTTCTTCGGAAATTGCCACAAAGGTTTTAGCAATTCCTTTTTTATGGTTTTGACGGGCGTATTTTTTAAGGTAATCATTTAAAATCGGATAACCACAGTCAAACCCTTCCCGTTGATGTTGCTTTTCTATGGGCAAAAATAGCCATATTTTATTATTCATCACCATACTTTGCTTTATATTTTTGGATTGCTTCTTTTAGCTTTCCTTTAAGTGGGGGAGGGTTTTCTAAGGTGGAGAGTAATAAATCTCTATCTTGGTTAGATAAGATTAATCGTTCTTCTTGTTCAATTTCTTTCTTAGCAATGCGAATTAGGTGGAAAAGAGTATAAGAACTCAATGATACGCCTTTTAACCTTGCTGCACGTTCTAAGAGTTCTTTTTGTTCGGGGGTAACTCGCAAATCTAGACGACTACTTTTAGAATGAGACATAGAAAACGATTAGATACAAAGGCTAGGGTTATTTCTAGCTTAGTCATTTAGGCGTACATTGTCCACACAATATGTTGAAAAAATTAATAGTAGTACAGGTATATTGCCCGTTATCAATTTAATATAATTTTCGCCTTAATTTATCCAAAGCGGTACAACTGCTGAGATAACGAATAATATCCCGACTGCGATCCCCAAAAGTACATTTAATACTCTCCACCTCATCATTAGGGCCAGCAATACCAAGATAAACCAAACCAACAGGTTTAACCTCCGTTCCCCCTCCAGGCCCAGCTATCCCTGTAATACCAATACCCCAATCAACCCCTAAACGTTTTTTAACCCCATTAGCCATCTGTTGGGCTATAATATCGCAAACTGCACCCCTTTCCTCCAAAACCTCTGGGCTAACGTCTAAAAGAAAAATCTTAACTCGATTATCATAAGCAATCACCCCACCCCAAAAATAGTCCGAACTTCCGGCAATATCCGTTAACATCCCCCCTAAACCGCCACCGGTACAAGACTCTGCCACCCCAACAGTTTGCTTTTTGTTCCGTAACAACTGCCCTACCACCTTCGCCAAAGTATCATCATCCCGACCAAAATAGTCCTCTCCAGCGATTTTAATGATCTCTTGGGCTACTGGTTCAATAATAGTATTAGCTTCGGTTTCAGAGGTAGTTTTGCAGGAGATGCGTAAACGAACTTCCCCCAAAGAAGCATAGGGGGCCACCGTTGGGTTAGTCAGATCAAATAAATGGTTTACCTTAGCAGCCAAAGAAGACTCACCAATGCCCCTAAAACGCAGCATTCTACTAAAAATGATTTCTTTGCCCCAACCTTGGCTTTTCAGGTGAGGAACCGCCGTTTCTACCCACATCCGCTTCATTTCCGAAGGGACTCCAGGGAAAGTCATAATGGTTAAATTGCCTTGAGGTTGCCAGATCATACCGGGGGCCGTTCCGGTGGGGTTAGGTAAAATGGCAGCACCTTCAGGAATTAAAGCTTGTTTACGGTTATTTTCTGCCATCTGCCGTCCCCTAGCTTGGAACTTGCGTTGAATATCCTCTATAACCTCTGATTTTTCTACTAAGGGGGTATTGAAATGTTGCGCTATGGTTTCCGTGGTTAAATCATCGGGAGTCGGTCCCAAACCCCCAGTAAATAGTAGAATAGAAGACCTTTGACTAGCAATGGAGATTACTTCCTTGAGACGAGTCGGGTTATCCCCCACCACAGTTTGATAATAATGGGGAATACCTAAAATAGCTAATTCTTTGGCCAAAAATTGAACATTGGTATTAACAATGTCCCCTAATAAAAGTTCTGTACCAACGCAAATAATTTCTGCACTCATTCTTTATTGTCTGGTAGGACCACTTAATAATTCTACGGCATCACGGCCATCGATTTCTTGTAAGTAAACCTTGACTTGTTCACTGGAAGAGGTAGGTAATTTTTTTCCTGTAAAATCAGGATGAATGGGTAACTCACGATGACCCCGATCCACTAATACCAATAAACGGATCATTTTTGGTCTTCCATACTCGGTTACTGCGTTTAAGGCAGCCCGAATAGTTCTCCCTTTGTAGATGACATCATCCACTAAAATAACGGTCTTTCCTGTGAGATCAAAAGGAACTTTGGTTTTAGCAGGGGTACGGGTTTTAATGCGATCTAAATCATCTCGATAAAAGGTTACATCAATAGCACCCACTGGCACTTTTATATCTTCTAGTAGTTCAATTTGTTGAGCTAACATATTAGCTATAGGAACCCCTCTCGTGTGAATTCCTAATAAGATAATCTCCGATAAATCCCCAGATTTTTCGATAATCTGAGAAGCTAAACGAGTGATTACCCGTCGTATTTTTTCAGATGATAGTATCTTTTTGACCATTCTAATTTAAACCCTATCATGATGTGTGAACCTCGCCGTTAACGACGGAGTCTTATTTTAAGCTAACACGCATTTAAACTCCCCAAACTCCCCACACTCCCCACACTCCCCATCTCCCAGTCACCCCATCACCCCGTCTCCCAGTCACCCCGTCACCCAGTCACCCCGTCACCCAGTCACCCCATCTACCCACCTCCCAATTTCACCCAGTGGTATCACCCAAAAGGGTGAAGATTTTAATAATAGATTATCCTTCAATGAATGAGGTAAGCTGCTAGAATAATAAAAGGATACAACTTGGAAAGTCGAACAGCAATCAGGCGATCGCCAAATAATCATCACACACAACCTGTTTGTCTTCATGCTAAAAACTGTCCTTCACTTAAGGCAATGAAGGAAAGAGAAGACATTGACAAGTTGTTGAATGAAAAGTCAGATGAAGATCAAGAAACAAATTTTGTACGAGATTTTTTAAGTTATCTTGCCCTGTCCGCCTTTTGCATTATTTTGGGGCTTTTGATTGGGGTTCTAGGTTATCATTGGACAGCCCAACTGACTTGGTTAGATGCGACGGTTGAAGCGTCTATGATTCTCAGTGGCATGGGTCCTGTTAACCCTTTACTGACCAATGGTGCAAAATTATTTGCTTCCCTTTATGCCCTATTTAGCGGTCTAGTTTTTGTCTTAGCGATGGGTGTGGTTTTATCTCCTCTAATTTACAGTTTGATGAAACAATTACGCCTCAATAGATGTCAAAAAGATTAGACTTTCAGTAACCCTTCATATCTGGTTTCTACTTGAGCAATTAATTCCCGTAAACTGGGATCGTTTTCTAGTATTTCCCAAACTTGAAAAATATAATCGTCCGATACTTGATCTAATGAGCAGTTTCGCTCCGGTAGTAGAGATAAATATTGTTCTAAGATAATAGTCGTTCTTAATAACCATTGTCCTTTTTCCTCGTCTTCCATTTTTGCATATAGTTTTTTGCCATTTTTTAAAGCGGTTTCAACACGGGTTAATTTGGTTTTTTCCTGTTGAATCATCCATTGCTGCATATCGGTGGGATATTGTCTAAATTTTTCTCTAATTTTCATTATTAAGGGATAATTTTTTGATTCTCTCATCCTAACTTCCATTTTATTCAGAGCTATAAAAACAGCAGGAATAATTAAGCTTTTGCACAGTTCAAGAACTAAATTCTGAATAGATTCTACTCTCAAAATCTGAGATAGACTAAATCAGGAAAGACAAAATCATTTTCTAACCATGACTCATCCTAAACATTCCAACTCCTCTTTTCGTTACCTAATTGCAGGACTCAAACCCTTAGCTAGTGTGAAAGTTTGGGGTTCTGTGGGAATTATGGCACTGGTTGCTATGGTACTATGGCAATATTCCCTTCATCCTGAATGGTTAGGGAATGACCAGGGAACTGCTTCAAGTATTGATGGAGAATTTGAAGGAGAAGTTGGCAATAATGTGGATATTGGGGTAAAGATACAAGATTTAGAAGAAAATCGTCTAGATTCTTCAAGCATTCCCGTAGCTCCTCCCGAATTGCAAAATAACCCTCTAGATCAACTCACCCCGGACACAAATCAAAGCAATCCTTTCTTATCTCCCTCTGTGGATGGAAACAATCCAGAGATGAAGCAAAAACAAGCTCCCTCCATTAAGTTTGAACCCCTAATGCCCAGTGTCAAGAATTTGGGTTCTTTGTTTCCTCCTCTACAACCTTCTAAAAATAGAAGCAAACCCATTGAAATACCTGATGATTTGGAAAATGTAGAGACATCCCCCGAAAACCCTGCCTTAGAAAATGCCTTACAGGAAGTTTTTTCTCAAGACTTGCCAGAGGTTAACCCGTCCAATATATCCCCTAAAAATAATCAACAACCATCACCCAATCGCAACCGGCCAGCACAGCCTAATTATCAAACCTCCCCCGCTTCAGGAAGAAATAACCCTTACTTTAACCAACCTCAGACTCAACCCAATAATTCCTATCCCTACACTTCTCCTCAACCTTAGGTGATTTCCGAGAAAGCTTTTCCCATAGGGGGTAATCGCTTGGACTAAAGGCTTTCAAGAAATAAAAGGAACAGAGAGTTAGCGGATCTTGGTACACAACTTTAAAATTTCATAATTGGCTTGTCTGAAAAAACAGAAGAAATAGATTAAAATGAAGAGGTAAAAAGATTAGAGAGAGTAAATTGAGGCTAAAACAGACAAATCATCCCTTAACCCCGTCGATGGTCGATGATTTACGTTTAGCAGCCTCAAAAATGACGGGAGCAGAGCGTCGTTCATTTCAAGCTGAAATGTGTCTCAAGTATTGTGGAGGAAGTGCCAGACAAACCGAAATCGTGTTTGGTTGGGGGAGAAAAAATGTTCAACTTGGATTACATGAAAAACGAACTGGGATAGTGTGTTTAGGATTACAATCAGTCAATAGTGGATGTAAAAAATGGGAGGAAAGATACCCAATAGTTGCCCAATCATTGAAAGAAATAGCCGAAGCTCACGCACAACAAAACCCCACATTTAATAACCCCATTGCCTATACAAGATTAACGGCGGCTGAAGCCATTAAACAATTAAGAAATCTAGGATATAATGGAGAGGAGGTTCCTGCTGCTTCGACAATGGCAGATATTTTAAATCGTTTGGGCTATCGATTAAGAAAAGTGGTAAAAGCTAAACCTAAAAAAAAATCTCGGAGACGGACGCTATCTTCGAGAATATAGAGAAAAAAGATAGAAAAAAAGACCCTTCTGTGAAACGTTTAAGTATGGATTGTAAAGCAACTGTGGAAATAGGAGAATATTCACGTGGCGGACAAACCAGAGGTTATAATCAAGCTCAAGATCATGATATGGGAACTAAAGAAAAATACGTTCCTTGTGGGATTGTAGATGAAGATACAGGGCAACTTTATGTAACTTTTGGAAGTTCTTATAAAACGAGTGATTTCATGGTAGATAACTTGGAGCAATGGTGGACAAGTCTGAGTATAACTGAAAAGCAGCAACTAGAGAACATCCAAATTAAAGTTGATAATGGAGCAGAAAATAGTGGAATAAGAAGGCAATTTTTGAAGAGAATGGTAGAGTTTGCCGACCAAACTAAGAAATCTATTCAATTACTATATTTTCCTCCTTATCACAGTAAATATAATCCCATAGAAAGATGTTGGGGAATTTTAGAGAGGCATTGGAAAGGAACACTTCTGAGAAATGCTCAAACGATGTTAGCTTGGGTAAAAACTATGACATGGAAAGGCTTAAATCCGATAGTTAAGTTAAGTAAAAAAGTTTATCAAAAAGGCATTTCTTTAACGAAAAAAGAGATGAAGGAAATTGAGAAACGTTTAGAACGTAATCCTCACTTACCTAAATGGGATATTTTGATTAGACCCAGTTAGTCTAAAAAGTTAATAAGAGTGTAAAATTAAGTGAATTTCCTTTTTAAAAATAGTCAAAGCTAATTTAAAAGTTAGCGTATTTCTTTCTTTTAGATAGGGAGGTTTTTGTTCGCGGAAAGTATCCGCGAACAACTTTTTATTTTTCCCTTTTCGCTTATTTGAGATGTTCTACAAACAGATTCTGAGAATGGGTGGGAAACTTTTTCTTGGAAATCACCTTATAGCCAACCTTATGGTAATGGGAGCGCTCCTGCACCTGTTCCGGCTTACCCCCCTTCTGTTCAATCACCTAACACTTATCCAACGGTAAATTCTAATCCTAATTTCCCCAATACACCCAATCAGAACCAACCTACTGAGAACTATGGAATTCAACCGCCTCAAGTTGATCAATATGGAAATGTAACAAATTAATGCTAAAATAATCCTAATTAGTGTAGGACTTTAACTGAATACCTTGTAAATTCCCCTACTAGAAGTAAGGAAAGGTAAACACTCTTATTGATGATATAGAAAAGGGATATAAATTGCTTGCTGTGTCTAAGTTTTATGAGAGTTTGCTGCCAATAAGTCCCACCCAGTCGTATTCATGGGATTGTCAACAAGAATATAATGATTATCTTCATCTAAGACTTTGGGCCCGTACCTAATTATAGCCTTTCTTAGAATCATGGGGTAAATCTGCTGTTTGCCTCAGATCAATCACTTTTGTACCTAACAATACCCGAGAGCATTCCTAAGGGATAGAATAGATTAAGTCACGTAAGAATAGTCCCGCATTTCTCACAAATTCTGCGATCGCTAAACTTCAAACCATTATGTAGTCTGAGTTTAACCTTGATTTGAGGGACGAGTAAAAAATAACAGTGTGCCATTTTAAGCGATCGCTTGAAAAATAAGCCACATCTAACCTCTAGCTGATTACTGATCAGTTTGTGAGAAATGCGGGTAGTGAGTTTTGCAATTTGCCCGATTCCTCCATGATCTAGATTTGCAATAGTTATATAGAATGAAAATGTCGACTAATCCCCAAAAACTTATCATTGCTAAAGACATACCAATCATGCTATTCGCTGGGGAATTTCAAGGGACTTTACTGCAAGGAGTCGCGGCCGCTGTTCTGTTGATGCCCAATGGTAGAAGATACACCGTTAGTCAATTAGTATCTGTTAATCATAAAGACGAGGCAGAATATACCGCCCTAATTATTGGTTTAAAAAAAGCAAACCAATTACGATTAAAGACTCTAGTGCAGCTTGGCGAAAGTAATCCACCAGATTTTTACAGAAACTTTCGTGACTAGCCACGACAATGTGTTTCAATGAAACTAACGGAAGAATCTCGAAGTTGATGTCCATGATAAAAGCATTGCCAATTAACCTCTCCAACCTACAGAAAACAGTACTCCAACAAATAGTGAGAGGGACAACAAACCCCTATCGCCTTGTTAGACGAGCCAAGCTAATCTTAGCCGCAGCATCAGGAGAGAGCAATAGTTCGATTAGTCGAAGATTAGAATTAGACCGAGTACAAGTGCGTCAGTGGCGATCGCGATGGTTTGAGGAGAGAGAAAAACTGAGTGCCGCCGAAGAACAACAGGTAACGGAGAAAGCATTAATGGTCTTGATCAAAGGAATTTTAAGCGATCGCCCAAGACCTGGAACAACAAAATCCTTTACGGTCGAACAAGTAGTCCAGATTGTAGCGATCGCTTGTGAAGAATGTGAAAAATCAGACAGACCAGTGAGCCATTGGACACCTTCAGAGTTGGCGGATGAAGCCATAAAAAGAGGAATTGTCGAAAAGATTTCCCCCCGTAGTGTGGGGCGTTTTTTAAAAAGAAGCGACATTACAACCACATCTCGTTCGTTACTGGTTAAATGCCAAAATTGATGATCCCTTAAAATTTAAAAAGCAAGTCAAATATATCTGTGAACTTCATCAAGAAGCTAAAACTTTGTTAGAACAAGGAATTCATTTAATTAGTACAGATGAAATGACAGGAATTCAAGCTCTTGAGAGATTATTTCCGAACAAAAGAATCAAGCCTAAACAAGTAGAAAAAATCGAATTTGAATATGAAAGACACGGAACTTTAAGCTTGATTGCGAACTGGGATGTGGCAAGAGGAAAAGTTGTTAGTCCCTCTATTGGACCGACAAGAACAGAACAAGATTTTTCTGAACATATCCAGAGAATGATTAAGTTTGATGAAAAAGCAGAATGGATTTTTATTGTAGATCAACTCAACACTCATAAATCGGAAAGCTTAGTCAAATTAGTAGCAGAAAGCTGTGGAATTACTATTGATTTGGGGAGAAAAGGAAAGGAGGGGATTTTGCAATCTATGGACAGCAGAGCAGATTTTTTATCAGATGAATCTCATCGAATTCGCTTTGTTTATATTCCCAAACATACATCGTGGCTTAATCAAATTGAGTGTTGGTTTTCGATCTTAGTCCGGCGTTTACTCAAAAGAATTACTGTCCGTTCAACTGAAGAACTATCCCAAAAAATTCTCAATTTTATTGATTACTTTAATCAACATTTTGCTAAGCCGTTCGTTGGGAAATTTAAGGGCTTTAAAGATCATAAGTGACTGGTGGATTATTTTTGCTAAGCTGCACTAGCTATCAAAGGAGATAGTGATCGGGTGTTCAATCAAGTCAATGGCTTAACCCCCGTCACAGAAGAAAGGTTAAAAAAATTGTATCGTGTAGCGATTAAGTCCATCAGAACGTTTGAAAAAATTTCCTTAGAATGGATATCCCCAGAACAAAACCGCCCGGCGTTATCAGCCGTTAAACGTTGTATGAAAGATGCCTTGGGTAGAGAAAAAAAGGCATCTTCTTTATCGTCCCAATCCCCCTTACGATACCCTGCTATGTTGAGTTTAATTGAAAAGGGAGAACAGGCCACAGAGGAAGATTATGGCAAACTCACAGAGGAAGAAGACGAATGGACACATAAATCTCTCTCAGAATTAAGGACTTTGATTCCATTGGAAATTAGGGATTTGATTGCTCTACAATGGCAAGGAGATGAAAATAATTTAGCCCAGATGTATCGTTGGCATTTAAGGGGACTTCCTCCCACCATGGCCTGTCGCAAAGTGAATCTTGATCAAAAAAGCGAGCAAGCAACTAAGACAAAACTTCCCTGGGAAGAAGCCCTAAATTTACCCCAGCCATTGTTAGGGGACTCTAACCAAACAGCAGATCCTTTAATGTCTTTACTCTCAGAATTAGATATTTCTGAAGCAGAGGTTTAAGAAGACTCTTTAGGTTTCCCTCAATCTGAGTCAGAAGAACCTATATTGTTTGAAACCCTGATCATAGAGGATCTCCAGGGAGAGGAATCTGTATTATATGAGACAGATTTTTCATCCTCAACCACTCATCTAGCTTTCAATGAAGAGTCTCATTTATCATTTGATAAAGAAAACATGGACTTAGAGGCAGATGGTCTCAAAGATGGGTTAACATCAGAGTCAAGTGTAATTGATATTCTGAAAGTGATTGAGAGTCTCAGCCCTGAAGAACAAACTACCTTAGCTCAGGAATTAGTGAAAATTCCCGACATGGTTAATCTTATTCTCAAAGCGATCGCTGAAAATGTTTCTAGAGGTCATGGGGAACCAGAATAGATTCTTCTATTTACTGAAGATTAAGGTTTACAATCGTGGAAAATGTCATGTATTTAGACGAACAATTAGAAATTCTCATTAATGAAGCTCCTGAACATGGTGTACCTATTCCTGTGATGGAAAAGGCCGTTGCTCCAACCTTAAAATTTTTTGCGAGTCAGCTCCAACACGAGAAATATTATGTTTTACACGGACAAAATCGTTCCTGGTTAGTGACAACCTTAAGTAACAGAAAAAACCCCAAAGAAGAAAAACGGGTTATTTATGCCTTTTCTACTAAAAAAGATGCGGAAACATTTCAAGGAATTATTAACCCCGAAATTCGCATTATTTCTGTTCCTGTAACTCATTTACTGTTTCAGCTTTTTTCGGTAGAATCCATTGATAGTCTTATTTTTCGAGAATTTCCTGGAGACAAACAGCAGCAAATAGAAATTGCTCGTCCCAAACTGCAAAATATTATTCAGCAACAATTACGTCGTTTGAAGTTAAACCCACCTAAAACCAAGAATATTCCCCCTAATCTTGCCTAAGTTTATTTGTATTTTTGTCTATGTTACACTCCCGTCCTTCATCAACTGTATTGAACCATTATAGTGCTTATTGCTGTCCCGTCTGTCATCATGGGGAAATCTCTACATTACCCTTGATGGAGGCTTTTTCCTGTAATTTTTGTGGTCATATTTTTACGGCTAACTTGGATAAACAAGCCATTACCATTGTTGATAGTCAACTGCCTTTAACTTGGCATTGGACCGGTAAACGCTGGAAAAATGCTCGTTCTTTTAAACTGTTTCAATGGAGTTATGGTTTCTTGGCTTTGGGTTTTGTCAGCTTGCCGACATTACTGGTTGCGGCTGGGGCTTATTTATTCCCAGTGTTACCTGATAGTTCTCTGGCTTGGTTTCCTTGGTTTTGGGTAGGGTTTACTTTTTTCTGTCATTTCAGTTGTTTATTTTGGTTATTCCTAGAATATTATCAGTTTCCTTTGTCGTTATATTTTGAAGCATTAAGAAATAATTTATCATCTCGTATGTTGAGGCGAACTATCAGCTAGAAAGACGGATATTTCAGAAGCCCCAACTAACCTATAGGTTAGTTGGGGCTTTTTAATTGATCTAGGCTAAAACGGGGACAGGAATGTTGAGATGAGGATAGAGAGGAAAGCGATCGCATAAAGCCTTGACTCGGTTTAAACAATCTTGCTTAACCCCTTCATCGTTACGATTGAGTAAACAATCAGCAATAATGTTACCAATTTCGGCAAAATCATCTACCCCTAACCCTCTGGTAGTCATGGCAGGAGATCCCAACCGGAGACCACTGGTGACAAAGGGAGACTCTGGATCGAAAGGAACCGTATTCTTATTAGCTGTAATATTGATTTCACTCACTAACTTATCTGCTTCCTTTCCAGTCATGTCAATGCAGCGCAGATCCACTAACATCAAATGGTTATCCGTGCCACCAGAAACCAGCTTAAAGCCTCGTTGGGTCAATTGATTAGCTAGGGATTGAGCATTCGCAATTACCTCTCCAGAATACACCTTAAACTCAGGCTTAAGGGCTTCTCCAAAGGCCACTGCTTTAGCTGCAATTACCTGTTCCAATGGACCCCCTTGAGTGCCAGGAAAAACGGACTTATCAAACTTTTTGCCCAACTCAGGGTCATTGGTCATAATTAAACCACCTCTGGGACCCCGTAAGGTTTTGTGTGTAGTGGTGGTTACCACATCACAATAGGGTAAAGGGTTAGGATGATGACCACTGGCCACTAAACCGGCGATGTGAGCGATATCTGCCATGAGATAGGCTCCCACTTCATCGGCGATGGCCCGAAACTTATCAAACTCAATAATTCTGGGATAAGCAGAGAACCCACAAATCAATAATTTGGGTTTTTCTTTCTTAGCTAGTTCTAAAATAGCGTCGTAGTCTAATCTTTCTGTCTCAGCACTCACCCCATAATGGCATACTTCAAACCATTTCCCCGAAACGTTGACAGGGGAGCCGTGGGTTAAATGGCCACCGTGGGAGAGATCCATGCCCATAATCTTATCCCCCGGTTTGAGGAGGGTCAAGAAAACAGCAAAATTGGCTTGGGCCCCTGAATGGGGTTGTACATTCGCGTGTGCTGCTCCAAATAATTCTTTGACGCGATCGATGGCTAATTGCTCTGCTTGATCAACCCATTCACAACCACCATAGTAGCGTTTCTTGGGTAATCCTTCTGCATATTTGTTGGTTAACACCGAACCTTGAGCAGCTAAGACGGCCGCAGAGGTGAAATTTTCACTGGCGATTAATTCTAAATGTTCCCGTTGCCGTTGTAATTCCCCTTGTATCATAGCAGCAAGGGTTGGATCGGTCTGGGCTAAAAAATCTAGGTTGGTATCAGTCACTGTTATTCAATCCTTTCGTTTTGGCTTACGGTGTTCCCAACGTACAATTATAATTAATCTTTGCCTGATTTTTCAAGAATATAAGACAACTTTAACAAAGTTTTTAGCCATCCCTTTGATTATAGGATTGATTAACTATGAATTCTTGGCTCTGGGTGTAATGTTGCTAAAATTTCACTTTCGATAATTGATAATTCTTCTAATCTTTTTTGGACAATTTCTCGCTCAAAATAAGTGTCTGCTAATACCCAATAAATACCATAATGTCTCGCTTCTGATGCCATTAAACTACGATAAAATTTGGCTAACTCTTGATCAGGACAATGGGTTCCTAACAGTCCTAATCTTTCGTGGGATCTTCCTTCTATTAAGGCTGCAATTAATAAAGAATCTAATAATCTTTGAGGTTCTTTGGTCCTAATTGTTGATTTTAATTTAGCCCCATAGGGAGGAGAAGATAAGGGGCCGAGGGGAATATTTTTTTTATATAACCACTGGTTAACCTGTTCAAAATGTTCTAATTCTTCTTTGGTGATCGCTGTTAATTTTCTCACTAGCATTGCATTAGATGAGTAGCGAAACATCAAATTCAAGGCCACACTTGCTGCCTTTCTTTCACAATGGGAATGATCTAATAAAATCGTATCTAAGTTATTAATTGCTTGTTCTATCCAGTCTTCTTTAGTTGGACTTTTTAAGATATTTATTTTTGTTTTTTGACTTAACATCATCAGATAAATTCCTAATTAATTAAAAATTGGATGAGGATATATTAGAAGTTGGTATTTCGGGGGATTTATTGGCAGCTTGACAATGAGCTATATATTGCTCAATAACCGCTTGAAAAGCTTGCTCTAATTCATCAACAGAAAGACCATCAAAAACGATTATATCTCTTATGTTTACCACTCGACCAAAAAATAAGCGATCGTCTTCATCATATTCAATAACTGCTTTATATTCTTTGTATTTCATGGGTTAATCCTTGCCTTAAATAAAAATTCACGAATAGCTTTAACTTGATATCTTTTTAATTCTTTTTGAGGATGGGGTGTATAAATATTTAGGGAGAGTGTCTTAAGCTCAAATCTAAAACCTAAATTATCCTCTTGTGTTGCGCTTCCTCCTATAGCTTTAATTAATGTTATTACATCATGCCAGAGAATATCATCTCTCATGGGTTCTTTAAAGAGAGTATCATAAATCTTGCGCTGTTTTTTGTTCATACACTTATCATACTATCTTATGAACTATGAATGTATGAAAAGTTGAGAGCGATCGCATTATGAAATCTTGACTTTATCAGCAACAGTTGCCTTATCTACTATAGCAATAGTCAGATGATGGTGATTAAAACTGGAATAAGCTTAGCACAAGTCCTTTTTGTACAGTCTATAAGACTGTGTTACGATGTGATAATTTTATAAATTTTACCCTATTGACTATGATAAGCTAAATAAGCTAAAAAAATAAGTTAAATCTTTCTCAGCTATTTGTAGGTATTATGACTTCTATTAATGAGCAACTAACCAAGAAGTTTCAAGAAGCTTTAGTAACGTCCTTTGGTGAAGATTTTCAAGCAATTGATCCCCAAGTAACAACTGCTAGGGATCTCAGACATGGAGATTATCAGGCAAATATAGCCCTTCCTTTAGCTAAGAAATTAGGAAAAAATCCTAGAGAAATTGCTCAAACTATTATTAGTAACTTAGCTGTAGATACTATTTGTGAAACCCCCACTATTGGCGGCCCTGGTTTTATTAATTTAAAGTTGAAACCCAACTATCTAGAAAACAAACTGAAATCCCTATATCAAGAGCAAGGTTTAGGAATTGAAAAAATCCCCGATTCTACTCAAGTTATTGTTGATTTTTCTAGTCCTAATATTGCCAAAGAAATGCACGTTGGTCATTTGCGTTCTACTATTATTGGTGATTGTATTGCCCGTACCTTAGAATTTTTAGGCTATGACGTTTTAAGACTGAATCATGTGGGGGACTGGGGGACACAGTTTGGAATGTTAATTACTTACTTAAAAGAGGTTTATCCCGATGCTTTAACCCAAGCAGATGCGTTGGAAATTGGGGATTTAGTCAACTTTTATAAGCAAGCCAAAAAACGGTTTGATGAAGATACAGAATTTCAACAACGAGCTAGAGAAGCAGTGGTAAAATTGCAATCAGGAGAGCAAGAAAGTAGTCAAGCTTGGGAGTTACTTTGTGATCAATCTCGTCGAGAATTTCAACAAATTTATGACCGTTTAGATGTAAAATTAACAGAAAGAGGAGAATCTTTTTATAATCCTTATTTAGACGATGTTATCACCGCTTTAGATGCAGAAGGAATCTTGAAAAAAGATCAAGGAGCGCAATGTGTTTTCTTAGAAGGATTTACTAATAAATCAGGTGATCCTTTACCTTTAATTGTCCAAAAATCTGATGGTGGTTATAACTATGCAACCACAGATTTAGCTGCCTTAAGATACCGTATTAAAGAAGATCAAGCTAAACGGATTATTTATGTTACAGATGCCGGACAATCTAATCACTTTGCCCAAGTTTTTCAAGTTGCTAACAAAGCCAATTTTTTGCCAGATACAGTAGAAGTAACTCATGTTCCTTTTGGGTTGGTTAAAGGAGAAGACGGAAAAAAATTAAAAACTCGTTCAGGAGAAACCATTAAACTGAAAGACTTATTAAATGAAGCGATTAATTATGCACGAAAAGATTTAGAAAATCGCTTACAATCAGAGGAAAGAAAAGAATCAGAAGACTTCATTAATAATGTAGCTCAAACTGTAGGAATTAGTGCTGTAAAATATGCTGATTTAAGTCAAAATCGGAGCAGTGATTATATATTTAGTTACGATAAGATGTTAGCATTACAAGGCAACACAGCCCCTTATATGTTGTATGCTTATGCTAGAATCCAAAGTATTAGTAGAGAGGGCAATATTGACTATGAAAACTTAGGAGAAAATATTCAAATTATCCTTAAAGAAGACACAGAGATGGAATTAGGAAAATATTTATTACAACTTAGCGAAACTATCAAAGAAGTAGAAAAAACCTTACTTCCTAATCGTCTTTGTGACTATCTATATGAACTTAGTAAAAAGTTTAACCGTTTTTACGAAAATTGTCCCGTTTTAAAATCGGAAGAACCCACAAAAACATCTCGTTTATTGTTATGTGATTTAACAGCAAAAACCCTAAAACTAGGATTATCTTTATTGGGTATTTCTGTCTTGGAAAGAATGTAAATTATTATACCAATTTCCTAAAGTAGGGGTTAACGGCCGTTAACCCCTACAATATTAACTTATGTAGTCTAAGTTGATGAAAATGGTATTAGTAGGGACTTAATATTATTAAGCCCCTACTAATCTAATTAATCAATAGATGAACTTAATTTTTCTTGAGCAAGTCGTCTTTTTTTAGCATATAATTGAATCGATGCAGCCATAGCAATCACTAAGGCAACAATTAGCCAAGTAGTTAAATCTAAAGGTAGATTATTCTTAAAGATAGCTAATAAAACGATAACAACTAACAAAACTGTTGGAGCTTCATTTAAAGCTCTAAATTGTTGTCCTGTCCATTGACATTCCCCACTTGCTAACTGCTTCATAATTTTTTTGCAGTACAAATGATATCCTAATAATAGGGCAACAAATGTTAATTTTATATGTAACCATCCTGATTTTAAAACTTCAGGTTCTGTAGAAACTAAGCCAATGGCCATGGTAACAGTGACCATCATTCCTGGATTAGTAATAATATTATAAAGACGTTTCTCCATAATTTCATATTGTGCTTTAAGGATGCTTTGCTCCGGTTCTTTTTTCTCTGAAGCCTCAGCATGATAAACAAATAAACGGACTAAATAGAATAATCCGGCAAACCAAACCACAACACCAATTAAATGAAAAGATTTGAACCAATAATATGCCATAATATCCTTAAAGATTTCTCCTTCAATAATCTCTGAGACTGAGTTTATCGGGTTTAGGAAAACTTTGGGTAAATTTTAAATAAAAATTAAGACTTATTTACATTCTCGTCCGTTAAAGTAGTTAAAGTTTATTCATAAGTGTGAGAATTCAATGATATTCTAAAAGAGCAATCCAGCAGTTTTGTCAAAAATCATGGAAAATAGGGAATTCAAAGAAAGAGAACCCCTCTCTAGTCTAATCTTATACTATCTCTTCAAAGGGTCTATTATTGTCCCCATGTGCTACGGTTATTTTCGGGGACGGGTTTATGGTCAGGAAAATGTACCTAAAAAGTATCCTTTAGTGGTAGTAAGTAATCATGCCAGTTATTTTGATCCACCCTTATTAGCATCTTGTATCGGTCGTCCCGTGGCTTTTATGGCCAAAGAAGAGTTATTTAAAGTACCTTTGCTCAAAGAAGGCATACGCTTATATGGAGCTTATCCCGTCAAACGAGGAGCCGGCGATCGCAGCGCCATTCGTTCCGCTTTAACTGCTTTGAAAGATGGTTGGTTAGTGGGCATTTTTTTACAAGGAACCCGTACCATTGATGGTGGGATAGATGATCCCAAACTAGGGGCGGCAATGATCGCAGCTAAGGCACAAGTTCCCCTCTTACCCGTGTCTTTATGGGGAACAGAAAAAATACTCAAAAAAGGTTCACCCATTCCCCGTCCCGTCCCCTTAACTATTCGTATTGGGGAAGTCATTCAGCCCCCTGAGTCCAATAAACGTCAAGCTCTAGAAACTGTTACCCAAAAATGCGCTACAGTTATTAATGAACTTCATGAGTTAGGACGATAGCTTAAGTTCTCAGTTATTTTAGGTACTAATAGTAACACAGTCTTCTAGACTGTATAATTCACTTGTAAATACCATAGTTTAATTCAAAAAATAATCAAATAGATAGGTTTATATAATTAAGAAATTGTGTTTTTTATGAGTATACTAACCAAAGTAAGGTAAGTTAAAAACGAACAACTTGACCTTGATAATAATGACTGACTCTTCAGAAAAAAGTAACAATTTTCAAGTTTGCGATCGCGATCTTTCCTCAGAAACCCTCGAACGTTATTTAAAGGCCGATGCCCTGGCAATTGATACAGAAACTATGGGATTAGTTCCCCAAAGAGATCGACTCTGTTTAGTGCAATTATGTGATCCGAGTGGTTATGTCACAGCCATTCGTATTGAAAGAGGACAAACAGAAGCACCCAATCTAAAACAATTATTAGAAAATAAAAATATTGTCAAAATATTTCATTATGCACGGTTTGATGTAGGTCAATTTAAGTATAATTTCTCTGTTGAAACCGACCCAATTTTTTGTACAAAAGTAGCTAGTAAATTAGCAAGAACCTATACAGGATCTCATGGTTTAAAATCATTAGTACAAGAATTAGAAGGAGTCGAACTAGATAAAAGTTCCCAAAGTTCTGACTGGGGAAATAGTCAGAACTTATCAGAAGCACAATTAAGTTATGCAGCCAACGATGTTAGATATTTAATTCAACTAAGAGAACAACTAATAACCATGTTAAAAAGGGAAGAAAGATGGGAAATTGCTCAAAAGTGTATGAAAGTTATTCCCCTTTTTGTAGAATTAGACTTAATGTATTATAAAGATATTTTTGACCATTGAGTAATGAAAAATTAACCATTGACTAAAACCCCGACGTTAACAGCGAAGTTTAATAGATAATTAGAAAACTTCGAGGTAGGATAAAGGTAACGTCGTTTACAAGAATCTAAATAAAGGTAGATCATGTCAGAAACATTGGTGTTGAACCCCGATAATGTAGAAACCGTCCTGGATGAAATGCGCCCCTATTTAATGGCAGACGGTGGTAACGTTGAATTAGTGGACATAGAAGGCCCTGTGGTTAAACTACGGCTACAGGGAGCTTGTGGCTCTTGTCCTAGCTCAACTATGACCCTGAGAATGGGAATTGAAAGACGCTTAAGAGAGATGATACCCGAAATTGGCGAAGTAGAACAAGTCATGTAATGGATAATGGATAATGGATAATGGGTAATATATGAGGAAAATATAGAATGAAGAGAAGAATACTATCTAAATTCTAGACATACCCATTTAAAACCCTTATTTCTCCTTAAAGAGAGGTATCTTAGCACAAAAAAATTAATTATCCATTATCCATTGATAAATAATTTTGCCAGGGGGCCATGACCCAGATAAGATAGAAATCATTGCCCATAATCAACTTGCGCTAAAAATAAACGTGAAGCTATTTGTCTATCATACCCCTGAACTAACCCCCACAGACCATTTACCCGACTGTGCGGTGGTGATCGATGTTTTGCGAGCCACCACCACCATTGCCACTGTTTTAGAAGCTGGTGCAGAAGCAGTACAGACTTTCAGTGATATTGATAAATTAATGACTGTTAGTGAGCAATGGCTGCCGGAGAAACGCATTCGAGCAGGAGAGAGGGGTGGCACAAAAGTGGAAGGGTTTGATCTGGGTAACTCTCCTTTGGACTGTACCCCAGAAACCGTAGGTAATAAGCGTTTCTTTTTAACCACCACCAATGGGACTCGGGCCCTACAACGGGTAGAAAAGGCCCCAACTGTGATCACCGCAGCGATGATCAATAGACAAACAGCCGTGGACTATATCCTCAAAACTCAACCAGAAACCCTTTGGTTAGTGGGATCGGGATGGGAAGGGGGTTATTCCCTGGAAGATACCGTTTGCGCTGGAGCCATAGCCCACGCTTTAACCAATAATTCTAGTCAAACCGTAGAAGTGAGTAACGATGAAGTGATTGCAGCGATCGCTTTATACACTCAATGGCAAGATAATCTTTTAGAGATGTTCAAACATTCGACTCACGGTCAAAGATTGTTACGCTTGAACGGTGATGAGGATTTACAATACTGTGCTAAAAGTGACATTATAGGAGTATTACCGATACAAAAGGAACCAGGAGTTTTGGTGAAATTCTCCTAACCATCCTAAGCTAGTTTAGCTTCCCTGCATAGTTGTGGAGCGCGCACTTATGAGAGTTTTGGTATTGACTTGGGAATTTCCCCCCCGTATTGTGGGAGGCATTGCCCGTCATGTTGCGGAATTATATCCAGAAATTGCGGAAATAGGCCACGAAATTCATTTAATTACGGTAGAGTTTGGTGATAGTCCCTCCGAGGAAAACATAGACGGGGTTTGGGTTTATCGTGTGCCTGTGCAAGAAGCCAACGACTTTTTTCAGTGGATTGTCCACATGAATGATAGCATGGGTCATCATGGGGGACAACTAATCCAAGATAAGGGGCCATTTGATTTAATTCACGCCCATGACTGGTTAGTAGGGGATGCTGCCATCGCCCTGAAACATTTATTTAAAATTCCCCTTATTGCCACCATTCACGCCACAGAATATGGTCGTTATAACGGTATTCATAATGATATCCAACGCTACATCTCTAGCAAAGAGAGAAACTTGATCTATGATGCCTGGCGGGTGATCGTTTGTAGTGATTATATGCGTCACGAGTTACAACGGGTTTTTGAAACCCCCTTGGATAAGATTGATGTTATTTATAACGGCATTAGAGCCGAGAAAAAGCTTCAAGATCCCACTTTTGATTATCTGTTCTTTCGTCGTAAATTTGCCTTAGATCACGAAAAAATCATCTATTATGTGGGCAGAATGACCCGTGAAAAGGGGGTTTCCCTTCTCTTACAAGCAGCGGCCAAAGTGTTATCAGAGCTAGATAGAAATGCCAAAATAGTTATTATTGGTGGGGGAGATACCCAGCATTTACAAGGAGAAGCGGCTCATTTGGGTATTGCTGATCGTTGTTGTTTTACAGGTTTTATGTCCGATGAAGATTTAGATCGCTTTCAAACCATTGCCGACTGTGCCGTGTTTCCCAGTTTATACGAACCCTTTGGCATTGTTGCCCTAGAAAGTTTTGCTGCTCGTGTCCCTGTGGTGGTATCGAGTACAGGAGGTTTACCAGAAGTTGTGCATCATCAACAAACCGGTATTGTTACTGAGGTGAATAACCCTGACTCTCTCGCTTGGGGAATCTTGGAAATATTAAGAAACCCTGACTACGGCCAACAGTTAGTAGAGAGAGCCTATCAAGAGTTGGCCCTACGTTTTGGTTGGCCACAGTTGGCTAAACAAACGGAGAAGGTTTATCAAGTGGTGTGTGATCAGCGATCGCAAATTCACTGGGAATAGTTAAGACTGATCACACTGAGTTCGGAGTTCGGAGTTCGGAGTTTTTTCCATGAGATAATCAGGTTTAAGACTTCTGACGTTGACAAGTTGTCTATAAATTTTCTTATATCGAACTCAGGTGACCAGTAAAAAGATACAATAGGGATGATGAGCAGCGTGGGTATGATCGATGAAATGGATCTTCTATTTTGCCATAACCGTCATTGTTTATATTATTGTAATTGCTAAGTTAAAAGTAAAAACCCAAAGAGAACCAGTTAAAGAAGCTTATATCTTTTGGAACACTTTAATCTTTTTTATTCTGTTTGAGTTTATTTTTATCGAGTCTATTTTAAATAAATTATTATTACATATTCTTGGTCTATTCTTGTCCTTTATTTATGCGGTTTCTATTTATTTTTACTTAAAATCTTTGAGAAAAAACCCTGAAACTATTTTTTATAAGTTATTAGAACAACGTCAGGGAAGAATTAGTATATTAACCTTCATGCAAGCTACAGAACTTCCCTCCGATGAAGCCCAAGACTATTTAAACAAAAAACTCAAAGAACTAAAAGGTAATCGTCATAGCACCCGTGGTAATATTTATTATGAATTTCCTACTCGGCAAACCTATTAACGTGAGTTCGGAGTTCTGAGTTCGGAGTTCTGAGTTGTGCTTTTGACAAGGACATTATCAGGGTTTGAGATTACTGATTTTGGCCACTTATCTATAAATTTACTTCTGTCGAACTCAGGTTATTAAGTAACTAGAACTTATACTAATTTAGGTTCTAATTTTGATATGCTATAAAAGAGTCTATTAATCTTTTAGTTATCTCTATGATCATGAAATTGTTTAAATTCTCTGTTTTCATTCGTTCCGCTATGAGTCTTGTGTGTCTTTTATTATTGCTGTGGGGAAATGTTCCAGCTTTGGCACAAACCCCATCTTCTGATCAGTCTTCTTCTATCACTCCTTATTTGAATCGTGCTATCGAAAAAATCACAGAATTTACTTTAGATAATGGCATGAAATTTATTATCAAAGAAAATCATGATGCCCCTGTGGTTTCTTTTGTAACTTATGCCGATGTTGGTGGAACTGATGAACCAGATGGAAAAACAGGAGTTGCTCACTTTTTAGAACATTTAGCCTTTAAAGGAACCACAAAAATTGGCACAAATAACTATGAAGAAGAAAAAGAACTTTTAAGTCGCTTAGATCAAATTTCTATGGAATTAAAAAGCGCAAGAGAAACAGGGAATGAAGAAGAAATACAAAAACTAGCAGCCACCTTTGAAAAATTACAAGCCGAAGCAGCTAGTCATGTCCAACAAAATGCTTTTGGACGTATTGTAGAAACAGCAGGAGGAGTTAATATTAATGCACAAACTAGCCCAGATTCAACCGTTTACTTTTATAGTTTTCCATCAAATAAATTAGAATTATGGATGTCTCTAGAATCAGAAAGATTTTTAGATCCTGTTTTTCGAGAGTTTTATAAAGAACAAAATATTATTTTAGAAGAACGACGGTTACGCACAGAAAATAACCCCATTGGTAAGATGGTAGAAGCCTTTTTAGGAACTGCTTTTACAGAACATCCTTATAAACGTCCTACCATTGGTTATAACGAAGATATTCGTAACTTAACCCGTGAAGATATCCGAGACTTTTTTGACATTTATTATGGTCCTAATAACTTAACCATTGCTATTGTAGGTGATGTTAATCCTGAACAAGTTGAACAGTTTGCCAAAGTTTATTTTGGTCGTTATACAGAAAAACCAGAACCTCCCCAACTGACAAAAATAGAACCAAAGCAAACAGAAACCAGAGAAGTTACCTTAAAATTAGCTTCTCAACCTTGGTATTTAGAAGGTTATCATGTTCCGGCTTTAAGTCATCCTGATAATGCCATTTATCAAGTGATTTCTACCCTATTAAGTTCCGGTAGAACTTCCCGGTTATATAAGTCTTTAGTCGAGGAAAAACAAGTGGCTTTGGGGGCCCAGGGATTTAATGGTTTTCCTTCGGATAAATACCCTAACTTGATGTTATTTTATGCACAAACTTCTCCTAAAGCATCCATAGAAGAGGTAGATGAAGCCTTATCTTTAGAGATTGAAAAATTGAAAACAGAACCAGTTTCTGAACAGGAATTACAACAGGTTAAAAATCAATTACGTGCAGGTTTGTTGCGCTCTCTAGATTCCAATTTAGGCATGGGTAAAGCATTAGTGGGATACGAAGTTAAAACGGGCAGTTGGCGTAATTTATTTGAACAAGTACAGGCCATTGATGCTGTCACCACTGCTGATATTCAAAGAGTAGCAAAAACAACTTTTGTTCCCGAAAATTTGACCATTGGAAGAATTTTACCCCAGTCTTAAAACAGTCACCAGTCACCAGTCATCAGTCATCAATTAACAGTAATAAGAAATATTTACTACCTTGATCTCCATGACAAAACCATCAAAAACAAAAGCCATCGCAGTTTTAACAGACTTTGGTTTAGAAGATAGCTATGTTGGCATTATGAAGGGGGTTATGGCCACCATTAATCCTAATATCCCCATTATCGATCTTACCCATAAAATTGCACCCCAACAAATTTGGGCAGCAAGGTTTTGTTTGATGAATGCCTATCCTTATTTTCCCAGGGATACAGTATTTCTCGCTGTGGTAGATCCGGGAGTTGGCAGCAAAAGGCGCAGTGTGGCCATTAAATGTTCCCAAGGATATTTAGTCGGCCCTGATAATGGTTTATTTAGCGGTATTTTGGCTGAAGATACCGCCCTCAAAGCGGTATCTTTAACTAATACTGACTATTGGCGTATTCCTGATCCCAGTTTAACTTTTCATGGCCGAGATATTTTTGCCCCAGTTGCCGCTTATTTGGCCTCTGGCGTTGCTTTAGAAGCTTTAGGAGAGAGTATTCCTATTAATAGTTTAGTGGCTTTTCCTTTAGAATTTCCCCAGGTTACACAAAAAAAAATAGAAGGATCAATTCAATATATTGATCATTTTGGCAACTTAATTACTAATATTTCGTCACTTCTGGTAAGAGATAAAAATTGGTCGATTAAAGTCGATGATAAGGTGATCAAATCCGGTTTAACTTATAGCGATGTTGCCCCCCGAGAAATGATAACATTAATCGGTAGTCACGGCTGGGTAGAAATTGCTATGAATGGTGGGAATGCCCAAGAAGAATTAGATCTTGAATGGGGAAGTGATATCACTGTTATCTTTCAGTTTTAATTCAATTAAGTAATGTTACTAACACAAAAATGGCAGTAATGCAAGCAGAAGTAAAAAAACATTATATCTGGCATAAATTTCGTCGTAACCCCTTAGCTATTTTTGGTTTAATTATTTTAACTATCATTTTTTTCTCCGTGATGTTGGGGTCGTTTATTTATCAGGTTCCTATTGATAAAATTGATTTTTCTAAAATGAGTGCTTTACCCAGTTTTGACCATCCCTTCGGGACAAACTCTCTGGGACAAGATATTTTAGCAAGGGTTTTATTTGGGGGTAGAATTTCCCTGACAGTGGGAATTTTAGCTATGTTTGTGGCTATTTTTTTAGGTACAACTATTGGTGCGATCGCCGGATTTTATGGCGGAGTTATCGACAATTTATTAATGAGGTTAACGGATTTGTTTTTAGCCTTGCCCCAGTTACCTTTATTATTATTAGTTGTCTATTTATTTAGGGAACCGATTAAACAGATAGCCGGACCAGAATTGGGAATATTTATCTTAGTTATTATCGTTATTGGTGGATTAAATTGGATGTCTGTGGCTAGATTGATAAGAGGGAATATTTTAAAATTAAAAGAAATGGAATTTGTGAAAGCCGCTATTACTTTAGGGGCAAATTCCCAACGTATTATTTTAATTCATTTGCTGCCTAATGTTGTTAGTCTAATTATAGTTGCAGCCACTTTAGGGGTGGGTAATGCCATTATTACGGAATCAACCTTAAGCTTTTTAGGGTTAGGTTTTCCCCCAGACGTTCCCACTTGGGGACAAATGTTATTTCAAGCAAAAGATTATCTAGATACTGCCCCTCATACCGCCTTTTTTCCTGGTTTAGCAATCTTTTTAACCGTTTTAAGTATCAACTATATTGGGGATGGTTTACGAGATGCTTTTGATCCTAAAAATCGACAATAGTGAATACTAATATTCTCAAATAGGTTTCAATGGCCGTTCAACCCTACAAATTCCATATCTGTAGTTTAAGTTGATAAAAATAATCTTAGCTAATAATTTCAGTGAAAACCTAGAAAACATAAGATTTTTTTTGAGAATTATTAGGTAATAAATATGATGATCTTTACCAAATATCTAGGTACTTTGGAACTGACAAAAATTTATGAATAGGAACTAGGAATGCCAACTTACAATGAAACTAATGGGAACGATCGCTTTAACGCTAACAGAACAGCTAAAAATCGACTTAGAAAATGGAGAATGTATGGAAAGGATGGAAATGATATCTTATCTGGAGGCAGAAAAAATGATAGCCTGTATGGTGGTTCTGGAAATGATAGATTATATGGTGTTTCTGGAAATGATAGCCTGTATGGTGGTTCTGGAGATGATAGATTATATGGTGGTTGGGATCATGACACCCTTGATGGTGGTTCTGGAGATGATAGATTATATGGTGGTTGGGGTCGTGATACCCTTGTGGGAGGTTCTGGAAATGATGTTTTGAACGGTGGTTGGGGTCATGATGCTCTGATGGGAGGTACAGGAGATGATACCCTAATCGGTGGTTTCGGGTCTGATACCTATATTTTCAATTCCCTTGCAGACGGGGTTGATACTATCAGACACTTCCAGGGACATCTTTCCCATTCCTTTAGGGATAAAATTCAAGTCTCTAAAGCTGGTTTTGGCGTAGGTTCTCTGGATCAATTTAGTTTTGATACTGACAGTGGATCTTTATCCTTTAATGGACAAAAATTTGCTAATTTAGAACTTGTTAGTGGAGGCTCTTTCAGTATCCATAACGATATTGTTTTAGTCTAAAAAATTGTCGATGACATCAGGTTGACACTCTCCCGTTAAGCTGACGCTGTAACGGGAGATTCTTGGTTCACAGACTCGCCGTAACCTGGCAGGATTTCTCCAACCAAGCTAGAGGGCAAATCTCCCCAAGCTTTAGATCCGCTATGCCCTAGCGTACTTAATCCTTTTTTCAAGATATTAATTGCTGCATTGATATCTCTATCTTCAATATATCCACAATGTGAACATATATGGGTTCTTGTTGATAGAGTTTTCTGGACTTTTTCCCCACAATTAGAACAATTTTGGGATGTATTATGAGGTGGAACAGCAATAGTTACCTTTCCATATTTAAAGCCAAAATACTCTAACCATTGACGAAAAGTTGCCCATGCAGCATCGTTAATTGATTTAGCTAGACGTTGATTTTTAACCATCCCTTTAACGTTTAAGTCTTCATAGGCCACCAAATCGTTAGATTGGATTACGCGCAATGCCTCTCTCTCGACAAAACCTTTACGTTGCCTACTTACTCTTAAATGTTTTAGAGCATATCTTTTTCTAGCTTTTTGATAGTTGTTTGATTGCTTTTTCCCTCTTATAAACTTTTTAGATTTACGTCGATTAAGACGGTTTAGACGTTTTTCTGCTTTACGATAGTATTGGGGAATTTCTATAGTTTTACCATCACTATCAGCAAAAAAAACCTTAAGCCCTACGTCAATACCTGTACAATGTTTAGTTGGTTCCAAAGGTTTAGCATAGTCTCGAATATCAACCCTAATGCAGAATTGAACATAGTATCCGTCAGCACGACGCACTAATCTAACCCGTTTAATTTGGTCAATGGGGTAAAAGTTTAAGTCCCTAGTTCTTTTTAATTTAACTGTTCCAATACCTTTTTTGTCAGTAAAAGTTATCTTTTTCTTATCTTCAGATAGCTTCCATCCTGATTGTTTGTACTCAACAGAACGGTTATTTTTTTGAAATTTAGGATAGCCTTTTTTTCCTTTTATCCCTTTCTTGCAATTGTCATAGAAACGAGAGATAGCTGACCAAGCTCTTTCCGATGATGCTTGTCTTGCTGTTGAGTTTAATTCATCAGCAAATTTATATTCTTTAGCTAGAATACGACAGTATTTGTTGAGAGCATATTTATCTATCTTGTCTTCTCGACTAGCATCCATCCAAAGTCTTAATGCTTTATTTCGGATGAACTGTACCGTCCTAATAGCATCGTCAATGGCATTAGCTTGGTAGGGTTTAATTACTGCTTTCATCTCTAAGACAATCATTGTTTTCGACCTCAAACAACTATGTCATTATGCTAGGCTAAAGAGCGCAAAATGTCAATAGGGGAAGTATGGACGCACTCTCCTTTTGTTTGTTGGTCGGGGTTTCATCCCACCGAAGCGCATCCGTGTAACGGGGGTCTTCACCCCGACATTGAAGATAAAAATTTGAGGACAGATTGAGTAATGACTTGATCTGTCCTCATGAATTACGATAATTTTCTCGAAAAGAGGTCAAAATCCGATAACCTAAGATACAATTAAGCATTAAATTTTAATCATACACACTATCAATAATTGTATCTTCTCACACCGTCCCCTTTGTCGACTTAACCCTGCAACACCAACCCATACAGGCAGAAATTGAACAAGCAATGGCCGCTGTTGTGCAACGGGGGGATTTTATCTTAGGAAAAAGCTTAAAAGAATTTGAAGCGGAATTTGCTCAAGCTAGTGGTGTCAATTATGGTGTGGGAGTCGCCTCTGGAACCGATGCGATCGCTCTAGGACTACAAGCTTGTGGTATCATAGAAGGGGATGAAGTGTTAGTGCCAGCTAATACCTTTATTGCGACGGTGATAGGAGTAATTCAAGCAGGGGCAACCCCTATTTTAGTGGACTGCGATCGCCATACAGCTTTAATTGACTTAAACTTAGCGGCCAAAGCCATTACACCCAAAACCAGAGCCATTCTACCCGTCCATTTATACGGTCAAATGGTGTCCCCAAAAGCCTTATTAGACTTTGCCCAGGCCCACAATCTCATTATCTTTGAGGATGCAGCACAAGCACATTTAGCCCAACGAGAAGGTTATATGGCTGGCTCCGTTGGTATGGCTGCTGCTTTTAGCTTTTATCCCAGTAAAAATTTAGGGGCCTTTGGCAACGGAGGAATGTTGATTACATCTGATCAAGAAGTCGCCCAACGGGTTCAAACCTTACGTAATTATGGCGCACCGAAAAAATATTATCATACAGAAGTGGGCAAAAATAGCCGTTTAGATAGCTTACAAGCAGCCATTTTACAAGTTAAACTACCTCATTTATCTCAATGGAATCAATTGAGAAATCAAGCAGCACAAATTTATGATCAGGGGTTAAAATCAGGAAGAGATAATAAAGTAGTCCCGATGACGAATCTCGCTCAAGAAGGTCACGTTTATCATTTATATGTTGTCCGTATTAATGAAGCCTCTTCTATGACTCGTGAACAGGTTCAAGACTTTCTCAAGGAAAAAGGCATCCAAACAGGCATTCATTACCCCATTCCTTGTCACCTACAACCTGCTTACAAAAGCTTAGGTTATCAGTTAGGAGATTTTCCCCAAGCAGAAATGTTATGTGAACAAATTTTGTCTTTACCCATGTATCCTGGTATTAAATCAGAAGATATTGCTTGGGTAGTTGAACAAATATCTTTAATTTAAGTAGTTTATATTTAATCTTAATGGATGATTAAATATGCAAACAACATCAAAAATATCCCCGTTTCTCGAACGAAATTTAGGTAATGTTTTAATTATTACTTTTCTGGCAATTATTTATGCTCCCGTACTCTTGTTCTGGTACGATGGTTGGTTAAATAAAAGTATTAATATTGAGCACGAATATTTTAGTCATGCCATCATTGGCTTTCCCTATGCTGCTTATATTATTTTTCGCAGAAATTGTGGCAAATGGCAAAAACTAGGTAACACAATTCATCCTCTGGGGGGCTTTTTGCTTGCTTTAGGATTAGCAATTTTATATCACAGGGACTAGAGAATTAGTTTCTCTTTCTTTCCCCATTGTAATTGCTGGTATTATGGTTTGGTTAAAAGGGATACCTGGTTTAAAATTGAATTGGTTTCCTTGGCTATTAATTTTTCTGGGAACACCGAATTCTGTTCCTTATCTCATAACCCCTTATACCTTGCCATTACAAAAATTTATTGCCTGGGTAGCTTGGGTTTTACTCCAACTATTGGGGGTGAGTACAAGAGTTGACGAGATTTACCTTTATGTAAATGATATTCCTGTGGAAGTTGCTCCCTATTGTGCTGGTTTAAAAATGCTTTTTACCAGTTTATATGTAACACTTTTGTTATTAGATTGGACAGGTAACTTACAGAATAAAAGACGGGTGATTACTTTACTAACATCAGCTATTACTATTAGTGTTACCGCTAATATTATTCGTAATACATTGCTTCCTCAATGGTTTTTGGTTGATCAAAAAGCACAATTAAGAGATGAAAGAGTTCCTTGGGTTGCTGTGTCTATAAAAATTCCCATGGAAGCTTTAGGAAGTTTAAAAGATATGGAACCTATGGCTAAATCTTTAGGTCAAGAGGTGCAGAAAACCTTAGAAAAACAAGTTTTTATTGTTAAGTAGCACTTATCTAAGCCGAATCTCAAATACTATGAGTAAACTGCATGGAATTAAATGATTTATCGTCCAATTTTTTGTGCTTGGTTAACCACAACGCCACTGACAAAACGACCGTAGTTTTCTAAGCGATCCTTTTGCCCCAATCGATCAGGATTTTCAAACATACCACCTAACCCTGTTATTAACATGGCTAGGGTTCCCATGAGAATTAAATAATTACGAAAAATGATAATTCTTTCAGTATCTGTTGACAGCATGAAGGTTTAATTATGGTTATTTTCAAGAGTGAGTAAATTTAGTGGCTAAAAATTTAGAGAAAGTTAAATTTAAAAATTGTTATCTAGCATAACACTTCTATAAAAATTTGGCAGGAACACTCGATCCACAAAAATAGGGAGCATCCCATTTTTGCAAAAAACTTGTTCTTGGAGTTTGACGTGGAGACGGGGGGATGGGGTGATGGGGTGATGGGGTGATGGGGTGATGGGGGGACGGGGAGACGGGGGGAAATTCATCAGATCAACTATTATCAATCTTCCTCCTGCTAGAAGTGACTCGAAACCTTAACCCTAGTTTTTCGTCTCATTGAGTTGATGAGTAAGGCGGTTCCTATTACTCTGTATTCAGGGTTAGAACCGTTATTCTCCATAGGAGCAATTATTGTGAGATTTCACTGGCTACTATTAACTATCCTCAGCACGCTTTTATTTGCCCTGCCAGCACAAGCCGGCAGACTTCTCTTTTGGCGATACGAAAACAATCAAAATCGCCTAATTTTTACCACAGATTCCCGAGTTCAACCTCGGGCCCAGTTGATACCTAACCCAACTCGTATCGTTCTCGACTTACCAGGCATAACCTTAAACCGTTCCACAGTGGATCAAACCATTGGAGGAAACATTAGAAGTGTTCGTGTGGGTCAATTTAATTCCCAAACAACTCGTCTAGTGATCGAGTTAGCCCCTGGATATACTGTCGATCCTGCTCAAGTTAAGGTTCGAGGTTTGTCTCCCACTCAGTGGACTGTAGAATTACCCGATCCACAACCGATCAGGAATTCTCCCCCGACGAGACCAACTCCCCCTCCCAACCGTCCGACTCCGGCACCCCAACTGCCTCTTAATACTTCTCCGTCTTCTTTCCAAGACGAGAATAATTTTCAAGTTACCCGTAATGGTTTATTCATTCGTTTGGATAAACAAGGGCAAAATCGAGATATTAGGGTGGAGGATCGCCAGGAAGAAGAGGCTAAAACCATTCAATTTACCCTACCTGGGACATCTTTTCCTAAAGCCCTAATCGACCGAACCCTCGCTGTCAATAAATACGGGGTTAGTGATATTAAGTTTGAACAACCCCAACCCTCTCAGGGCATTCTCACCCTAAGAGTGGCTAAAGACAGTCCAGGATGGCAAGCTTATTATTCCCGTTTGGGTGGGCTGGTTTTATTACCCCAAGGGGGCATACCTAAGGTAGAAAATTTGACCCCTCCTGAACCTTCCCCTGAAGTGACGGTTAGCCCAGCCAAAAATGAAAATCCCACCATTTCTGCCATCGAATTAACCAGCAATAATCAACTGTTGATTCGGGCTGATGGACCAATTCGGGGGCAGGGAACCATCTATCGCCGCACGGGTATCTTTGAAATTCGTATTCCTAATGCTCAACTGGCCGAACCCGTCCAGGGTCCTCAACTGGGTAGCGATAGCCCCATTTATCAGTTGAAGGTCAGGCAGGAGAATACGGATACTGTGGTGATTCAAGTGCGACCTTCCTTGGGGGTACGTTTGGGGGGTTTACGTCAACCCAATGACCAAACCTTATCCTTAGAGGTAATTTCTTTGCGGGCTACCACCCCGCCACCAAGAAACCCCAGAGATCCCAGAAATCCCACCCCGATCACGGTTCCTCCTCCCTCTAATAATCCCTCTCCAACCCCATCCTTGCCCCCTGGCAGCCAAACCCCTAGAGGACGGGTACTGGTTGTGATTGATCCAGGCCATGGGGGCAAAGACCCAGGAGCGGTGGGTTTAGGGGGACTGAGGGAAGTTGATGTCATTCTCCCTATTTCTCTGGAGGTGAGTCAGCTTCTTAAACAGCAAGGGGTTGAGGTGATGATGACTCGCAACGCCGACTATTTTATTAGTCTTCAAGGTCGTACTGCTATGGCTAACAGGGCCCGGGCTAATATTTTTGTCAGTATCCACGCTAATGCGGTGGGGGGTGGCCGATCTAATGTTAGTGGTATGGAAACTTTTTATGCCGGAAACCGACAGTTGGCCGATGCCATCCATCGCAGTATTTTACGAAACGTTACAGTAGCCAGGGATCGGGGGGTGAAAAGGGCTCGTTTCTACGTTCTGAGAACCTCAAGAATGCCCTCTGCGCTGGTGGAAGTTGGCTTTGTGACGGGGAGTGTGGATAACGCTAGACTGCGTGATCCGGCTTATCGCAGTCAAATGGCTAGGGCGATCGCTTTGGGAATCTTAGATTATATACGGCAAAAAAGACTCTAAATCGGTTTCTGTCTCTACAATATAGTTACTCACCTAAATATCCGTGTTTCAATTGTTAACTTTTTCTTTATTGACTTAATCACGACATGAGAGAGATTCAAAACAGTCCTATTGGTGTGTTTGATAGTGGTGTGGGAGGATTGACTGTTTTACGGGAACTTTACCGACAGTTGCCCCAAGAATCCATCCTATATTTTGCTGATACGGCACGACTTCCCTACGGCGATCGCTCTGCTAGGGAAATCCTCGAGTTTGTTCGAGAAATTTTGGCCTGGATGACCCAACAAAGAGTAAAAATGGTCATCATGGCTTGTAATACCAGTTCCGCTTTAGCCGTCGAAGCGGTTCGTCAAGAGTTCGATCTCCCCATTCTAGGGGTTATTTTACCCGGGGCCAAAGCGGCTGTTAAACAAGGTCAACGCATCGGGGTGATTTCTACCCCAGCAACGGCTAAAAGTCAGGCATACCGTCAAGCCATTCAAGAAATTAACCCTAATGCTCAAGTCTGGCAAGTGGGATGTCCTCCCTTTGTCCCCCTAATCGAACAAAATCGCCTCTGGGATGTCCATACGAAGGAAGTTGCCCGAGAATATCTTACCCCTTTATTGGCCCATAATATTGATACCCTCGTTTATGGTTGTACCCATTACCGCCATTTAGAACCTGTCATTAAAACTATTATCCCAACCACTGTAAAACTGGTTGATCCTGCTAGTTATGTTGTACAGGCGGCTAAAAAAGAATTAGAGTTGATGGGCCTGAGCAAAACTGCTCCTGCTTTGCCTACTCGCTTTGCTGTCAGTGGTTGCTCTAGTACGTTTTCCCAACTGTCTAAACAATGGTTAGGTTATTGTCCCTCCGTTGAGTCAGTGTCATTGCCCATGGGTTTCACCCCCACTGTAGCTTGGGAACAAGTGGAAATGCTTGAATAGATAAAAGGATTGGTTGTTTGCTCTTAATCTCCTCACACAGCTACCAATCCTTTATCTTTGTACTATTAAATTGTTATCATCTTTGAATGCAAACAATTGTTTTATCCCAAATCACGCGGAGGTTGTGATAAACACTTACCAGTGAGTTTAGCGAGGGTCAACAATCCGTAAATCATTAATAAATATAGAGCGGCTAGGAAAAGTGTGGTCACAGGCATCTTCTTGTCTTCGAGTTATTATGGTAATGGTGGACATCGTGTTATCATCAACGGGTTAAGATTCTAATCTGGTAACCCAAACTGACAGTAGTTATGGCTTCTACTGCCTTGATCTGACAAGTAACAGCCAAAGTCTCAGATGAACTTGCTGTTACCATTTTTAACCTTTAAGGAACTATTACAAGCCCTGACTCTGCTCAGTGGCAGGTCGATGACTGCTAATTCCCAGTTCTTCTTTTAGAGTGGTAACTCTTCAAGGTAATTGCTTAAGCTGTCAGCCCATTGGACTAACTACTTCCTCTGGTTCAAATTCGCTTCAGAACGTTAACCTATCTATAAGCTTTCGAGAACAGAGGGGTAAATTCTCAAAACCCTTACTACTAACTTAACATAAGAATTGCAAAATGGATAATTTTTTTGAGGATTCTAGGGGGGTTTAACCAGTTTTTTTCGAGAAAATGGCCAATTAAGTTTCATTGTCTGGAAAGGTTAGCTTAAAATAAATACAAGAATATGTAAACTTTCGTAACTGAAAAACCAGGTTTAACTAACTGCATGATCTCAACAACCTCTTTCTTTACCCCTGTAGAAAACGATTTACACCTGTTGACAGACAACCTCAAACGCTTAGTGGGGGCGCGTCATCCTATCCTTGGAGCGGCGGCTGAACACTTGTTTGATGCTGGTGGTAAACGCATTCGTCCGGCCATTGTTTTATTAGTTTCACGGGCTACCATGCTCGACCTTGAGATTACCTCTCGTCATCGCAGACTGGCAGAAATCACCGAAATGATTCACACTGCCAGTTTAGTCCATGACGATGTGGTGGATGAGGCAGCTTTACGGCGCAATGTACCAACGGTTAACAGTTTGTTTGATAATCGTATCGCTGTGTTGGCAGGAGACTTTCTCTTTGCTCAATCTTCTTGGTATTTAGCGAATCTTGATAACTTACAAGTGGTTAAGTTACTCTCGGAAGTCATTCGTGATTTTGCTGAGGGAGAAATTTTTCAAGGGATTAATCGCTTTGACACCAGTTTGACTTTAGAGGCTTATTTAGACAAAAGCTATTACAAAACAGCGTCTTTAATGGCTAATAGTTCTAAATCTGCTGCCATTTTAAGCGATGCTTCTGCTGAAGTCATAGATAGTCTGTATAACTATGGCAAATATTTAGGATTAGCCTTTCAAATTGTGGATGATATCCTCGATTTTACCTCACCTACAGAGGTATTAGGCAAGCCCTCCGGTTCAGACTTAATCAGTGGGAACATTACCGCCCCTGCTTTATTTGCTATGGAGGAAACCCCTTATCTAGAAACCTTAATCCAACGGGAGTTTAGTGAAGAAGGGGACATAGACAAGGCTTTATCTATCATCAGTGAAAGCCAAGGTATTGAGCGATCGCAAGAATTAGCTGCTTATCATGGACAACTGGCCCTTAAACAGTTAGCTTGTCTCAAACCTTCTCCTTATTCTCAGTCCCTAACTGATATAGTTGACTATGTTTTGAGTCGTCTTTATTAAGAGTCTATGCCTCTTTTTCACTTTGATAACTGTCCTTGTTTAAAAAATGTTTTGAAAAAAATTTAGGTTAATTAATAACTTTTTTAACCATACCTTGTCATGGGCTGAGGGTGTTTGCTATTTTAAGAGAATTAGCAATTATTTACTGAATCTCTTTTAAACGGAAAGTGTCTTACGCCCTTGACTTTGGTACCAGCAATACAGTGATCACTCGTGTCAACCCAGTGACACAACAACCGGAAATTATTAAACTTCCAGGTTGTTCTCAGCAAGTGAACAATAAACCCCCTTTAATTCCCAGTCTAATCTATGTTGAAAATGCCAGTAAAACAGATGTTTTAGTTGGTCAAACTGTTCGAGATCGTGGTTTAGATTTAGCCAATGATCCACGATTTTTCAAACAGTTTAAGCGAGGTATTGGAACAAATATTCAAGGATTTTTACCAGAGTTAGATGAAACTAATGTAACTTTTGAAAAAGTAGGAGAATGGTTCTTAAATACTGTTATTCAAGAATTAAAAAGTGAGTCGGCAAATGACATAAATTCCTTAGTTTTGACAGTTCCCGTGGATAGTTTTGAAACCTATCGTCATTGGTTAGGTAATGTTTGCCAAGGATGGAATATCGAACAAATCAGACTATTAGATGAACCCACTGCCGCAGCTTTAGGGTACGGAACCACAGGAGAAGAATTATTATTAGTTTTAGATTTTGGTGGGGGAACTGTTGATTTATCCTTGGTGAAATTAGAAACAGAAAACTTACAAAAAAATCAAGGATTTATTTTAAAATGGGGTCAAAATTTATTTGGTGAAAGTACAAGTCAAAAGCCTAAAATTGCTCGTGTTTTAGCTAAAGTAGGATCTAACTTAGGAGGCTCAGACATTGATAATTGGTTGATTAATTACTTTTCCAAGACTCAAAATATTCCTATTTCTTCCTTAACATTAAGATTAGCAGAAAAATTAAAAATCAAGTTATCTTCCCAAAATAAAGCCAACGAGGTTTACTTTAACGATGAAACCCTAGATAGTTACGAGTTAGGGTTAGATAGAGACGGTTTTGAAAGTATCTTAAAAGAAGAACAATTTTTTGATAAATTAGATGATTTGATGACACAGGTTTTACAACAAGCAAGACGCAATGGTATCGAAAAAAGAGATATTGATGGTATCTTATTAGTAGGAGGAACAGTACAAATTCCTGCTGTACAAACTTGGGTAAAACAATACTTTGATGAATCAAAGATTAAATGCGATCGTCCTTTTTCTGCTATTGCAGAAGGTGCCTTAAAATTAGCCCAAGGATTTGAGGTCAAGGACTTCTTATATCATAGTTATGGTATCAGATACTGGAACCGTCGTAAAAACTGCCATAGTTGGCATTCTATCATTAAATTAGGGCAATCTTACCCCATGAATGAACCTATAGAAATTAAGTTAGGTGCATCCATCGAAAATCAACCCAGTATTGAGTTAATTATAGGGGAATTAGGGTCAGAAACTGGGGGAACAGAAGTGTATTTTGATGGGGATAGATTAGTAACTCGTTCCCTAGCAAATGCTCAAAGTAATGTGCAACCTTTAAATGATCGAGATGGGGCGAGAACTTTAGCTAAATTAGAGCCTTTAGGAATGCCTGGAAGTGATAGAATTAAGTTACAATTTTGGGTGGATGAACAACGATTTTTGAGGGTAACAGTCGAGGATTTATTAACACAAAATAGTTTAGTTGACAAGCAAATTGTTACAGAATTAAGCTAGAAGTTAATCAGTTATTTGGTTTTAATGAATTCTTAATTGATATTTAGCTCAATATTATTCTTTAACGCTTTACTAAGGCTTAGATTATATTGATTTTCGCTATTGATATAAAAACCCATATAATAAGAATTGGTACTTCTGTGATCACTCCTAAATATAAAACAATGAGAATTTTTCCAAGACTATTATTGACTCTTCCGTATGCGTTTTATGCGGGGTTTCTGCTGCCGATTCATGTAGCTAAAGCTGAAACTGTGTGCGTGAGGACTCCTAGTGCAGCTTGGCGAAAGTAATCCACCAGATTTTTACAGAAACTTTCGTGACCAGCCACGACAATGTGTTTCAATGAAACTAACGGAAGAATCTCGAAGTTGATGTCCATGATAAAAGCATTGCCAATTAACCTCTCCAACCTACAGAAAACAGTACTCCAACAAATAGTGAGAGGGACAACAAACCCCTATCGCCTTGTTAGACGAGCCAAGCTAATCTTAGCCGCAGCATCAGGAGAGAGCAATAGTTCGATTAGTCGAAGATTAGAATTAGACCGAGTACAAGTGCGTCAGTGGCGATCGCGATGGTTTGAGGAGAGAGAAAAACTGAGTGCCGCCGAAGAACAACAGGTAACGGAGAAAGCATTAATGGTCTTGATCAAAGGAATTTTAAGCGATCGCCCAAGACCTGGAACAACAAAATCCTTTACGGTCGAACAAGTAGTCCAGATTGTAGCGATCGCTTGTGAAGAATGTGAAAAATCAGACAGACCAGTGAGCCATTGGACACCTTCAGAGTTGGCGGATGAAGCCATAAAAAGAGGAATTGTCGAAAAGATTTCCCCCCGTAGTGTGGGGCGTTTTTTAAAAAGAAGCGACATTACAACCACATCTCGTTCGTTACTGGTTAAATGCCAAAATTGATGATCCCTTAAAATTTAAAAAGCAAGTCAAATATATCTGTGAACTTCATCAAGAAGCTAAAACTTTGTTAGAACAAGGAATTCATTTAATTAGTACAGATGAAATGACAGGAATTCAAGCTCTTGAGAGATTATTTCCGAACAAAAGAATCAAGCCTAAACAAGTAGAAAAAATCGAATTTGAATATGAAAGACACGGAACTTTAAGCTTGATTGCGAACTGGGATGTGGCAAGAGGAAAAGTTGTTAGTCCCTCTATTGGACCGACAAGAACAGAACAAGATTTTTCTGAACATATCCAGAGAATGATTAAGTTTGATGAAAAAGCAGAATGGATTTTTATTGTAGATCAACTCAACACTCATAAATCGGAAAGCTTAGTCAAATTAGTAGCAGAAAGCTGTGGAATTACTATTGATTTGGGGAGAAAAGGAAAGGAGGGAATTTTGCAATCTATGGACAGCAGAGCAGATTTTTTATCAGATGAATCTCATCGAATTCGCTTTGTTTATATTCCCAAACATACATCGTGGCTTAATCAAATTGAGTGTTGGTTTTCGATCTTAGTCCGGCGTTTACTCAAAAGAATTACTGTCCGTTCAACTGAAGAACTATCCCAAAAAATTCTCAATTTTATTGATTACTTTAATCAACATTTTGCTAAGCCGTTCGTTTGGAAATTTAAGGGCTTTAAAGATCATAAGTGACTGGTGGATTATTTTTGCTAAGCTGCACTAGTGGCAATGTCTGCGGTGAGTTGATACAACCTGGAACTTCGCAAGGTAATAATACTGGACTGAGTCCGTCAGCAATTGACGAATATCTATCTCGTCGCAGCGGCTATCGTATTAGAGGGAAGTTACTCAGATGCAGTCGCGTTTTCTCCAGCGTAGTCTCTTGCGAAACATTATTGACTGCGGTTAATAAAGACGAGGATATTAGTGTCTATGGGTCACATTATGATTGGACTTTTTTTGTCCAAAGTCCAAATTATGACGCATCCCCAGCATATGGTCCTGATGGATCAAGGTATCTGCCAACTGTCCGCGTCGGAGGTGGAGGGGAAACAAATAAATTTCATACCCTGGTACTACCTCAGGGAATAGGAGTGAAAGTTATCACAACCTACAACGGTATCCCCCAAGGTGTAGGATACTTTTCTGGGGTGGTTGTTAGTTTCTGTGGCTATAGCTGTGATGCTTATGTTCGCTTCAAAGATATTGTGATTGAGTGACCTTAGAGTGTCGCCTTTTCCCTATTGTGAAACCACTGATTTTGTAGGTTGGGTTTCTTTGCTCAAACCAACCTATATTATCCAAGTCTCTAGGGTACGTTAACGAAAGGTAATGCAGCTAATCAATTCTAAAGACAAAACATTCAATGATCAATAGCTATTTGATTATAATTAAAATTAAAATTAATAAACTTCGTCATGTGAGCCAATATCCACTAGGATAATTAAAGATTCTTCTGAGTCTTCATCCTGAGAAAAGATAAAAATAATACGACAATCATAACTAACAGAACAAGACCACAAATCATTTAATTTCCCCGTTAATTTATGAGACTTTAAAGACGGAGTAAAAGGATCTTTAGCTAATAAGCTTAAAACACTCGTAATTTTATTTTGTAGTTCAGGAGTCTTTTTAATCAATTTCTTAAAAGCTCGTCTAAAATGACTATTCCAAACTACTCTCATCATCCTCCTCCTCTAACAAATCTGCAATTAAATCATCCACTGTGCCAATTTTAGCTTTTCCCTCTTGTAAATCAGTTAAAATAGCTTGAGCATTATCAGCAATTTCTGAGCGTCTTTTTTCGATGCGTCTTTTGCGGATTAAATCAAACAAATAATCTTGATCCTCAATTGACAAGGTTTCAATGGATTCAATTAGATTTTGAAAGTAAGCTGTGGCCATTTTCTTAGAGATTATTGTTTATCTATTGAGTATTATAAAAATTCTTTTCTTCTAAGAAAATTAATTTTTGCTTAACTTTTTTCCTAATCTAGAACTTAATTGATACATAAATTAATAATAGGAATCACCATATTACAGAAAACTTATGGAACCCAGACAAGAACTTAATTCTATTGTTGTTACCACCGAACAAATGGCCAACATTGAGGGTAAAATTTTTGCGGGGGGTATGCCAGTAGCTGCTTTAATGGAAAAAGCGGCACTGTTAACCTCCCAACGTATTCAACAGCTTTATCCTCTCCATACTGTTGACAAAGTTGGGGTATTAGTCGGCCCGGGTCATAATGGGGGAGATGCTTTGGTTATTGCCAGGGAATTACATCTACAGGGTTATGATGTCTGTGTCTATTGTCCCTTCACCAAACTAAAAGAGTTAACCCAACAACACGCTAACTATGCCCATAGTTTGGGCATTCCTTACCATAACGATCTCGAATCTTTGAACCATTGTCAATTAATTATTGATGGTTTATTTGGTTTTGGACTCAAGCGACCGCTGTCTGGTAATCTAGCAATAGATGTAGATCGTCTCAATCAATGGTCGATCCCTGTGGTGAGTGTTGATATTCCCTCTGGGTTACACACCGATACCGGAGAAGTGCTAGGTACAGCAGTTAAAGCAACTCATAGTCTCTGTTTGGGGTTGTGGAAACCAGTTTATTTTCAGGATCAAGCTTTAGCTTACACCGGTATAGCTGAAAAAATCGATTTTGGTATTCCCTTAAAAGATATCTTTTCAACTATTCCCCAACCCATTCCCCTACAACTTTTGCACAAAACCCTAGCACTAGGGTTTTTACCCTTACCCCGTCCCCAACTTACCCATAAATATCAACAAGGCCATTTACTGCTCATTGCCGGTTCCCATCGCTACGCAGGGGCGAGTATTTTGAGCAGTAATGGGGCTAAAGCAAGCGGTGTGGGGATGTTATCCGTTGCGGTGCCTGAGTCCCTGAAACCTCTGCTAGTTGGTAAAATTCCTGATGGTTTGGTGATTGACTGTCCTGTGTCAGAAAAGGGGGTGATTGCCTCATTACCCCCACTTGCAACAGACTTCGCTTCCTATGATATCATTGCCTGTGGTCCAGGGTTAACCAGAGAAGCAACGGAGGTGGTAACTAGGGTATTAGAAGCAAAATGTCCCCTAGTTTTAGATGCCGATGCACTTAACATCCTGGCCCAACTGGGAACGGTAAACCGTTTATCTAAACGGCAAAATGCTACGGTTTTGACCCCCCATCTAGGGGAGTTTAAGCGTCTTTTTCCTGATATCCATAACCCCGAAAAGGATAGAATAAGCGCCACTAAACAGGCCGCTAGTCAAAGCGGAGCGATTATTTTGTTAAAAGGAGCCAGAACCATTATTGCCAACCCTCAAGGCAAAATTTGGATAATTCCCGAAAGTACCCCGGCCTTAGCTAGAGGGGGCAGTGGGGATGTGTTGACTGGTTTGATCGGGGGACTATTAGCCCAAAACAAAACCACCAATCACACTCTAGAGGCGATGGTGGCAACGGCTGCCTGGTGGCACGCTCAAGCTGCTATTTTAGCGGCCAAAGAGCGCAGCGAGTTAGGAGTTGATGCCGGAACTCTTAGCCAATATCTTCATACTATTTTTTAGAAAAGATATTAGATCTTATTATCTCGACTAAGGTTTATTTTGTTCAAGCATTCCCACGCCGGAGTAACTGTTATAGGATATGTTAGGCTTTCGGGTTTTTGAATATCTCTTTTATTTGATCTAGATCAATGTAGCGATCAGCAACATTAATTAAACTATCACTGGTCATTGAGCGCAAACTAACAACTTCGATGCGGGCCCCACGATAACTAACCGAGTCCGCCGCATAAGCTAAGTCTCCGTCTCCACTGACAATAATGGCTGTGTCGTAGGAACCCACTAGGGCCATCAAGTCCACGGCTATTTCTACGTCCAAATTAGCTTTTTCGAGCCATCGGGCAGTTGCACTAAGTCTTTGGCAATGACGCGATAACCGTTGCGTCTCATCCACAATAAGAACCCTTGTTGTTTTTCGTTGGTGCGATCCATCCCTGTGTAGAAAAAGGCTCTGAGAAGGCGAGAACCCTCTGTTAAACGACAAAGGAGCTTCGTATAATCGATTTCTATACCTAATTGTAATGCAGCGTAGAAGAGATTAGAACCATCGATAAAAATGGCCACTCTTCCTCGATTTTCTAAGACTTGTTCCGGGGAGAAAATCGAATCATCGTCAAAATCATCATACATTGTTGTTATGCCTCGTTGCTCGTCAAAAAAGGACGGACTATGAAAATTATTAGTGAGTTCGGGTTTGTATTTCATCGTAAAATAGTGGTTGTTTTCAATACAAAAATAGAAAAAATGTTAATTTTTTCAATTGTTAAGGGTTCTCCTCTGAGGGAAGATCGAGTTTAGCAAAAATGGGCTGCGGTTTGCTTAGGTTTTGATTAACCGCTAGCTTGCCCCATTGGCTATGGTGAGTAAAAGGAATAACTTGATTTAGGCGATCGCTTTGATTAAAGTCCACAGAAAAACCAAGTTGTTCATAGATTTTGCTACTGAGATTAGGAATAATAGGAGCTAATAAATAAGCAGCAAGACGCACTGATTCTAACACTCCATACAAAATCTGTTCTACTTCGGCCTGTTTTCCTTCTTTAAACAAACGCCAAGGGGCCTGTTCATCGATGAATTTATTCCCTGCTCGGATCAAGGTTAAATCTCCTCACATCCCTCGTTAAATTTGAGGGTTTCATAGGCTTTTATTACCTTTTCCCCTAGAGTTAAGCCTATGGTTTTTAGGGGATGTTCTTGGGGTAATTCTGCTGCTGTAAGCTCCGGTAATGAACCTTTACAGTATTTTTGGTCATTCCTAAGGTTCGGTTGAGCAAATTCCCTAAATCGTTAGCGAGATCGGCGTTAAGGATATTAACAAACGAGTCTCGTTAAAGTCTCCATCTTTTCCACATTCTATCTCTTTTAAGAAATAGTAGCGCACTGCATCAGCACCATATTTATCCACTAATGCAAAGGGATCTAATGTGTTTCCCAGGGTTTTGCCCATTTTTTGCCCATCTTTTGTCAAAAACCATGACCAAAAACTTTATCTGGCAAAGGCAATTCTGCTGACATTAACATAGCTGGCCAATAGATAGCATGGAAGCGTAAAATATCTTTACCAATTAAATGCAAATTGATCGGCCACCAAGTCGATAAGGCATTATTTAGAGTAGGTTCGGCCTCTGGTTCGAGTAAGGCCGTCACATAGCCTAAAGGGCATCAACCACACATAAATGGTATGACTAGGATCTTTGGGGATGGGAAAACCCCACTCCAAATTGACGCGAGATATGGAAAAGTCTTGTAAACCTTGATTAACAAAGTTGAGAATTTCGTTGCGGCGGCTCTCTGGTTGGATAAATTGAGGATTTTTTTCGTAGAGTTCCTCTAATTTTGTTTGATATTTAGACAGTTTAAAGAAATAGTTTTCTTCGTCTCGCCATTCTGCTTTTTTGTTAGTATGAATGGGACAACAACCATCTTCTAATAATTCTCGTTTTTCTTTAAATTCTTCGCAAGCAACACAATACCATCCTTGTTGTTGGGCTAAGTAAATATCCCCGTTCTCCCAAACTCTCTCGAAAAATTCCTTAACAATTACTTCATGTTTACTGGCAGTGGTACGACTAAAGCGATCGTATTGAATTTCTAGCTTCTGCCATAATTCCTCAAAACTGCTCACTATCTCATCACAGTGCTTTTGGGGTGCTAGTCCTTTTTCTTCGGCGGTTCGCTGTATTTTCTGCCCATGTTCATCGGTTCCCGTGATTAAAAGAACCTCATCACCTATTAATCTTTTATGGCGAGCAATGACATCGGCGATAATGGTGGTGTACGCACTACCAATATGGGAACTCCGTTAACATAATATAAGGGCGTGGTTAAAGCAAATTTTTTAGGCTTTGTTGTTTTTGAGGTCATTATAAATTAAGGGGCTTTTAATCAAGACTATCCTTAAAGTCCCCTCTAACTGGGGATAATGTTTGCTAAGGATTAATTCTGGTTTTTTTTGCGTATCATTGTTTAATCATTAACCCAATTATATCCCTTATTCCAATAAAAAGAATCTTAAGAACCCTATGTTAAGACATCTTAAGCAATAGTAAGTTATAGTTACAATTCTCATTAAAAACTTATTATTGTGTCATCTTTTTTCAAAAAAGAGCAGCAATGCACAAAGCGTATAGATATCTTGCAAATAATGTTTTATGGTATCGTAGGATGAATTTTATTGATTTTTGGTGTATCTTAAAAATGCAATCATGTAAACTGCCGTTAAATTTCTCCCGAAAAAAGAACTCATAAAAATTAAAAGATCGGATATTTTAGGCAATCCTAACTGGAAAAAAAAGATGAAAAAAATTCTAGGAATGATGCTTTCTCTGGCCTTAGTCGCAGTGCCATTAAAATCGGTCGCCGAACCTATTTTACAACGTATTGAGCGAACAGGAACTATTCGTGCGGGGCTTGGAAAGACGCGAAACCCTTTGGTTATGTTAACGAAAAAGGGGAATGGGTCGGCTATAGTATCGATATTATGAGAGTCATTCAAAGTCAGGTGGAAACCGCCCTAGACAAACCCATAAAACTTGAATTAGTTGAAGTTGACACTCAAAACTTTTTAGATCATGTTCGAGATAGAAAGGTAGATATTTCTTGCGGTCCGACTTCCTTTACCTGGAACCGAGAAAGATATATTGATTTTTCTATCAGCTATTTTGTCACAGGAACACAAGTTCTGGTCAAAAAAGGAGTCACCATTGATTCTGTGGAGGAACTGAAAACAAAAAGGATCGGTTTGGAAGCTAATACCACTAATGAAGCAGTTCTCAAAACCCTTGCCCCAGACTTACAAGTAATTGTAGTCAACAGTCGCAGCGATGGCTTTGCGAAACTCCAACAAGGGGTTATCGATGGTTATGCTGGTGATGGTATTCTTCTCGAAGCTTTGAAACCCAGATTCCGCACTTCAAAATGTAGTATAAAAAAATACATAGTTTTAAAAAGTCCGAAAATCATACCTGGGCAAGAATATTTCTCTTTTCATTAAATTTTTAGGAAAAATAATCAAATTAAGAAGATTTATACTCATTGAAAACTTAGCAAGACTCAGCACAAACGAAGGAGAGTTTCCTCTTCTCATTTGATATCATTAGACTCTTATTCTTTTATTATTTTTGCTTTATCCAATTCAATTTATAGATAATATCTTTGACAAGATGCAGGTAATAAACTCAATATAAAACGCCTTTCTTCTGTTAAATTGACAATTTGTTCAACTCCGTTTAAAATCACATAATGAAATACCTTGAAAACATTGAAATATCCACCTCAAAGTCGGACGCAATGTTACTTTCCCTACTTGATTATTTATTCCTTTTTTGACTCTTTTTAAACAATTTCTTAATTCTCTTTGCCCCAAGTTATAAATCAACAAACACAAAAGACATTAAAAATAACATTGTTTCTATTCTTTCTGGTTTTTCAACGAAGAAACTATCAGTAAAAAATAAGGGATCTTTCAAAAATCGAAATCCTCTTTCCGTAGATTGCTGGTTTTTATAAGTTATCAGAATTTCACTAGCTTCTAATTTATTTTCCTCTACTAAGTTAGTTGCTAAAATAAATTTTCCTGCTTCTTTAGTCTTTCTACTTATCTTCATCTTTTTTGATGATCAGACTAATCATTTTATAAATCTTTTCCTTTTTTTTCGAGTAAGTTTCAGTCAGTTCAACTTCTTTTATTTCCAACAATCTCAATTTTTTATTAATAGCTTTTAATTTATATCGAGCAGCTTGAGGATGTTCAAATTCTTCAGATTGTATTTCTTTAAGAAATTTTTGGGATTTCTTCTCTTCTTGGGAAAGTTGTTTTTCTAGTTTTTTCCAAATCACTTTTCTGTTTTTTTCACTCAAGACTATTAACCAAGTTTGCTTGATTCCACCATAAGTAACAATTTCTTCTTTCCAGGTATAACTTTCTAAATTTAGGTCACTTCTTTTTTCTTTATCTTCATCTTTTACTTCTTCCACCTCTATATTTTGCACTAATTCTTTTGCTTTTTTTATGGTCATTGGAACTCTCGTTATCCATTTTAAATGTTGGATTAGTTGGAGATTTTCTTGACCATATAAAGCACTATCACAAACCATGATACTATCAAACTTTATTTGCTTTTTGAATTCTACTAAAACTTTTCCAAATACAGCTTTATCAGATTCATTTCCATCTCCTACTCTCACAAATAATGGAATATCTCCATCTTGGCTTGTTATTAAATCCAAGACACATTGTTTTAAGTCTGGTCTATGATCCCGAGAATATCCTTTCTTAATAAAAATTGGTCTTTCTTTAATAATTTTTTCTTCTTCCTGTTTCTCTTTATCTTCTTCCCTTTTATATTCTCCATCTAAATGAAATGATGTGGAATCTAAATGGGAGTATTTAAGGTCTATTTCAATTTTTTTAATTACTTCTAAAACTACTTCAATAAAAATATCATTTAGTCCATATTTATATAATTCATCCATTACTCTCCCAATTTTATCATCATTAAGGTAATCAGGTTTAATTCTTTCTCCTAACAATTTCTCAATGGCTTTATCTTGAAAAAACTGACTGAATAAATATAGAGGTCTTGAAACAAATCCTAGTCCATTGATTAAAATAGACTTAACTACTGTACCTGCTGAGATTTTTTCTCTAACATCTATTCCTAATTTATTATTAATTATTTTGACTATTCCTTTCATCAATTAAACCAGCTACTATCCCTAAATGGTCTAAATTTTTAACTTGTATTTCTTCTAAATAAGACATTTTTCGCTCTTTTTTTACAGAGGAAACAACTTAAGCAATTATCCCACTTTTTTGTCTTCAAGAGCTTAAGCAATTATACTTAATTATTAAACCCAGGCTTGTAGTATTTAATGCTACTTTTTGAAGTGCGGAATCTGGGTTTGAAAAACTCCGCACCCAACCCCGAAGAATGGGACATTATCCCTAACGATGAATTGGTTCACCTGGAAGCTTATGCTTGTGTTCTTCCTCAAGATGATTCTCATTGGAGAGACTTAGTTAACTATTCCATTCTCAGAGTTATTCAGGATATATTATTGAAGATCCTGAATTTAGCAAAATGTTTGCAGGGTGGTTTGGTGAGCAAGGGGTAAGCCCCTATCCTGAAGCTATTCTACAAGACTATTTTCAGGGAATTCTTGACTCAAAAGAACGCATACCTACTACTGCTTTTTAGCTAACCGTCGAGAAGCCCCGCACTATACCGTAGGTCAGTGTCGGGATGAAAGGCGGGTCAATGATTGGGGTTCGATGCCCCAATTATTGACAAGAAAGTAAGTCAAC
>Ga0064013_1034_pt1 | contig 50914 bp, 49 predicted proteins | sample CrowatWCoCulture_FD_61583 | JGI IMG/M metagenome (GOLD analysis project Ga0064013, IMG submission 61583) | Marine cyanobacteria communities from the University of California, Santa Cruz, USA, analyzing cyanobacterial DNA methylation -... | ecosystem: Host-associated > Microbial > Bacteria >...
CAAGATCAGGCACGAGCCGGAATTGAGTTCTTAGGAGCGATCGGTAAAGCCAAGTATGGAATTACCAAAGATTACGCTAACCACCACTTAAAAGGATCGAGTCCTTTACCTGAAAGTTTATTTTCAGAGTAGCGTTCTAATACCACAAGGAACCTCAAAGTCCCTCCTAGCTTGACTTTCGGGGTTTCTTGTGGTATTATAGAAGCATGAGATAAATCAAAAAAGGTTTATCTTCCCTTAATTCTTTTTAAATTCAATTTTTAACTGCATCTATGCTTGATAGATGCAGTTAATTCTATTGGTTAACCAATTTCACCATGAACAATAACGAACTCGCACAACTCAAAGCAGAAGCAATCAATGAAGATACTTCACCATCAAGGTTAAATGAATTAGTTTGGAATAATCGACTCACCCCATTAGTTTGTCAGAACGTTAACCTCTTCCTGGCGAGAAATCCCCGATTGAGGAACGAAAATCGAGGGATTTCTCGCCAGGGCAGAACTTATTGGGGAGTTTTTTGATTCCGAATATATTTCTTGATAACTTCTAGGGGCGCACCACCAGCAGAAATTACGCAATAAGAGCTTGACCATAAGACAGGTTTATAATAGGTTTGCTGAAAAAGTTTCTCCAAAATTTATGCCACTTTTGACCAAGAATTTTCTGACAAATCAATAAGTTTTAGTACATAAAAATTGTTTAAAGTATAATCAAAATTAATGAAAGGCGGTTTGATGAGTTCCCCTGTTCTATTATTAGTAAATAAGACAAAAAAAGCGACAAAAACTGCCTCAGAAGTTTAGAAAGATTGACAACTAAAAATGTAATAGCAATAGATGTAATGGAGATTTCAGGGAGTTTTGTCATCACGAGATTTAGGCTAAATCTTCGTTTAGCTTGTCCAAACTTTCCCTCAATAGTATTACGGAAGCATTCATCGGAGTGGGCTTGTTTCTTTCTTCTTCACTGACATTTTTCGGAGGTCTTCCTAACTTCGGACCACTGATTCTTATCCCTCTTTCCTTACACCAATTTTTGTTTTCCCTAGTTCGATAAATTTTATCTACATGGACGGATTCGGGATAATAGCCAAACGTTTCTTTATACTTTTCTACTTGTTCTTTTAAATGACAAGATTCATTGAAGTTTTCCAAACTTATTTTGTCTAGAAACACATAGTTATCTACACAGCTTACTGAGAGTTTAGCTCCAAACTCTATTGGTTTTCCTGCTTTTCCCCTCACTATTGGACGAATATGCGGTTGAGTTAAACTTACAATTCTTTGAGGAACACTCTGGGTCTTATTCTCCCACATTGACTGTTTTTATTCATAAACTTTTTTGATAGTCTCTAGACAATTTTTCTGTCTTTTACTCAGATTTTCCAGGGAAGCCCCAGCTTGAATTAAGTCTTCTATATTTCCTAAATTTTTCTTAAGGTATTTTAACTGTTTCCCGATAGCTTTTCTTCTTTCTTGATAAGATACTTTTCGTTTTTTAGCTACTTTTAAGTATTCCTTTCTAGCAATTTTTCTAGAAGTTCTCGGCTTTTTTCTCAATTTTACTCTTAATGGTTTATAAAGATTATCTATTATTCTTTCTGTCTCAATTCTGGCTTGATTTAATATGCCTAAATCCGTTGGGTATTTGATGTCTGCTGGCGCACAAGTCGCATCTAAAATTAGTTTACCTTTATTTTTTATTTTTTCTCCTTTTTATTGGAGACAATCCTTTTTTTTACTTCTTTATCACTCTTGTCTATTTCTCTTTTTACTATTTTTTTATTGATTTTGTTTATCAATTCTCCATCAATTCTTTTCCTAAAATGAACTAGCATTGAAGATTCCAGTGGTGGCTCTTGTTGATAACAATTTAAACCTATAAAGTATTGTAGATAGGGATTTTCTCTAATCTGTTCTATAGTTTCTCTATCACTTGTTCCTAATTTTTCCTTAATAATTAATGTCCCTAATGCCATTCTAAATAGTTTGGCTGGCGCACCTTTTTCTGCTGAAAAAAAGTTTAGCATATTCTTCCTCAAAATCATCCCAAGGTATCAACTCTGCCATGATTACCCAACGATTATTGGGGGACAATTTGCCCTCGAAAGGTAATTCAAATTTTTCTGGGGGCGGTAAAGGTTGCTCCTCTTTTCGATACATTTGTTCTTGACCAACAACTGGGAGGTGTTTCTACCAATTATAGCGGTTTGTAGCCGACAAAGCTGATCTTTTTTGCGATCGCGAATATGGGTGTAACCTTTTAAAGAATAGGGTTTTGCTTTTATTCAGCAAACCCTATAATAGAACTTTGATAACTCTATCTTAAATTCCTTACGAAGAAGACGACTTGAGGAAGATTTTATATTTTTGACAAAAATAGAAATATTATTATTGGGATGGAAGGATACCAATAAGTGACAATGATCGCTTTCGGCTCCAAATTCCAATAACTCACACTTCTGTTTTTCACAGGAAACCTTAAAATATTCTTCAAGTTGTTTTATCATCTCTGCGGTCAATACTTTTCGTCTATACTTAGTAATAAATATAATATGAAGGTGAATAGCATAAGCGCAGTGAGAACTCTTGTTTAGTGAGGTTGACATCTTGCATTAGGTGACTTACACTGATTATCATAGTTGATTGGGTCGAAAAATGCTAACCACCAGAAGAGTGACATTCAGGTTATATCCGACAAAAAAGCAGGAAAGGACATTGCATGATTGGCGTAAATTACACCAATACTTGTACAACGCCTGTTTGTCCCATCGGATAACTGAATATCGACATTTTGGTAAAAGCATCAGTTATTTCGACCAACAAAACTGTCTTCCTGAATTCAAGGAGTGCTGGACTGAATATAAACAATTGGGTTCTCAAGCACTGCAAGCAACTTGCAAAAGGGTTGACTATGCTTTCCAAAGGTTTTTCCAAGGACTAGCTAAGTTTCCAAGATTCAAAAGTTTCCAAAGATACCGAGGGTGGACATACCCTGCTAAATCAGGATGGAAAGCCCATACAACAGGAGTTCACGGGGCTTTGGAGTTGTCAAACTTAGGTCAAATCCGAATGCGAGGAAAGGCTCGAACTTGGGGTCAACCTACCACTTGTACGATTGTCTGGAAAAACCACAAATGGTACTGTTCTATCACGATTAAATGCGAGGTATCTAGAGAGACGGGAACAGGTGCTTGTGGTGTCGATTTTGGGACGTTAAGAGCGTTAACCTTTGACGATTCAACAGGTATTGAGAATCCTCGGTTTTTAGCTAAATCTAAAGACAAGATAACTAAAGCGTCTCGTCAATTAAGACGCAAACGTTCCCCTAACAGGAAGAAGCGAATTAGAGCATCTAAGCGGTGGAAGAAAGCTCGTAAAAAAGTTAGTAAACTACAAAATAAAGTTGCCAATCAGAGACAAGATTGGCAACATAAGGTATCTACACAAATTGTAAGCAGTAATAGCTTGGTAGCTACCGAAAAGCTAAATATAAAAGCGATGACTCGCAAGGCTAAGAAAGGAAGTAAGCGCAAGAAGCAAAAAACCGGACTCAATCGCAATTTACTTGATGTAGGTATAAGTAATATAACCAAGCTCATCAAGTATAAAGTGAAAGAGTCCGGAGGTGTTTTTGTTGAAGTTCCTATCAAAATAGCTCCTTCGCAAACTTGCCCTAATTGTGGTAAGAAAAAGAAAAAAGAGTTGTCTGAAAGGGTGCATAGCTGTGAGTGCGGATGTTCTATGGATCGCGACGCGGCGGCCGCAACCGTGATGCTCAATTATGCACGGGGGTTAGGAACTAACCTCCTCAATCGTGGATCTCAGTCCTCTGAGCAAAAACACACATCAAAGCGATGTGGAGGGTTTGCTAAAGATTGGGAGTTGAAGCGACAGAAACCCCAATCAAAGCGTAGCGACGATTGTGGGTAGTTCATCTGTAGCGGTAATACATTAAGCTCAATAGCCGTTTATGCTAAAGCGAAAGGGGAAGGAGGGAAAGAAGTTCTTAGAGCGATCGCTCAGAACTGGATTCCAGAAGCATTCTCTGTCATTAATATTAACTCTAGGGCAATTGCCAGTCCCTCGATGGATAAGATCATTATTAGTATCCAAAAACAGTTGGGGATTGATTATGATCGGAGCCAATTTACCCATAAAAATGGTCAGATATGGTCGTTTTATTTCCCCCCTATATTTGATTCTCCGCAGATGATAGACTCTGCGGAGAATAGAAGTTGGACTTTGGACAAAAAAAGTTTGTTAGCGTATATTTTACGCTAAACTAAAATCCCAAAATATCGGCTCTGTATCAGTCAATAAAATTGGCTGACAAATAGGGCTAATCTATAGATTCTGAGGAAAACTAAGGAGCCTTTAAGTTTTCAGTTGATTTTTTGCTCCCTTTCTTGATAACATCATGACGAGTTCGTGGGGCTTTTTTGTAACCTTTAATACGTCCGGAAGAAAAACCTCTCACGGGGTGACAAGTAGGTTGAAAAGTAAGTCCAGAGCGGTTTTTCTCTGTTACCCGACCCTAAACAATTGTCGGCAACCAGAGAGCTTATTGAGAATGAACGATAATGATAATCATTTCCAAATGGGGGGGAAGACTTGGCATTTGCCACGTCTTCCCCCCCCAAACAGGGCAATCGCATTAAAATCTGAGATGCGTGATCCAGTAAAGATTTTAGAGTTTCAGTACAAATGAACGGTGATCGCGAAACCTCTTATGCAGTCAGCTTTTCAAAAATTAAATGCGATTGCCCTGCCCCCCCCAAACTGTTTTGATGCGCGAGCGTCAACTCCTAAAAGAGAGAAAACAATCCGATTTTATGCTAATAATAATCAGATTGTCCTTAATCGTTTTATAACTTAAATCATGAGCTTTTTAGCAGTTTATGAATCTCATTTTACCAAACATTTAACACAAACACAGTTCGAGGCTTTTAGAATTTTACTGTGGTTGCTGACAGTACATAAACAGGTTAGAATAGAAAGGTTAGCAGCTTGTTTTCCTTTACCAATCCTTTATCAAAGTCGTCGTAAACATATCCAGAGATTCCTAGTTTTGTCAGCTTTAGCCATTCCCAGATTCTGGTTTCCTGTGATTAAAGCTATTATTTGTAAAGAATTTAAGACTGGCTCTCGTCTGATTATAACAATTGACCGAACCCAATGGAAAGATAAAAATGTTTTCATGGTTGCTGTTATCTGGAAAAAGCTGGCTTTACCCATCTATTGGACACTTTTAGGGAAAAGAGGAGCCAGCAGATTATCTGAACAACAGGCATTAATTCAACCTGTTCTTTGTCTTCTAAAAAACTATGAGTTAGTCATTCTTGGAGACCGAGAATTCCACAGTGTTAAATTAGCTTATTGGTTGAAACAAAAAAGTAAAAAACAAAAGTTATTCTTCGCTTTTCGTCAGAAACAAGGTACAAACCAGAAAAAAGATGATGAAGATTATCAAACTTTTTCGCAGTTAGGAATGAAACCTGGGATGAAGATGTTTTTAACTGGGGTTTCAGTCACTAAAAATAAAGGGTTTGGAAACTTTAATGTGGGAGCATATTGGAAAAGAAAATACAAGGGCAAACAGGAAAAAGAGCCTTGGTTTATTCTTACCAACTTAGACAGTTTATCAGAGGTCTTGAAAGTCTATCGAGCCAGGGCAGGTATTGAAGCTATGTTCAAGGATTGTAAGACAGGGTGTTATAATTTGGAGGGAAGTAAAGCCAATAATAAACGACTAAATTCCTTGATTTTATTAATAGCGATCGCTTACACTGCTACTTCTTTAAAAGGCAAAACATTTCGACAAACCAATCAAGGAAAATATATTGCTCGTCTAACTGAAAAATCAAGACGTGACCGAAGACATAGTAATTTTTGGATAGGACTTTATGGCTCTCTTTGGATTCACGCTTGGGAATTTTGCTCTGATTTTATTTCAATTATGATGAGCAATAATCCCCAGAAACTCAACAATTATAAAAAAGGGTTACAAGCCATGTCCATAATAGATAAGACGGCTTAATTCCCCTATTTTATCTTAACATAAAATAACCAGTGGAAGATGATTTATTTTAGATGTAACTATCCAAAATAAACCAATTTTTATTATTTAATAAAAACTAATATTGCCCAAGGAGTTGATTTTGAGCATCAACCCTGTGGGGGGGAGGACGGTGTAACCCTCCTCCCCCCACACACACGGCAAGAATGATTATCATTATTGTTTATTCTCAATAAGCCCTCTAGTTTTTGACAATTTATAGAGCGATCGCCACGGCTGAAACCCTCTTTCAATCAGGGTTTTAACGGGCTTGTCACCCCGTGAGGTTAAATACTAATCAACGAAATCAGAATTTTGTTTAACTATTTCTATTTTTTGATATAGCATTTTTGGGACTCATGAGGGACAGAGTTTATGTTTGGAAGTTTCTAATAGCAGATGAAATAGATTCAATTAGGTATTGCTCACAATTATGAGAATTACTATAAATGAATTTTGTAACTAATTGGAATAACTACTTTATGTTGTTCTGAATAACCTTTCCATCTCTTCCATCGACTATAATCAGGAAATTTTTCAGGTTCAGAATCTTTATCTGTCTTAATTTTCTTGATGAATTTTTTGTTAGCTGTCTCATTATAAATCCATTCAGTTTTATACTTATCCCAATCTCCCTTGTAATATGCTTGATCCCAATAACAACATGATTTAATTTGAGAATTAGTTAAATTTTTTACATTGATTAAATAAGCTCCTTTAAAGTTAGCTGTTTTAAGTTTAGCTCCTTTAAAATTTGTTTTAAAAAGATAAGCTCCTTCAAAATTAACTCCAGAGAGATCAGCATAAGAAAAATCAACATGAGAAAGATCAGCATGAGAAAAATCAGCCCCAGAAATCATAATATTATTGACATCTTTAGATAATCTAATTTCGCCAAGACAAGCTTTGAAAAAATTAGCTTCTTTAAGCTTAGCATTAGAAAAATTAGCTCCACGAAGAAAACTATTTTTAAAATTAGCTTCTTCAAGGTTAGCATCAGAAAAATCAACTTTTTTAAGTTCAGCTTCTTCAAAATTAGTTTGAGATAGATTCATTCCACAAAAATAGGCTCGTGAAAGGTCAACCTCAGAAAGATCAATATTACTAAAGTTACATGATTGGAAGAAATTTATTTGCCCCTCATCTTCTACACTCTTTTGTATTAATGAAGTATTATATAAAAATAGTAAAATTATTGTTTTACTTGAACTCTCATTTAATCTTCTGAGAACGGTTACAGTCTTAGTTGTAATTATATTAAAGACTAATCCATTTATGCGTTGAGTTAATCCACTTTTTAGTTTGTTGTCAAAAATATAATGTAGTAGTAAATTTTGAATATCTTCTAAGTACTTTTCTAAGATGTCTTCTTCTCTATTTTTTTTGTTAATTTCTAATTGCTTTTCAGCTATTCCCCTTTGAATAATCCAACCTGTAAAAAAAATAGCTATAGGTGAAGCAAACGTCTGAAAAATCCATTTCCATACTTCATCCCCATAAATATAATTAACTATTTTATAAAAAGTTGAAGTAATAATTTCAATCATTGCATCAGGCATTAACAGTCTAATTTCTTTTTTCTGTCCTCTCTTTTTAGATTACCCACCTCCCGCTAAGAAGTCGTCATTAATCGTCAGGGCATATTCTAAACTTCCCTAATCAATTTAGTCAATATTAAAACGAAAGTTATTTAGGATTAAAACAATACTTATTTGATACTGATTTAGTACCAAATTGAAACTATTGTCATTCTTCTACGTCAATGGACACTAAGTGGGTTCTTTGAATACTAAGTTAGTACCACTTTGATGCCAAAACAATATCTATTTAATACTGAAGCTAGACCATGATCATACTTGTCGGCAACCAAAAGGGAGGGGGCGGGAAATCCACAACGGCAGTTAATCTCTCGGCCTGTTTAGCGCACAAAGGGAGCGATGTTCTTCTGGTTGATGCGGATAAACAAGGCACGGCCACCAATTGGGTTAGAGATCGTCAAGAAACTCAACTCCCTGTGGTCAATTCGGTACAGAAGTCTGACAACATTCATCATTGTTTGCTAGATCTCGCACAACGCTATCAAGTGGTGGTGGTCGATGCGGCCGGACGAGACAGCCGAGAACTCCGCACTGGGATGATTGCTGCTGATATTTTACTGATGCCTTTTCGTCCTTCCCAACCGGATCTTGATACACTCCCGACCATGCAGGAGATCCTTACGTCTGCGTTAGACCTTAACCCCAAACTTCAACCGTTTGCTTTACTGACGATGGCTCCCACGAATCCAGCGATTAATGAAATAGCACAATCAAAAAGTGTGTTTGCTGATTTTTCTGACATCCAACTGCTAGAAACGATTATTTTTGAAAGGAAGGTGTATCGAGATGGCATGAGTGAGGGACGGGGCGTGGTCGAAATGAGTAATTCAAAAGCGGCGGCTGAATTCCAGTCATTAGTAACTGAATTGTCTGAACGAGCTAATCTTAATTTTTCTAATAAGTCTTTAATTTATGCGTAAACCTCGACCCAAGACCCCTACGCCTCAAGAAATCGAGAATTTTGCGGCTAAAGCTGATACCATTCCCACTGGAGAATCGGCAGCACCTCCTAATCCTCGCGCTCCTAGAAAATATAAGTCAATCGCTGTCCCTTTTAATGAATATGAGTTTGCTAAATTAGAATGGCTTTGTGAGCAAACCGGAATGAGTAAAAATGCTTTAATTCGTTATCTGATTCTGACTCATGCTAAAGCGTTAGAGCGAGAGGAGCTACTCTATCAACATCAAATTGGTACTAGATAAATACTGTTTTGGTACTAAAGTAGTATTGGTTTTGTAGTGATTTATTAGATGCGGGGGTGGATCTGGTGACGGTGCAGAAGTTAGCGGCGCTTCAAGTCTTGCCGATTTAAGCGAAATGTCTTGAGATTATTCCCACTATTCTGCAAACCTCTCACTATATCCATTCTGTTGACACTTTTCAATAATTCGATTTATATCCTTTAGGCCTTGTCTGCCAAAATAAGGTGATAGAGTAGAAACCACTCCTTCTTGCTCAAGGGCCCTAAATCCTGCGTATGCCGTTGCAACTGCCTGACAGGCATCCTCGAAATTCTCCTGAGCTTCTTGTGCGTTCGCGTCGGCTAATTCTAAATTATTTCTAGCCTCTATACTACTCAACCAACCCCAGCTACCCAGTGCCAGAGCAATCACAGAGAAGACACTCAGAGACAAAATAGTATTGCGCCGTCGTTTTTTTGGCTGTCGTTCCTATTGATCGCGCCAGGCAACACTAGAATTAACAAATTCATTTTCATTGGGACTCAACCCACCTAATTTCTTGAAAGCATTGGCCTCTCTTAACCCCACAATCTGCTCTAATCTAGACCCTTTGAGTAACTCATTTCGTGCCTGAGACTCCCCTTGCGCTTCTTTTAATCTTTGCCAACGTCGCGTTTCATCTGCTAAATAATTCTTGAGAATAATGGCTTCTTTTTCTTCTTCTAACCAGCGTCTTAACTCATCCCAAGAACTGAGCAAAATTTCATGGGCAAATTCCACCGTTGCTTGTTACTTTTTCCCTGATGTTCCCCCTAAAGAAATCGTCTCCTCCCGTTCATATAATAATGAGAAAAAAACCAAATATAAATATTTAGGACGAGCCGGAAGTTCTGCTCATATTGATGCTGTAGAAAAACTCACTAGAAGAAATCTCATTGATGAATTAGAACGAGTCATTCAATCTCTAACTGAAAGCTACTTAGATATCTATATTGGAACCGAAACTGAATGAAGCTATTTAATATTTAAAATCCCCTAAAAAGATGGAAAGAGAGTTTTTAAAATCACCTTAATTCTCTATTTTAGCTCTGGAGATATGTTTAGCGTAAAATTTACGCTAACAATTGTTTTTTATCCAAAGTCCAAATCTAACGATGGGGCGTGAATTTGTCGAAGCAAAAGACACAGCTAAGTTACAAACGTTATTAGATGATAATGAGGGGTCAGCCTTTATTCCTGATGTTAACCGCACCACCAAGATTAGTGAGGTAAGGGGGTTAGAGGCATTGAATGTTCTGTCTCTTGTCAATGAGAACCGTGAATTTATGGCCACCGATGAGGATTTAATTAGTCGGGCAAAAATGGCTATTCATAATACCTCCCAGATTAAGACGATCTTTGGCATATCCGTTTGTCAACCGACAGCTAACCCCAACACAGGGGAAATGACCCTACCCACAATTAAAGTGGCACGACAGCAGCTTAATTTAATTGGCTATGATTTGAAACGCAGTGAACGGCGAATGATTGATGGCAAGCGACAACATATCTATAAATTAGTGGATCTGCTTCCTCCTCAAACCCGTCAGGAGATCTTTGATCATTGGCTAACGAAGGATAGGGAATATTCGATGGTTAAGTCGGAAAGCATAGATTTGGCACGAGAGAATAATCAAGTGGCACGACAGACCGTATATAATAAATCGACTCCTGGAGCCTTTGAAGCTGTCCCGTTGCCAAAAGTGGGAATGGAGGTAATTAATTTGGCGACCTCTGGGATAGGGAAAATTATCTCAGTATCACAAAAACTATCGGAGGTGTTGGTGAAGTTTGCTGATCTGGTTATCCCTTACAAGTTATCGAGTTTTTGGGATGAAGTGGAGTTGGCTTTCTAAAGGATAATGAGTTTAAAACCTCATGAAAGACTAGACACAGCTTACGATTTCTTGCCCTTTCATGGCTCTTCGATAGACAGTCTTGATAGATACACCTTTGCAACCAGCATTTAGATATTCTAATCCTTTTATTACGTGAGGAGTTGGTTTTGCTCCTCTCATAGATATTAAATAATGGGTATTAGAGATAAGATCAAGCCACCAAGTTGATTGATCCATGTCGCCAATAGCATACGGTCCATGAGCTACATTAAGGTGGACTTCTGTACCTAACGTCTTCTCTAAGAAATATTTGCAAATTATAGCCTTATTCATTACCTCATTAGGAATACTAACTTCAGGTGTATTTGTGAATATACCCTCTATTGAAGTAGGAGTTAATTCTTTATTTGCTTGCATATTGATTAAACCTCAATTAGTTCTTTGTCATTCATTTTTAGAAATTGCTCTTTGTTTTAAGCTTTGGGAAATCTTGTGGCAGAGCAAAATTTAGAGCATTCACTAGCTTTAAATCAGATTATTGTCTTTTATCTTTCAAAAATTGACTAATTTTTGTAATTGTAAAGCAGGTTTTAAAGTATTAATATCTAGATTAGTGACGACAGTTTCTTCACCGGCGGCGCAGTCATACACCATATATGTCCAAATACCAGGACTACCTGCTTCAGCACTTTCTGCTTCGTAAAAAGTAGTTGTGCCATCTTCTTCACATTCATAATAAGCTGAATAAAGATTTTCCAAATTAAGTTCATTTTCTTCTATTATCTGACGAAATTCAGCTAAGACACCAGCAATGTGATGAGGTTAAGTTTCTACTTGCACTAAGCGTTCTTCTTCCCAAATAAAATTATGTAATTCAAGAGCCATTTTGTATCTCCTACCCTAATTAACTAATGATTTATTTTTGAAATTTAACCAACATTCATTAACCTTTGATGACAATTTCAATTTGCTCTGGGAAAACATTAAACTTTTTAGCTATTCCTTCTTTTGCTTGTTCTATTGATAAAGAAGGAACGTGACTGTTTTCAGTCTTTTGTATCTTTTCAAAATTGAGAGTAGAAATATCAATTCCCAAGGACTCTAAAGTAGTGTAGCGAACAGGATTGTGCTGACCGTTCCAGACATTAGGAATGTCAATACTTGCGTATTCAGAAATGTGGATAGCCCAACGATCCTTTCCAGAATGTTGATCGACGCAGACAAAACGAATTCTACTAATCAAGCCGACCACAAACGCATGTCTTTTTTTAGCCCCCTCGGAATGGCAGCAGACCAGATACTTACAAGATCCTGCTCTATCTTTGTTAAGAACCCAACTGTTATCACATCCGTTAGTTTTTATGTACTGTAAATCGTTAGCGGTAAAGGTAACAACTGTATCTTCCATAATTTTTTGTCCCTTAAACTATATCTATAGTATGAGATATTTTAAGGATAATATCAATATACTTTTTGTATACTTTTTAGGTACGGGGAAGTCAAAAACCTCTCAAGTGACCTATACAAGTGCGATTAAGCAGTTTTTAGCCTTCATTGATAAGGAATTAAGGTCGGTGGTTTTAGAGGATTTTCAACTCTGGGTGAGGTCGCTGGAAATGCGCTATAGTTCCCACATGGTGAAAAATAAGGTCAATGCCATTAAGTCTTTACTCAGCTTTGGGCAAATTAATGAAACAACTTAACTTATTTGATACAAATGCTTCATCTCTTAAATCGAGACTACCTAGTCTTGTTATGGATAGAGAAGCTTTAATTAAATGGAAGCAGAGAGTATTTAAGTATCAAGAAACTATAAAAGATAGTCAACCACAACAACAAACATTATTTGAAATGCCTAAAAGTTCATGGCATACTGTAGATGATATTAAACCTTTTGAGTTACCAATACATAACTGTTTATTTTGGAGAATGCCCGAACCCAAGTATCAGTTTGCAGACGAAAGTAGTAAGGGCTATCTTTATTTTATAATCGATAATACGTTACCTATTTTATTATATTGCGGTGAAACCAAGCTAACAGCTAATCAAAGATGGTCGGGGGTTCATGATTGTAAGGATTATATCAGAAATTACATTCAATTGCATCGGATACATAACTTAGATGTCGCTGTGGTTTCTGCTTTTTGGGAACATATTCCTCCTGAGAAGAAAATCTTGTTAAAATGGGAAAGAGAGCTAATTATAAAATATAGAAGTCCATTTAATAAGGAATCATGGAAATATTGGGGTCAACCATTCAAAAAAGAGTGGAAATGAAAGGTGGTGAGCTTGACATTCAAAGCAAGTGATTTTAGACTAAATTACTCTTTGATACTTTCTCAAAACTATCAGAGAATTCTATATATATAAATTCATTAAAATTCAATAACTATGTCAATGAATAATGGAAGAGACTTTTGGCTTTTCCCAAATAATCCTTTTTTCTCCTTTACCAGATTCTTGCCAAATCTTTTTCACTTCTACTTTAGTTTTTTTCCTCTTCTTCCACCATCTTTTCATCGTTTTCACAGAGTGAATGTTATTTAACTAACATTCTAAAACTCACGTTGACTAAATAGCCTATAATAAGTATTAACAAAACAACGGCTTTTGTAAACAGTAGAACAAATAAACAGCCTTACGAGAGCAGAAAATGTTATAACCCAGATTCCGCACTTCAAAATGTAGTATAAAAAAATACATAGTTTTAAAAAGTCCGAAAATCATACCTGGGCAAGAATATTTCTCTTTTCATTAAATTTTTAGGAAAAATAATCAAATTAAGAAGATTTATACTTATTGAAAACTTAGCAAGACTCAGCACAAACGAAGGAGAGTTTCCTCTTCTCATTTGATATCATTAGACTCTTATTCTTTTATTATTTTTGCTTGATTCAATTCAATTTATAGATAATATCTTTGACAAGATGCAGGTAATAAACTCAATATAAAACGCCTTTCTTCTGTTAAATTGACAATTTGTTTAACTCCGTTTAAAATCACATAATGAATACCTTGAAAACATTGAAATATCCACCTCAAAGTCGGACGCAATGTTACTTTCCCTACTTGATTATTTATTCCTTTTTTGACTCTTTTTAAACAATTTCTTAATTCTCTTTGCCCCAAGTTATAAATCAACAAACACAAAGACATTAAAAATAACATTGTTTCTATTCTTTCTGGTTTTCCAACGAAGAAACTATCAGTAAAAAATAAGGGATCTTTCAAAAATCGAAATCCTCTTTCCGTAGATTGCTGGTTTTTATAAGTTATCAGAATTTCACTAGCTTCTAATTTATTTTCCTCTACTAAGTTAGTTGCTAAAATAAATTTTCCTGCTTCTTTAGTCTTTCTACTTATCTCTTCATCTTTTTTGATGATCAGACTAATCATTTTATAAATCTTTTCCTTTTTTTTCGAGTAAGTTTCAATCAGTTCAACTTCTTTTATTTCCAACAATCTCAATTTTTTATTAATAGCTTTTAATTTATATCGAGCAGCTTGAGGATGTTCAAATTCTTCAGATTGTATTTCTTTAAGAAATTTTTGGGATTTCTTCTCTTCTTGGGAAAGTTGTTTTTCTAGTTTTTCCAAATCACTTTTCTGTCTTTTTTCACTCAAGACTATTAACCAAGTTTGCTTGATTCCACCATAAGTAACAATTTCTTCTTTCCAGGTATAACTTTCTAAATTTAGGTCACTTCTTTTTTCTTTATCTTCATCTTTTACTTCTTCCACCTCTATATTTTGCACTAATTCTTTTGCTTTTTTTATGGTCATTGGAACTCTCGTTATCCATTTTAAATGTTGGATTAGTTGGAGATTTTCTTGACCATATAAAGCACTATCACAAACCATGATACTATCAAACTTTATTTGCTTTTTGAATTCTACTAAAACTTTTCCAAATACAGCTTTATCAGATTCATTTCCATCTCCTACTCTCACAAATAATGGAATATCTCCATCTTGGCTTGTTATTAAATCCAAGACACATTGTTTTAAGTCTGGTCTATGATCCCGAAAATATCCTTTCTTAATAAAAATTGGTCTTTCTTTAATAATTTTTTCTTCTTCCTGTTTCTCTTTATCTTCTTCCCTTTTATATTCTCCATCTAAATGAAATGATGTGGAATCTAAATGGGAGTATTTAAGGTCTATTTTAATTTTTTTAATTACTTCTAAAACTACTTCAATAAAAATATCATTTAGTCCATATTTATATAATTCATCCATTACTCTCCCAATTTTGTCATCATTAAGGTAATCAGGTTTAATTCTTTCTCTTAACAATTTCTCAATGGCTTTATCTTGAAAAAACTGACTGAATAAATATAGAGGTCTTGAAACAAATCCTAGTCCATTGATTAAAATAGACTTAACTACTGTACCTGCTGAGATTTTTTCTCTAACATCTATTCCTAATTTATTATTAATTATTTTGACTATTCCTATTTCATCAATTAAACCAGCTACTATCCCTAAATGGTCTAAATTTTTAACTTGTATTTCTTCTAAATAAGACATTTTTCGCTCTTTTTTTACAGAGGAAACAACTTAAGCAATTATCCCACTTTTTTGTCTTCAAGAGCTTAAGCAATTATACTTAATTATTAAACCCAGGCTTGTAGTATTTAATGCTACTTTTTGAAGTGCGGAATCTGGGTTCAAAAATTAAATGCGATTGCCCTGCCCCCCCAAACTGTTTTGATGCGCGAGCGTCAACTCCTAAAAGAGAGAAAACAATCCGATTTTATGCTAATAATAATCAGATTGTCCTTAATCGTTTTATAACTTAAATCATGAGCTTTTTAGCAGTTTATGAATCTCATTTTACCAAACATTTAACACAAACACAGTTTGAGGCTTTTAGAATTTTACTGTGGTTGCTGACAGTACATAAACAGGTTAGAATAGAAAGGTTAGCAGCTTGTTTTCCTTTACCAATCCTTTATCAAAGTCGTCGTAAACATATCCAGAGATTCCTAGTTTTGTCAGCTTTAGCCATTCCCAGATTCTGGTTTCCTGTCATTAAAGCTATTATTTGTAAAGAATTTAAGACTGGCTCTCGTCTGATTATAACAATTGACCGAACCCAATGGAAAGATAAAAATGTTTTCATGGTTGCTGTTATCTGGAAAAAGCTGGCTTTACCCATCTATTGGACACTTTTAGGGAAAAGAGGAGCCAGCAGATTATCTGAACAACAGGCATTAATTCAACCTGTTCTTTGTCTTCTAAAAAACTATGAGTTAGTCATTCTTGGAGACCGAGAATTCCACAGTGTTAAATTAGCTTATTGGTTGAAACAAAAAAGTAAAAAACAAAAGTTATTCTTCGCTTTTCGTCAGAAACAAGGTACAAACCAGAAAAAAGATGATGAAGATTATCAAACTTTTTCGCAGTTAGGAATGAAACCTGGGATGAAGATGTTTTTAACTGGGGTTTCAGTCACTAAAAATAAAGGGTTTGGAAACTTTAATGTGGGAGCATATTGGAAAAGAAAATACAAGGGCAAACAGGAAAAAGAGCCTTGGTTTATTCTTACCAACTTAGACAGTTTATCAGAGGTCTTGAAAGTCTATCGAGCCAGGGCAGGTATTGAAGCTATGTTCAAGGATTGTAAGACAGGGGGTTATAATTGGGAGGGAAGTAAAGCCAATAATAAACGACTAAATTCCTTGATTTTATTAATAGCGATCGCTTACACTGCTACTTCTTTAAAAGGCAAAACATTTCGACAAACCAATCAAGGAAAATATATTGCTCGTCTAACTGAAAAATCAAGACGTGACCGAAGACATAGTAATTTTTGGATAGGACTTTATGGCTCTCTTTGGATTCACGCTTGGGAATTTTACTCTGATTTTATTTCAATTATGATGAGCAATAATCCCCAGAAACTCAACAATTATAAAAAAGGGTTACAAGCCATGTCCATAATAGATAAGACGGCTTAATTCCCCTATTTTATCTTAACATAAAATAACCAGTGGAAGATGATTTATTTTAGATGTAACTATCCAAAATAAACCAATTTTTATTATTTAATAAAAACTAATATTGCCCAAGGGGTTGATTTTGAGCATCAACCCTGTGGGGGGGAGAACGGTGTAACCCTCCTCCCCCCCACACACACGGCAAGAATGATTATCATTATTATTTATTCTCAATAAGCCCTCTAGTTTTTGACAATTTATAGAGCGATCACCACGGCTGAAACCCTCTTTCAATCAGGGTTTTAACGGGCTTGTCACCCCGTGAGGTCATAAAATTACATCTCTGCCAGTCGATTTATCCCGTAAATTCTCGAAAGTATCATCATCAAGAGAATCTAAATCTACTCTTTTTCTAAAATCTTGTAACGCTGTCCAAAAATTAGAGACTTCTTTAATTTCTACTATAACTTCTTGATTTTCAGGGATATTAATTTCCTCTAATAACTCAATATTTTTACCTTTTTTTATTCCTTTAATAAACATAATGTAAACTCCTAAATTTGATTTTTTCTCTGTTCAACTTGGTACTAAATCAGCATTAAATAAGTATTGTTTTAATCCTGAATAACTTTCGTTTTAATACTGACTAATCTAGAAACTCCTTAACTCTCCCAAAGCAGCTACTAACGCTATTATTGGGGACGTATTAATGACAATTCTCTCCGGTTTAGGCATTGTTTAAATCTGATAATAATTCTTCTGACCTTAAATCAATCATGGGAACCCCATAATCACTTAATTTGAGTAAAAAAGTCACTCGTTCAACCCCTAACATAGCGGCCGCCATTCCAGAAGACAGTCGCTTCATCTCATAGAGCTTAACCGCCATCGCCCACTTCGCTTCGTGTTCAAACTGTTCTTTACTTACCCCCACTGCATCAGGAAAACTTTCAGGATAATTTATCGTCAATTGATTTGGCATTGATTTGATTCCTAATAATTAACTCATGGGAGTCCCCCACAGTCGTCACAAAAGTTAAAGTCAATAAGAGCCGCTTATAGTACACCGAGGTAGAAAGAGATAACCCCCGCTTAACTTGCCCCCTAATTCACCCATCCATGCCTTTTTTGCCCTGTTAGCTGATCAAAGTGTGATATGATCATGTAACCTGGATAGATATGAAAGTTAATCGCTATGGACGGGCAGAAATTCTCACCCCCGACGAGATATCTCTATTATTTACCGAAGGGTTAACTAAGCCAAGAGATCGAGCGTTATTTGGGGTTTGTCTCTACGCAGCAGCCCGCATTAACGAAGCTTGTACCCTCTTCTATGCTGATGTGATCGGATTCAAAGGAGTGCGCGATAAGCTGGTGATCCGCAGCTTCAATACTAAAGGGAAACAAGATACCAGAGAAATCGATATTCATCCCCGCTTAAAAGTCTATCTCGAAGAATATAAGGACTCAGCCCCCTCTCTCAACAAATACAATCCTCATCTGTTCCCTGGAAGACATGGGCGAGGACATATCCATAAAGGGAGTGCTGATCTAATCTTGCGAGAAGCTTGTCGTCGTCTAGAATTGGAAGGAGTCAGTACCCACAGCTTCAGAAGAACCGCCCTGACTCAAATGAGCGATGCAGGGGTTCCTTTACGACATATTCAAGCCATTTCAGGACATCGCACCCTCGGAGCGTTGGAACGGTATTTAGGAGTCACAGATAAACAAAAACACAGTGCGATCTCTACTCTCGATTTTTAGGTTTTTTGCTTCTTCAAACCGACTTAGGATGCATTGATCACGGGTTCAATGGAGATTTGTAAGCCCAAAGCCCCGACGATTTTGCTTACCGTTGAAAATTGTGGATTCCCTGACTCTGAAAGTGCCTTGTAAAGACTTTCTCTTCCTAGATCAGTTTCTGCCGCTAATTGACTCATCCCTTGATTGGCTTTTATAACATTCCTTAAGGCGAGATAAAATTCTTCAGGTGATCCTTCATGCAGCGCATCATTGAGATACAGAGCCACATATTCTGGATCTTGTAAGTCACGATCCAAGCTTTCGTGCATACTTTTGAGCTTCATCTTTATATTGCCTCCATAAAGCTTTGGCTTGGGCGATGTCCTTCTTTTGGCTACTTTTGTCCCCACCCCCGACAAGCACAATGATCGTATTGCCGACACGGGCAAAATAGACTCGATATCCTGACCCGAAATGTAGCCGTAATTCAAAAATACCCTCCCCCACCGAAGAGGTATCCCCAAAATTCCCTAGTTCAATGCAGTCTAAACGCCGTCTAACTCTAACTTTGGTGATTTTATCCCTCAGTGAATCGTACCATTCTTCAAAAGGAACTTTTCCCTCATCAGTCTCTAAGAGCTTGATTTCAATTGTCGATTTCATTCGGATAATGTATCCTACAAGATACATTATAGAGTCACAAAACCATCGAAGTCAATGGAAAATATGAAGACTACGCTTCAAGAAGCCCCTGAAAGTCATCGAGTCCCTCGATGGTGATCGCTTGTCTTAATAAGGTTTTAAATAACTCCAAATCCTCAATTTGATTGATTTTCTCCACTAATTCGTTTGGTAACGCCTCAAACCGAACCTCAAGCACCTCAATAACATCCTCACGCCCTTTTTGGAGAACGCCCTCAGATATTCCTTCTTCTGTATAACTGTTTTAATCTTGATCTTAATTTAGGGTTTGCTGAAAAAGTTTCTCCAAAATTTATGCCACTTTTGACCAAGGATTTTCTGACAAATCAATAAGTTTTAGTACATAAAAATTGTTTAAAGTATAATCAAAATTAATGAAAGGCGGTTTGATAAGTTCCCCTGTTCTATTATTAGTAAATAAGGACAAAAAAAGCGACAAAAACTGCCTCAGAAGTTTACAAAGATTGACAACTAAAAATGTAATAGCAATAGATGTAATGGAGGTTTCAGGGAGTTTTGTCATCACGAGATTTAGGCTAAATCTTCGTTTAGCTTGTCCAAACTTTCCCTCAATAGCATTACGGAAGCATTCATCGGAGTGGGCTTGTTTCTTTTCTTCTTCACTGACATTTTTCGGAGGTCTTCCTAACTTCGGACCACTGATTCTTATCCCTCTTTCCTTACACCAATTTCTGTTTTCCCTAGTTCGATAAATTTTATCTACATGGACGGATTCGGGATAATAGCCAAACGTTTCTTTATACTTTTCTACTTGTTCTTTTAAATGACAAGATTCATTGAAGTTTTCCCAACTTATTTTTTCTAGAAACACATAGTTATCTACACAGCTTACTGAGAGTTTAGCTCCAAACTCTATTGGTTTTCCTGCTTTTCCCCTCACTATTGGACGAATATGCGGTTGAGTTAAACTTACAATTCTTTGAGGAACACTCTGGGTCTTATTCTCCCACATTGACTGTTGTTGTTCATAAACTTTTTTGATAGTCTCTAGACAATTTTTCTGTCTTTTACTCAGATTTTCCAGGGAAGCCCCAGCTTGAATTAAGTCTTCTATATTTCCTAAATTTTTCTTAAGGTATTTTAACTGTTTCCCGATAGCTTTTCTTCTTTCTTGATAAGATACTTTTCGTTTTTTAGCTACTTTTAAGTATTCCTTTCTAGCAATTTTTCTAGAAGTTCTCGGCTTTTTTCTCAATTTTACTCTTAATGGTTTATAAAGATTATCTATTATTCTTTCTGTCTCAATTCTGGCTTGATTTAATATGCCTAAATCCGTTGGGTATTTGATGTCTGCTGGCGCACAAGTCGCATCTAAAATTAGTTTACCTTTATTTTTTATTTTTTCTCCTTTTTCTTGGAGACAATCCTTTTTTTTACTTCTTTATCACTCTTGTCTATTTCTCTTTTTACTATTTTTTTATTGATTTTGTTTATCAATTCTCCATCAATTCTTTTCCTAAAATGAACTAGCATTGAAGATTCCAGTGGTGGCTCTTGTTGATAACAATTTAAACCTATAAAGTATTGTAGATAAGGATTTTCTCTAATCTGTTCTATAGTTTCTCTATCACTTGTTCCTAATTTTTCCTTAATAATTAATGTCCCTAATGCCATTCTAAATAGTTTGGCTGGCGCACCTTTTTCTGCTGAAAAAAGTTTAGCATATTCTTCCTCAAAATCATCCCAAGGTATCAACTCTGCCATGATTACCCAACGATTATTGGGGGACAATTTGCCCTCGAAAGGTAATTCAAATTTTTCTGGGGGCGGTAAAGGTTGCTCCTCTTTTCGATACATTTGTTCTTGACCAACAACTGGGAGGTGTTTCTATCAATTATAGCGGTTTGTAGCCGACAAAGCTGATCTTTTTTGCGATCGCGAATATGGGTGTAACCTTTTAAAGAATAGGGTTTTGCTTTTATTCAGCAAACCCTATGTATGTTTGATAAGGGGCAAATATTTTGGATTAGTTGACCACCGAGGAACTAGCCAAACCTGTCCTAATTGTCGTACAGAAGTTAGGAAAACTCTTTCTGATAGAGTTCATGATTGTCCTGAATGCCACTATCGCTGTGACCGTGACGTGGCATCAGCCCAAGAAATCTGTAATCGAGGCATAGAAACTACTACTCTGGGACTCAGAGGAAAGGAAACCGTCTGTCAAGTCGAGGTGTCGGGGGTGATGAGCCTAGATAACTGGCGTAGGGGAATACCTCTGTGGGCAGAAATATCCCGTCGTGAGTCGGGAAGCCCACGCTATACTGCCTAGCAGTTAGCGTGGGAGGATGTCACTAAGATTATGCGCCCTTGGATCTTGTCTGGTTATATTAAGGAGTTTGACCAAGAAGTTTCTAAAATATGGATGCTACGCAGTTTCGTTTACTGGTCGGGGTTTCATCCCACCGCTAACATCCGTATAGCGGGAGACCCCTTACCGACATTTAAGTTGGGAAATAGCTATTTTGACAAATTGTGCAATCCCTTCGCGTTTTTCCGCTAACTTAGCTTGTAATATTGGTAAAACTTCAGGTTCTCCTAATTTTCCCAAAGCGAGAATCGCTCTTTGTACGACCTCTAGATTATCATCCTCTAAGAGAGGAATTAATTTTGGTAAAGCCACTTGGGAAGGAAATCTGCTCAAACTAGCAATGGCTTCGAGTCGCACTTCGAGATCATCATCTTGAAGAACTGAGAGAATCGCATTCTGGGATAACTCATCTCCATGTTCTTCAGCAATCTTAGCAATCCCTTCTAAAGCAGCTAGGCGGATGTCTGTCTTGTCAGATTTGAGGGCAAGATGTAAAGGTTCCACTGCCTCAACCCCTGCGCGGGCTATCGCCCAAGTAGCTTGACCCTTAACTGGTTCGGGATATTCCCCAGCAATAACTTCCAATAAAGCAGGAAGTGCGGCAGAACCAATCCCAGCTAAAGCCCCTGCTGCTGAACTTCTGACCACTGTATCCTCATCTTTGACCATCGCACCTATCAAATGAGAAATTGTATCGGGTTGGCGAATTTTAGCTAAGGCTTTTGCTGACGAGCGACGCACTACAGGATTACTATGATGGGTGAGAGCTTCTACCAAGAAAGGGACTCCTGGCTGACCTATTTTGCCAAAGGCTTCTACTAAGCTCAATCTAACCAATCCTCTTTTATCGGCTAAGGCTTCCACCATTCCCTCTAATAATTGAGAGTTTTCGGCATCAAAAATCCCCTGGCTAAGTTGTTCATTAATTTGTTCGACGAAATGTTCTGTTGCATCAGGAGTAGGAAATTTCTCGGAAGAATTGAGCATCATAATTTTCAGTCAATCCCCAAATTTTTAAGTTTTGTTACATTATTTCTCATAAAAAAGACTAAGATAACCTTTTTATTATTTCATATTCTATAGACTATTCATAAAATTTTGTCTAAATACAAGGAGTAAGAAAATGTTCGATGCTTTTTCGAGAAAAGTAGCCACAGCAGACACCAGTGGTAAATTTATCGGTGGTAGTGACCTAGATGAACTAAAAAAGTTCATTTCTTTGGGTAACCGTCGTCTAGATGCTGCCAACTTCATCGCTAGCAACTCTAGCTGTATTGTATCTGATGCTGTATCTGGTATTGTTTGTGAAAACTCTGGTTTGACAGAACCAGGTGGTAGTATCTATACCAACCGCAAAATGGCAGCTTGTCTCAGAGATGGTGACATCGTCCTCCGTTACATAACCTATGCTGTGTTAGCAGGGGATGCTTCTGTCCTTAATGATCGTTGCTTAAACGGTTTAAAAGAAACTTATGCAGCATTGGGTGTTCCTACAGCTAGTGTTGGTCGTGCTGTGGGCATTATGAAAGCGGCGGCAGTTGCCTTTGTTAACAATACTGCTTCTCAGCGCAAAATGACCGTGACTGAAGGGGATTGTAGCGACTTAGCAACGGAAGTGGCTGGTTATTTTGATACCGTACTCAAATCCATTAGCTAGTCTTGAGTGCCAAGAGAACTTTTAATCAAGCAGACTGCTTGATCTTGAATGAAATTAATTGAAAATTTAAAAACTAGGAGAAACGATTAATCATGAAATCAGTGTTAACCACCACCATTGCAGCAGCAGATACCGCCGGCCGGTATCCTAGCGGTTCTGATTTAGAATCGATTGCTGGTAATATTCAACGGGCTGAGGCACGTTTAGAAGCAGCGGATAAATTAGCTGGTAATTACGAAGCGGTTGCCAAAGAAGCAGTTGATGCAGTTTATGCCGAATTCCCCGAAGGAATTAGTAAAAACTGTACTCCCGAAGTTCGCAAAGACAAGTGTATGCGGGATGTGATTACCTACTTACGCTTAATTAATTATTGTTTAGTTGTTGGTGGTACTGGTCCTCTTGACGAATGGGGTATTGCTGGAGCGCGTGAAGTTTACCGTGCGTTAGGAATTAATACTGCTGCTTATGTAGCTGCCTTCACTAAAGTAAGAGATCGTATCTGTTCTCCTCGTGATATGTCTGCTCAAGCTGCCACAGAATTAACTGGATATATTGATTATTTAATCAACTCCATGTCCTAGAGACATTGACATCAATTGCGTTGAATTAATTTTTTAGGGAACTTTTGGCAGGATGCTTAACCTAATTGGTTTAGTGTAATGCTTAGAGTTCCTTAGAATTGTCAGGTTACTGTTTGAAGGGATAAAGATGGATTCTATTAATAAGCTTAATGAAGAACTGTTGCAGGCTACTAAAGATGGGGATTTAGAAGTTGTTAAATCCTTAGTGGATCAAGGGGCTGATGTTAATGTTAAGGATAAAGAAAATGCCACCCCTCTGATGCGTTCTGTCTCTCGTAACTATCAGGCGATCGTCAAATTGTTGATTGAACAAGGGGCTCATGTTAATGCTATCAATGATTGGGGATACACTCCATTGAAATATGCTATCAAACTTAATCTCAAAGAAATGCAGCAAATGCTCAAGGATGCTGGAGCGACTGAATGAACAATCGATTAATAGAAGCAGCTAAAAGTGGTGATACTAAGACTTTAAGTTTATTGCTGGAGAAAGTTGTTGATATTGATGACAAAGATCCTCTTTTTGGTAGAACAGCATTAATGTGGGCGGCCAGGGCAGGACAAACCTTAACATTACAAATTCTACTAGAGAAGAATTCTCAGATAAATGAGACAGATAAATATGGTGTCACTCCCTTACAAGCAGCCTCATCATTAGGACAAACAGAAGCGGTCAAACTCTTACTCCAATATGAACCAGACATTAATGCTCAAGATCAACATGGTTGGACTGCACTAATGATGGCAGCAGCCCACGGACATAAAGATACTGTGGAAGTCTTACTAAAACAGGGAGCAGATATTAATACTCAAGATCAACATGGTTATACAGCATTAATGATGGCTCAAAAGCAAGGTTATATCCATATTGTAGAACTTTTGAACACACCCACCACTAACTTTCGCTAAGTTTCAACACCAAATATAGTCAATTTATAATCTAGAAAAAGTCTCTAAGAGACTAACAATTGGGAACCTTGTTTGATATAATAAACATGATTATCAGGGCAAAGGCTTTTGGTTAGCCTGTTTTTTTGTCAAATCAATTGATTTAAGTTTATGTTAACCGAAGATTTATATCAACAACTCAAACAGAAAAATCCTGTGTTGCGACAAAGAGCAATCAGTAATGTTCTTGCGATCGCTTCTAATGAAACTATCCCTAACTTGATTCAGATTTTATCACAAGAAGACCCCCTTTATCGAAAAGGGGCTAGTGAAGCACTCACGGTAATTGGACTAGATGCTATCCCAGCATTAGCCCAAAAATTAAATACCAGTCAACAAGATTATGTTCGGGCTTCTTGCGTTCAAACCCTATCAGCAATTGCTCGCTTCTTTTCCCGTGACTATCCAGGAGTATCTTTTCCTCAAGTTGCTGTTGATGCTTTAGGAAAAACACTCAAAGATACCAACTCAGGTATTAAAGTGTCAGCCACTGGAACATTGGGAATGATTGGTAAACCTGCCCTCAATATCCTTCTAGAAGCAATAAAGACTGACGATATCTCATTAAAGCTGTCTGTAATCCAGGCGATTGTATCACTTAATGTCCTTAAGGGGGATGAGCAAGACCCTAAAACCTTTGAAGACTACCAGACCATCTCTGATTTACTCTCTAAAATTGCTGTTGACGAATCAGAAGATAGTTACGTTAGAGAAGTTGCGAGAACAGCTTTTACCAGAATGGAAGCTTCTAAAGTCAAAATGCGCCATTAATTTAGTTTAGCTAATAGACCTCTTAGAAAAGTTTTTTCGGCTATAATTTAAAGGTTATATGTTTTTTGTCTTGAGTTCAATTTAACCAACCATAGCTAGATAGTGATCGCTCTGGAGCGCGATCACTATAATTAAGACTTTCCCTTCTGAGAGAATGTAGAAGTTATTATCATATTGGAGAAGATTAGAAGATGTTTACCCAGTCTGGTTTCTCAGTATTTCTACATTTTGGTTGTAGACTATAAGCTGATTGATTGGGGTCTGATTTAAGCGAGGCAATTGTCCAGTTGTAAACCCACCGATAACCGGCTAACCAAGATTTCCAGAGGCGATGAAGCTCTTTAGATGGATATACCCTGATCTTCAACACAGCGTTGGGGGTCAATTTGAGAGTCTGGTTTCTCGCTTTTGTCTTGTATCGCTTGTTGCACTTGCTTTTTGTATTTTCGCAGTCCGTATAACCGAGCAGAGAAACAGTGGAGGATCGACAGGATATCTTCGACGAGTTCTTGCTCTGGAGAGAGCTTACGTTCATTGAGAACCACGAGTTCGCAGCCTGCTTGCTCGCAGAGCCACTCAATAAGTGGGAAGCCGAATCTAACGGCTCTGTCGGGATAGGCGCAGACAAAGCGTCCGATATCGCCTTTGTATATTCGTTCCAAAATGGCGATAAACTTTCGCCTCCTAAAATTGAGTCCGCTTCCAATTGGACTTTGGATAAAAAACAATTGTTAGCGTAAATTTTACGCTAAATATATCTCCAGAGCTAAAATAGAGAATTAAGGTGATTTTAAAAACTCTCTTTCCATCTTTTTAGGGGATTTTAAATATTAAATAGCTTCATTCAGTTTCGGTTCCAATATAGATATCTAAGTAGGGTTTGCTGAATAAAAGCAAAACCCTATCTAGGTCATGCCAACATTCAGAATACTGTGCGATATACACAGCTATCATCAGCTAGATTTGAAGGCTTGTGGGACTAAACAAATGTACTGTACGCTAAAGGCTTGCTCTGTAAGGGTTTCAACCTAGATTGCCCCTGGTGACAGCTTCGCTAGTTTTTCCCCAAAAAGCTCAATTGGATGGTTCTTTGGGTTTAAGCTACATTTAATTATTAATGATAAAGGCGAACTTTTATCTTTCCAAGTTACTCCAGGAAATGTAGATGATAGAGTGCCAGTAAAAAATTTAGTTCAGGAACTTTTTTGAAAATTATATGGAGATAAAGGTTACATTTCTTCTCCTTTATTTCAGGAGCTTTTTGACAAAGGAATTAAGTTCATTACCCCCTTCAAAAAAAAAAAAAAAAAAAAAAAAAAAAAAAAAAAAAAAAAAAAAAAGAACAATCGTTTGCTACCTATGATTGATAAAATTATGTTGAGAAAACGCTCATTAATTGAAACCGTAAATGATTAGTTAAAAAATATTTCTCAAATTTCTCACTCAAGACATAGAAGTGTTGTGAACTTTATGGTTAATATAATTGCTGGTTTAATCGCTTATACACATCAAGAGAAGAAGCGATTCAGCGCGTTGGGCGGGTTCCCCGACTTGAAGCGACTGAATCAAGAAGCCATCTCTTAATCTTAATAATGACGAATATACTTGCCTTCCCAGCACTTTAATTCCTTCTGAAAGCTGCCTATTTTGAAAAAGTAACTTAATCAAATAGATTGATTTTGGCTAGTATTTTGTTATAGTAACTAGCTGGAATTGCTGTGTTTATTTTTCTCAAGAGGCTATTTCTCTTTTAGGGATTTATGCCTTTTTCTTACATCGAACTCAGGTTAGCAAGGTTTATGAAGATATGAGCAGGTTTAACTATCTTTTTATCTACTTATTAGCAGCTCTATACACTACCAAAAATTTGATATTGTTTTTTCTTCCAAATGTAAAAGGGGATAGAAAGCCTTCAAGTGCAATCAACCCCCTTAATTTAACTTTTTGTCGAATCTTTCAAGAAAACTTAGCTATAGCTTGTTTCCATTATTTTACTTTATCGTTACAATGAGTCATTTGTAAATTAAATTATCAGAAATCAATAAACAGTTTTTTTAAGAAATATTAATATTACGTTTTGTTACTTAGTTTTTCATGAAGTAAGACAAAGATCCAAAAACCCCCTAACATATATTTTGTGTTCAAAATGAAAGCTCAATTAAGGAGAACTCAATGTTAGACGCTTTTTCTCGGGCAGTAATATCTGCTGATGCCAAAACGGCTTATATAGGTGCAGATGAATTAGCAAGCCTCAAATCCTATATTTCTAATCAAAACAGACGACTCGATGCAGTAAACTTTATTGCCAGCAATGCTAGTTGTATCGTTTCTGATGCTGTTGCAGGTATGATTTGTGAAAACACTGGTTTGACTCAAGCTGGTGGTAATTGTTATACAAACCGCCGCATGGCTGCTTGTTTACGGGATGGAGAAATCATTCTTCGTTATGTAACCTACGCTCTCTTAGCTGGTGATGCTTCTGTTCTTGATGATCGTTGTTTAAATGGTCTTAAAGAAACCTATTCTGCTTTAGGTGTTCCCACGACCTCTGCTGCAAGAGCTGTGGCCATTATGAAAGCTGCTGCTGTTGCTTTTGTAAACAACACAGCTTCTCAGCGAAAAATGGCGGTAACTGAAGGTGATTGTAGTTTCTTAGCCACTGAAGTAGCTGGTTACTTTGATGGAGTTATTTCAAGTCTTAGCTAATCAATCTGAAGCGTAATTCGCTGATTTTTTAGATCAGAAAAGTCCAAATTTCTAGAATCTTATTTTTAGAAACTTTTATGATGGGCTTGATGAAAGTTTAATTGATATTAATTAAGGAGCAAAAAAAGAAATGAAATCTGTTGTTACTACTGTTGTTGCATCTGCTGACGCGGCAGGTCGTTTTCCCAGCACTTCAGACCTAGAATCCGTACAAGGAAGTATTAACCGTGCTGCCGCTCGCTTAGAAGCAGCAGAAAAACTAGCTTCTAACTACGAAGCAGTGGCTAGAGAAGCTGTTGATGCAGTTTATGCCGAATTTCCTCAAGGAGTTAGTCCAAGTGTAGACCCTCAAGTTCGTAAAGATAAGTGTCTTCGTGATGTAAGTCACTATTTACGGTTAATCAATTACTGTTTAGTAGTTGGTGGTACTGGTCCTCTTGATGAATGGGGTATTGCTGGTCAGCGTGAAGTTTACCGCGCTTTAGGAATTAATACTGCTGCTTATGTCGCAGCCTTTGCTAAAGTAAGAGACCGTCTCTGTGTGCCTCGTGATATGTCCGCTCAAGCTGGTACTGAGCTTACCAGTTATCTCGACTACGTTATTAACTCCATGTCTTAGGGGCATTTTAATCTAGTTGATTAACTGAAATTGCAAGTCTAACTAGAAGGAAACTCTTGACAAAATTGTTGGCTTTAATTGAGTCAATGAGTATGTTGGGAGTTTCCTGGCTGTCTGATAAAAGAGAAGAAAATATGAATGATGCCATGATTTTAGCTAGTTGGTTAGCGGGTGAATTTAGTAGTTTTAAACAAACTTTAGATAACCCGAGAATACATCCTCATATTCGCATTTTTTTCCGCCCTTTACCCTTCGAGTTTTTTGAGGGTGTTGGTTTTTATTCTGAACAAGTTTATGATTACGATCCTTGGCATCCTCATCATCAAAATGTTCATAGAATTTTTGCCCAAGGAGACAATGTTTTTGTAGAAAACTATGCTCTTAAAGATAAGGATCTTTATACAGGTTCAGGAAGTGATCTAGAAATACTCAAAACAATTACTCCTGAATCGATTGAACTGCGTAATGGTTGTGCAATTATTTTCCAAAGAGAGGGGGATAAGTTTGTGGGACAGGTTGAACCAGGGAATAAATGTCTCATTCCTCGTAAAGATGGTCGCATGACCTATTTGAAAAGTGAGGTAGAAGTTACAGAAAATATTTGGATTAGTAGAGATACGGGTTTTGATGTTGATACTGATGAAAAAGTATGGGGATCAACAACAGGTTTACTTAAGTTTGAAAAAGTCCAAAATTTTGCTCATGAATTGCCAAAGAATTGCCAAATAAAATGAATAGTCCTTTTCTCAACTTATTTCCAGGTTTAACAGAAGAAAAAGCAATTGAACTTCTAGAAACACCAGTAGAACAACTCAAAGAAAAATATCATCGTTATCTCGCAGCAGCACATTTAGTTAACTTTCCTAGTGAACGCTCCATCGCAGCACTGATCAAAGTTTTACAAGATCCTCACCCAGCAAGAGAAAATCGTCAAGCACAACGTAAAGCGATCGAATCATTGGGACGTTTAAAAGTTGCTGATGCGATTGAAGTCATGCGACCTTTTTTGGCAGATAGCGATCGCTACATGGTAGAAAATACGGTTTGGGCGATCGGGGAAATTAGTACATCTGACAAAGATATTCTCGAAGAAATTGCTCAGTTATTAAACAAAGAAGGACAAATTTATCGAGTTATCATTCAAACTCTAGCAAAACTCAATTACCAACCAGCATTAGACAGAATTGCTCCTTTTACAGAGTCAGAAGATTCGGCGATCGCCTGTGCTGCCATAACTGCCAAAAGCAAGTTATCAGGAGATAATACCCAAGTCCATCACATTATCCATTTCCTGAATGATAAAAATATTCATGCTCGACGAGGAGCGATTCAAGACCTGATGGATTTAGAATATAATCAGGCTATTCCTAATATAGCGGTTGCTCCTGTTTCCCAGTCTCTACGTCTTCGGGGAATGAGATTTTTAGCAGATAAAGCACAGGAAAAGGACAATTTTGATTTTTCTGAGGTAGAGTCAAGTTTTGATTTAGCCATTTGGGATCATCCCCAAGACCTGAAAATGGCTTATGAATACAGTGAAAAACCAACGTTAGAGAGAGTCATTGAAGACCTCTATAATACTAATTTTGGCTATTGTTATTTGGCCAGTAAAGCGATGCTTGAGTTCTATCCCCAGGAAGGAGATGTTTTAAAACAATCTTTTGACGAAAATGCTCAAGAAGATTATGGAGCGCACTACCATATTATTAAACTATTTGGTTGGTTAAAATATGAACCAGCTTATGAGCTTTTTCTCGATACTTTACTTAATTTAGGAGATAAATTTGTTAAATCAAGAATTGCTGCTGCTATTTCGTTAGGTTATTTAGGTGATAAGCAAGCTATTCCTCATTTAAAAGTTGGTCTAGAAAGTGAAGTTTGGAAATTAAAGTATGCTTGTTTATTATCTTTAGAATATTTGGGTGATTCTAGTGGGAAAACCCTTTGTTATAATGACTCTGATTGGCTTATTCAAAAGAAGATCAGCTAATTTTTTTTGCTTTCTTGATAGTTAACATAGGAACGAAGGACAGCCTTAATTAAGGTTTGATACCCTTTTCCATGCTGTCATCCAATTCATTTAGACTGATATCTTGCATCAGTACAGAAAATCAAAATCAAAAAGCAAAGAAAATCAATTCTAAATTAGTTTCAGTAAAAATAAAACCTGTTCCCCCTTCCGTAGTTCCCTGTTCCCTCTCTAAACTAGCTACTTTTATCGAAGGTGCAAGATGTGAGTTAGAGAAAAAGATCAACAAAACAAGCGAGAGTCCCCATTCTCAGCGTAGCGGCCTGGGGTAGTTTATCCTACCAACCGATAGCTGTTAAAGCACGTTCAATCCTCGTTTGGACTATGAAATCAGATTCACTCTCAGACGCAGCCTGTAACGCTAGAATCCCATCGCTATTACCAATTTCTTCAAGGGACACAACAGCACTATAACGCAAAGCCCAATCAGTAGGCTCTAATAACGCCCATTTTAGCTTTTCTATCACTTGTGCAATAACTTCTTGATTCTTAGTTTGACGGCCAATTTTACCTAAACCCCTAGCTGCAACTCGGCGAATCTTCCCTTGACAATGATCAGATATGTCAAAACCAATCACTTTTTCCAACAGCGACACTGTTCTAAGATCACCAATGTACATTAAAGCTTGAGTTAGCCCTGCCCTCAAGTCTTGATCTTCATCAGTATCAAACACTTCAATTATTACATCAGCACTCAAAGGAGCCAATTCAACTAATCCTTGGATTGCAGCAGCTTTGACATTAGGATAGGGAGATTTTACCGCTTCAATTAATTCTAAGATCAGACTTTTAGGTACTTGTTGAGACGTTATGCTTTGTTGGTCCACTAACATCTTCATTTTCTCAATTTTCTGATTTGTTTCCACAGTGTTCGATCTGGGAATGTTTCCTTGAATAGCATCCAGCAGTAGCTCGTCAAGTGCTGGAAATAAAAAATTGGCTTGCTCTTGCCGTTTTACTTCCCTCTCCGTCTTATTTTGTAAAAGTGCTTCTAAAATACGCTTGATAGTGGCTAATTTGATATTATTGGGGATTTGCGCCTTAATAATAGCTGGAGCGATTTCAAACCGACCAAGGGCTGCAAGATCCATAGCCGCCGCATATCGTAAAAAACGGTTTTCATGACCTAGAGTTTGAAAAAGCATCTCTAGGTAACGAGGTTTAAGGGTTAAAGCATAAAAATATTGAGCGGCTGCACACTTGACTCGTTCCGATGAATCCTGTAGAAAAGGTTCAATGTGATCTTGGACTTCCCACACTTTAAAGGCTGTCAACGCCTCAATTAATGCCTCAGTTGGCTTGTCCTTGATCTCTGGATTAAGTAGGTTAATTAATGCAGGGATAGCAGAGCGATCGCCAATATTCTTCAAGGCCAAAATCACAGCTTCTTGCAATCTAAGATCAGAGCAGTCTAAAGCTTCAATCAATGGGGTGACTGCCTGTGAATCTTTTAACATTCCTAATGAACGTGCTGCCTGACGGCGAAGAGGATAGCCCCCTAGAGTGGTTCGATCTCGCTCATCCTTAAGACATTCACACAGTAGGGGAATCGCCTTCAGAATCCGATTTTTGCCAAGCCACCAAGCAGCATAATAACGTACTCCTTCATCTTCACTGTTTTTCAACGCAGTGACAGCAGCTTCAGGGTTGTTGATCAGTTGAGCAGAAGAATTAAGAGTCGTCATTGTTTCAATTGTCATTTAATTGTATTTTACCCCAGATCGAAAATCATATTTTTCTTGTGTATCCCAAGGAGAACAAGTTGACTGAGAATACTCAGCCAAGGACTTAAAACCTGGGGGACAAAGTGCTGGACATATCTCGTCAACATCCGTTCTTTGAGGGCAGGAGTAAACTCCTGCCCAGCGATTCCTAAATCTTCCCTTAATCTCTTCAGAGAAATTAAATCCTGCTTTTTCAGCAATACGAATAATTTCTTCTGGTTGAGCTTCTTTTAACTGCGCTTTCAATGATTCATCATTTTTTGCAGCAACAATAAAATCCATAAGTTGTTGTTTAGACATAAAAAAAGACCTAACCTTGAAGTTGTTAAATTAATGAGTTTTTTCTGGCTGTGCAACTTTTTTTGAAACAGTCAAACCCAGGGTCATCATGAGTCAGAAAAAGTTGCACACAAAATCAAGTAAACTGATGAATAAGTTGAGAATTATAACACCTTAACATCAGCAACTTTACCCCCTAAAAGATAGATTTCTCGCATGGCTTCATTCATACGACTATGGGGAACTTTCACGGTGTAAGAACTAACTCGCTTAACATCTTGGCGACAAACACCCGTGACTGTAATTTCCACAATACGACCTGCATAATCACTCATTTGTGGAATGCCTACTGTTGTCATTGTTGACATAATATAAAACCTCAAATTATTTTGATTAATTAACTCAAAAAACCCAAAAATTTCAGGAACTAATGGAATATTATTCACTCCTGTCCTACCCTTAAAACCCTCAATCTTTGGTTAATATTCAATTCAGGAATTTTAAGGACAGAAAGGAGATGTACTGCTTACGACAAAGCTTTTTAAAGTGCTTCAGTAATGCTGAGAATACTACCACCTGCATTATGAATAGACTGAAAAGCTTTTGACATACAATCAAAGCTGACAGTAATTTGTTTGTTACTTAATTTTTGCAGGCGAGCAAAGTCTTTGGAAGCAGAATAAGTAATCTTAAAACGCTTACCAGTATTGCCATAGTTAGCACCATTCCCCATAGCAAGTGGTTGAATTGGAGTTGCTAAATTAGATGCCAAAGAACCAATTAATTTAGCACTGTTATCTCTGTCGCTGGTAGCTGAACCTCTTAACAAAGAAAACATCCCATTGAAGCTATTATTATTGAGGCCAACCTGGGAACGAATATGACGAGCATAAGGAACAATATCTTCCCCAAAACTCAAAGTATATTCGTCGCTATCGAGATAAGAGTCAATCTCGGCATCATATCCCTGTTCGTAATAAATTTCAACGTGTTCGGTGATTTCTGCTTGAGATTGAGGCGCACGACCTAATAAATGCTTGAAATTCAGTTCAATAAAGCGGTATGGAGGACAGGCGTAGAAAAACAGTGACTTATATAACTCAGATTTCGCCACCAGTCTGACAAACTGACGAACGGTAATATCACCACCGCGCAAAAGTGCTTCCGCACTTTCTAAGCGTTGTTCTTCCATTAAATGCTCATTTCCCAACACCTGCTTGTAAACAGCCCTAATTATGGTTTGCAAGTCGTCTTCAGTCTGTAAGGGACGCATTTCCAAAGGGGCTACTTCAAAGGCATCCAGACCAAGGGTTGCTGAACGAGCCAAATTTCCCATTAACTTTCTCCTAAATAAAAAGCTTAACATTTTAAAGTTGTCTAAAGATTGCTTGACCAAGCAATCTTTAGTCAGAATAAGTAATTAGTTGCCATCTCGTCCCTATTTTTGAGCAATAAATTTACAAAAATTATTATTTGTCAAAGAATTTTACAGTATAAGGCAACAGGGTTTTGCCCGTTGAGGGATAATGCAGTAGCAGGTTTACTTATTTCGTTGACTTTTGATCTTGTAAAGCATTGATCACAAACCCAAATCAAAACATTCATATTACTCACATTGATAAAGTCCCGATAATCCCTTTATAACAGGCTTTGAGTCAACCTTGAAACCTGGGAACGTTTAGAACGTTCCTAGGATCTGTTAGACATTTCGATCTAGGATAAATAATTGAAAACATTGGCAAATTATATCTAGATTAAAAGTAATCTTGATGGTTTATTTTGCCAATGGCTGTCGTTTTTATGGTACTATCAGAGATTAAACAATCTCCGTAACACTAACAATCTTACCACCAGTTTTGTGGATGTTTTGAATTTTGGCTGAAAGTTGACTATAACCTACTTCATAAGTTTGATTACTGCGCTTAGTCACTGGAGTAATTCCTGCTTTCGTAACAGCAATACGAAATCGTTTATTAGTGGAACCAGAAATCCCTCCAGTTGAGACTGCTATAGCAACCGCCTTGGCGGTTGCTATACCTTGATTTTTTGAGCTAGGTTGGAAGCAATACTAGGGCGTGTCTGCAAAGTCAATGCAAGGAACTGTGAAAGTGGATCTAATGCAACAAAAATCTTCTATCTTCAATAGCTAACAGAAAAACAAGAAAAAATTTAGGTATGTTTAAGGTTTTATGTAACTTTCCCTAAATTCCCAAAACCCTCATTCTACAAAGATTATAGCCTGCATAGCTCCCACACAAAGCAACCATCAGTTTTTGTGGGTGTCTTTTTGCTGTATCCTTGAATTTATAAGAATATCTGTGTGTCATTGCATAGATATCTCATAGACAACGTAACCACTACTAAAGCTTTTGAGCTTTGACAAACTTGAAACGGTGGAAAAGCCAAAAATAAGTTTGAACAAGTTTTAAAAGTTTTGGGCAACCCGCCCACCGAACAGTTAACTTAATTTAGTTTAGACGGCTAAAAAGACTGTGAAGGTGATGGAAGGGATTGCTGTCTTTATGGTACACAATTTTGTTATGTCCGTACAGTCAATTGCTGATGTACAACCTCTCAATCCTAGAGGATAGAATGTAGATTTACCCATATTTAAAAACAAGGGCTTGTTCTCACTCAATCTGCAATCTCCAATCTACATTCTGCAATCTTTCGGTCACTCTTGCTTCCCTTCTCTTCTAAAACCGATATAAGACAGTATTTCCCTTCCTATCAACGGGTTGCTCGCTCACCTTACCAAAGCGAACCCATAAATGGAACACAATACAGGGACACAACAAAACCAAACCTTTCCGTTATCCGTCAACTGTCACCACCTTGACAAAACCGTTGACAACCCCGAACATTACCGCGACGGCTTTAAAACTCAAGTATTAACCATCGACGACTTAGCAGAAGCCGTCTTGCTAGGTCATGCTTGGTCTTGTGCCACCTACGACCACAGCATGAGGTCAAAAGCTAACTATCAACAAGCTCAACTTATTGGCCTTGACATCGATAATGGCTTAACCCTTGACGATGCCCTCAACCATCCCTTTGTCAAAAAATATGGACAATTAATCTATACTTCCGCATCCCACCAAAAGCCAAAAGGAGACACCCCACCCTGTGATCGCTTTAGAATCGTCTTCAATGCGTCTCAACCCATTAAGGATATAGATACATACGAACAGTTAGTCAAAGCCGTTATGGGGCATTTTCCTTCGGCTGACGAGGCTTGTAAAGATGCCTCACGGTATTGGGCCGGTAATAGCCAAGCAGAAATCTTTATCCTCGATGGGCAAACTTTACCCGACTCTCTCATTGATGGAGCCAAAGAACAGGCTAAAATCGAATGGGAGGCCAGGGAAAAACGCCGTATTGAGACATTAGCCAGGGTTAATGAACAAAACCCCGACGAACTTAAAACCCTAGCCCTAGAAGCCCTAAACTTCATCCCACCACGGCAACCAGGAACCGGAACTTATGAAGAATCGTTAAGAGTCCTCATGGCCTTAACCACCATCTTTGGTCCCACTGAAGCGATCACCATAGCCGAATCCTGGAGTCCCCCTATGAAAGGCTGGAACCCTGCCAGAAAGATTCAAGGGTTCAGAGTAGGTGAAGTCACCGCCGGTACTCTTTTTTGGATCGCACAGCAACACGGCTTTAAATTCCCAGAAAAACAATGGCATTCCCTGGAAAGATACCCCATTGAACCAGATGCCGACCTATACCAAGCTTACGTTGAATGGGAAATTGAACAAGAAAAAAATGAACAAGCACAAGAAACCTCAGAGTTTATCGACTTCTTAAAAGCTAAATTTCACGGGTTAGGCAAACACTATAAGAAAGGCTTCGGTTTTACCAAGGAAGTCGAACAAACTAAAGTAAAATTACCTCGAAAAATAACATTAACCCTTAATGATCCTGTCCCCACTCCCGAGGACTATAAAGGGCTTGAACCACCGATAATTATCTTTAAGAAAGGTAATAGGAAGAAACTCTATCAAAAATTAATAAACGCTGGCTGGAAGCATATATTAGATGCTAGTGTTCCCGGCTCTGGCAAATCTTATGACACAGGTAATTTTGCCTCAGAAAATGGTAAACATTTCCATATCACAGTAGACCACCGTAACCCCTCTACTCCCACCATTAAACACAACTTTACTGACCTTAACCCAAGACAGAAAGGAATCTATCAAGTAGGTGAGCGAATTGAACTCAAAGGAGAAAGACATCAATTAATTACCCCTAGTAATTGTTCTAATGTCGATGCCTTTAACCAACTATATACTAAGAATTATGATGTTTACTTTGATGGAGTCAACCAAGTTTGTCGTCATTGTATCTATGGGAAAATAAAACAAGAATCTAACGAATTAGACTCAGAGGGAAATCCTTTTATAGTTAGTAAATGCGGTGCCGAATCAGGAGAAGGCTATGGCTTTTTACATCAAAGAAAACTAACTTTATCCTCACCTACAATAAGATGCACCACAGAGCAATTAAGTGATGTAACCGTTTATAACTATTCACCGGATCTCTTCTCAATTGAAGAAGCTGGTCGAACATTAGGTACAAAACAAATAACAGGATCTCTCAATTGTTTTAATCGCCAGATGTTAGACCTAAGAGCCAAAAATCGCGATTATTTCTTGGCTATTGAAAATTTATTAAATTTACGCCCCTATCTTGAAAAAGATACCAAACGCCGTTATGGTCTAAGACATAAAGAAATCTTAGATATTATTGGTGAAGCTCCTGAAAACCTAGAAGAAATAATACAGTTTATCTACAATGATTTCAACCAATTAGACGATGTTTTTGTAACTCCTGACAGTACAGGAACTGTCAACTATAAAGAGGGGGGTATAACCCGTGAACAAGCCAAGACCGCCCGTCGAGGTTTAGCTATTGAAGCCCGTGAGAAGACCTTAGAAAATATTAAGAGACTACCATCAAACATTCTCTTTGACTTATTAGAAGTTTGGGGAGGAAAGAAAGGCGCGTTTAAGACCAACCAATATGGTGAAATTATTATAACTAGACCTGACTTTAAGATGCAGAGTATCTTGAAAACCAGTCAGGCTAATCTTTACCTTGACGCTACTTTAACAACCGTTAAACTAGCAGCATTAATAGATATTGACCCCACTGAAATTATCACGGTCAAACAAGAAACCATTACAGCTAAAAATAATATCGTTGTTCATGCTGTTGACTTTTCTGGACTGGGTTCTAATAACTGGGGTCGTACCAGGAATGCTGACGGCGAACTATTAACCAAAGAAGAAGCAGAAGGGGCTTTAAAGCGCATTATTGCCACCATCGACAAATTAAAAGATAAATTCCCAGAAATCAGTATTTATGCTCTTAAGAAGTATGAGAAGATTTTAGAGAACCATTACTACTGGTTCAACCACAACAGGGGGGGTAATCATGACCAAGGTAAAGAAGCGATCGCCGCCTTCGGGAAACCTTTACCTGATATGGGTAGCTTAGAGTCTGAGTATATAACCTTGTTTGGTGTAACTGAATTTGATAATGAACTTAAACCAATGGGGTTTGATGATTATTATAAGGAGTCGTGCAACCAGGAAATAATACAGTATGTTGGCCGACAGAGGGCAAACCTCTACCCAGACCAAAAGTTCCATAGCTTCATCTTCGCCCCTGACCTTGATCTAACTTTTCTAAAAGAGCTTGGTTATAAGGTGGTATATGAAGATGAGTATCAATATATCCCTGAGTTATGCCGTCGACGTAAAAGGGATAAATGGGCTATCCTTGAAGCTGCCAAGGGGTTGATCAAGGCTGGAAAGAAAATTACTCAAGTAGCTATCGCCAGAGAAATCAATGCAACCCAAAGTTGGGTATGCAAGCTGTTTGGGGGGGATGAAATCCTATCCTGGCGTGATTTCTGCAAAATATTCCACTCTCTATATAAAGCTAATAAAGAAACTGGAATAATTACCACAGGGACCGAAGAAAACGCCACAATGCAGGAATGGCTGGGGTTGAAGCCGTTGGAGGTGGCTCTAGACATGATAAAAGCTATCCATAATGAAGGGTGGGAAAGTGTTGTCGACTATCTCAGGAAAGTTTGCCCTCACGAAGCATTCCAAATTTTAGGTATTTTGGCCTTATTCACTCCCAATGGGTATCAAGTTTGGCAGGAATTTTTTCCTGAAGTGCCTTTTTGAATCGAATAAATAGGGTTTTGCTTTTATTCAGCAAACCCTAATTAACTAATGATTTATTTTTGAAATTGAACCAACATTCATTAACCTTTGATAAGAATTTCAATTTGCTCTGGGGAAACATTAAACTTTTTAGCTATTCCTTCTTTGGCTTGTTCTATTGATAAAGAAGGAACGTGACTGTTTTCAGTCTTTTGTATCTTTTCAAAATTGAGAGTAGAAATATCAATTCCCAAGGACTTTAAAGTAGTGTAGTGAACAGGATTGTGCCAACGTTCCCAGACATTAGGAATGTCAATACTTGCGTATTCAGAAATGTGGATAGCCCAACGATCCTTTCCAGAATGTTGATCGACGCAGACAGCATCGTCAATTCTACTAATCAAGCCGACCACAAACGCATGTCCTTTTTTAGCCCCCCCGGAATGGCAGCAGACCAGATACTTACAAGATCCTGCTCTCTTATTGTTAAGAACCCAACTGTGATCACATCCGATAGTTTTTATGTACTGTAAATCGTTAGCGGTAAAGGTAAGAACTGTATCTTTCATAATTTTTTGTCCCTTATCTTCCATAATTTTTTGTCCCTTAAACTATATCTATAGTATGAGACATTTTAAGGATAATATCAACATACTTTTTGTATACTTTTTAGGTACTTTGAAAAAAGTATTATCTAAATTTAAGTGAATGAATCCAGAGAAAAACCGCTCTGGACTTACTTTTCAACCTACTTGTCACCCCGTGAGAAAAAGTCATCTAGAGCCTCCCGTAGAAGCAGGAAAGCCTCGTAGTGATATGAGAAAGCCCACCCTGTACCGCCTGAGCGTTCAGGGTTGGGAGGATGTCACCTTAACCGTCAGAAGCCTATGCTGAAGTTGGGGATTCTAACAGGAAATCACTTCCCATTCATCCACCCAAACAAACTTCACTTCAGGAATCACCGCCCTTTCAGCGCGTGAAGATATCAGATTTGCTGTGGATTCACTTGATAACCTTTTAGATAGTTAAAAAGTTCAAGTAGTTGGGCATCACTCATAAGCTCCCTAGAATGCTTCTGATATTTCGCGAGAATATATTCTTGAGCGTCTTTAATTGTCCACCCTATTCGCTTAATCTCCCTTTCTATACCTGCCATCAAATCATCCCAGTGAATAACTACTTTCTTTTTCTCAGAGGTCTTAGTCTCAGGCTGAATACTTGTCTTGGCATTAGTGACCTCTACAACCTTTGTGGGAGAAGGCGTGGATGGAGTTGGAGACTCTTTCGTAATTTTTTCGTCTTCATTACCCACAACTTGAAAAACCAAACCTTCCATAACAGGAATGGGAATAGAAGTATAATTTTTACTTTGATTATTACAATAATAGTCTCCATAGACTCCGAAACCTTCTCCCATAAAGATCGTAGAAAAGACTAAGTCTCCACTTGTGGAGGACGAAGCAACTTGATGATCGCTGTCCTTAGTTCTTTGGAGAGCGACAAACTCGATAAACCGAGGGTCTAAATCATTGACTTCACGAATCCGTAACCCCTGGATATATCGACCATTGCGATTTTCATCCTTAAATACATCAGAAAGATTCAACTGGTTTTGACAAAAATCAAGCAGTAAAGCTGAGAATCGCTGCATATTGACTGGTTTAAGATTAGAAGCGTCGCAATACGCACAATAGTTCGTGTAAAGCAATTCATTTGCCCTCAAGTATCCTTCCTCAATATCAGCAGATTTAACGGCTAATCCAACGTGGGTTTGAGCAGACGGATCGTAAACAATATTCGCATTGAGCCATGCTGCTATGGGATTGTTTTCGATCAAAGTCTCAACACGCTCTAAGGTCATTTTGATGGAACGATTATTAACATTATTAATTAAGTGTCTTGCTTTATCTCCATCTAAACCAAGAACCCAATTAAGCAGCCCAGGAAGATACGAGGCAAACTCCCCAGTAATAAGACCCTCATCGCTAATATTGATTAAGTCCTTTTGCTTAATGCCTGAAATCTTGTTCTTCATTTTGACCGTCACCCTTCTTCGCTCAAGTCCAGAAGTGTAATCGCTAGTCTTTATATTTTCATTGGCAGCCAGGATAACCATACAGGTTGGCTTAAATCCTCCAGTTGCTTGCTGGCGTTTTTTCTCATAGGGAAGGGTATCTTGTCCGGTCAAGGCTTTCAATGTGCTGACATCCCCCGTGTATCTTTCTGCGTCTGTGATCACTACTAATCGCTTATCCTTGATAGAAGCGGTCTCAAAATTGGATTTCTCCAATTTTTTAAATGTAGTGTTGTGGACGTTCTCAAACCCTACCAGTGCGATCGCCAATCGGATTAAGGTAGATTTTCCGGTTCCCCCAGGTCCGATTAACTCCAAATACTTCTGCCAATCGCAACGACCGGTCACGACCCCGTGCAGATACGCTCGGACAACCTCTACTAAAGATAAATCCCCTTCTAGCATTTCTATCAACCATTCCTTGATAGGTTGATAGGGGGTATTGGGGGCATACTCATAAGGCAAAGCCGAAGTGTAATGATTTTTTGGAGAGTGGGGGTGCAGAATCCTATCTTGTAGATCAAGAACTCCGTTGGCCATCGGAATTAAATTCGGATCAGATTTTGATACAAATTTATCAATCAAAACAACTCTAGATAGTCTTTCACGACAGTCCTTAACAAAACGTAACTTATAGGATCTATAATCAATTAACTGTTCTTTCAGTTGAGAGAGTAGTTCTTTTTTTTCAAATTTATCTCTGTTGCTTTCTTTAACAGATTTCATGGCCGTATAAATTTGCTTATTGAATTTTTTAGACTCATCAAGCAAGTTATCCATCTGCGTCATAAGCATTCGTTCAATACTCTCATTGCTGGTAATGCTCCAAACCCCCTCTTTTTGCCCACCATATAAATACCACTCTTTAGTTCTGTCTTCATAGATCAACTTTTTTTCGTATAAAGTAGCTAACCAGTCTGTAATCGATTTTTCATTCCAGGCCGGAAGATCATGCTCTATCCTAGAAAGCTTAACGGTTTTCGGCTTACTCCCCCTTTTCTTCCACATTTCATCAAACCATTGCGACCCATTGGCAGCGATCGCATCGTCAATTCCTTTTTCCTCTGTTTCCCAGGCAAGACAAGTGACTTTACAACAAGCTTGGCGGAAACAGTCGCTTAACCTTTCTCTGGCTGCCGTAACACTAGCCTGAGTCTTGATTTTTCCATCTTGATCAAAAACGATTACGGCTTCCCTTCCTGGTTGGGCAAAATATTTTAACTGAGGATGTAATTCAGGAATTCCTTCTTCATTCTTAGGAGATCCATTCCATATCCCCACCACAGACAAGGCCGCTACTCCTTTAGAGAGTAAAGCCCCTGCCTTCTTAACCCCTTCCACAGGGGCGATCGCTACATCAACATTATCTTTAACCCATTTCCAAAAACCCTGATCATGGTGAGACAAGAATTTTCTGTAAGATATGTTTTCTGTGGCGACCCAGCTATCTCGAACTCTCTCTCTGTATTCCTTAAGCAATCCAGCGCGACTCGCTACCTTAAGTCCAATCCAATGAGAAACTTTCAAACAAATTATTTCTGTGGGTTCCTTTGGAGGTGACTCATATTTTCTGATTTTGCCCTGCTTATCTGTTTTAGGGTAATTCGGCTTAAATTGCCCCCAAAGTCTTTCTTCTCCTGTTTCTGGGTCGGTTGCGCTGAAATACCATCCTCCATTCTCTACAAATCTGTAAGATTCTAAAGTTTTCCCGTTAAGCCTCCCGTCGTTTCTCCGAGGTAATTTGTCGCTGTAGAGTAAAAGATCGTAAGCTTCATCGTAACTGCTCACCGCAACAAAAAAGTCTTATTGAAAAGCACTACAAACAACATCAGTTGAGTCAACAAAAATATAAGCCCTGTGATTTAGCGTAAAATTTAAGCTAATTTATTACGGCTATTTTAATGACTAACATTCCCAGAATCAAGTCTTTTAAAAACCTCAAATAAAAACAACAATATGAAAAAAAAAGAATAGTAAGATAGTTTTTTGTTAGCGGAGATTATCCGCTAACCCTGTGTATTTTTGTGCGGAGAGATAGGGGGATCAAGAAAAATCTATCCCCCATCGGCTCCGGAGCCTTTTACATCTCTAATCCTGGGGGACTCCGACCAGCTAATGAAAATAATTCGCATAATTGGACAATGGCATTTTGCCCCTGTAATCTCATGGTCTCTAAAAAACTGAACATTTGGGTGACTAACTCTGCACCCCAGTCGCTTCTTGCACCCCCACTTACTTTGCGGTGAATGACAATGGGACGTAAAGCTCTCTCAGCATCATTATTATCTGGTTTGACTTCAGGATAAGTTAGAAAGGTGAACCACTCTTCCCAATGACGTTTGAGACGGTTAATCAATCTTTGTGCATCATAAGGCCATCCTTTTTTGGGAGTTGCTTTAAAAATCTTTTGCAGTGAGTTCTCGACTTCTGTTCTTTTGGAGCCTAAGTCTTCAAGGGTTAAATTTCGAGCATGATAATGACGATAATGGATACGGGCGGTTGCTAAAACTTGCTGTACATCGGCAGCAAATTCTCGATTCGCTTGAAAACGACTGGTTTTAAGGGACTCTAACTCTCGTTCTAAATGTGCCAGACATTTCTGTTTGGCCATCGCACTTTGTCTAAAGTAGGCACTATAGCAGTCACTGGTGAGGATGCCCTTAAAATCTGCTCCTAACAATTTCTCGACTTCTGCGGAGCTTCTAGTGGGAGCCAACATCAACACACAGACCTCATTTGATGTGGCTACCCAAACCCAATACTTGATGCCATCGATGCAATAACTGGTTTCGTCAACACATCGGATTCCTGGCTGCTGGATGTACTTTAACCACTGTTGGGTCAAGGGTTCTAAACTTTCTTGAAACCATTTGTGCATTTTGGCAAGGCTCCCTTGAGAAATGGGAATGCCAAAGACATACTCTATAAAATGTTCCTGTTTACGCCATGTAAGATTACCCCCATAGCCAAGCCAGCCCACGATGCTACTTAATCGCGCCCCATAACTGAATCCTTCTTTAACTCCCAATGGAACAGGACTGTAATCTGACCATCCACAACTAGGACATTTATAGAATCCGCGACGATATTCCCTGATTTCTATGGGTTGGTCTACTACTTCAGCCACTTGCTGGACTTTTTCGGGAACTACTTCATCTCGTTCCACTGAACCCCCACAAACAGGACAGTTTTCTAGTTCTAAAGGGACTATCTTATCGGGCTGACCAAAACCATTACGGGTCTTCCCTGGGTGGTCATATTTTGGTCCGCGTTTAAATCCTTTTTTGCGTTTCTTTTTGTCAGAAGGCTTTTTTAGTGGGTCTGATGATGGGGGGACTGAACTGTTTTTTGAGTTACGGTTTTTTAGCTTATCTCTCTCTTCTTTCAATTTTTCAATTTCTTGCTGTTGTGTAGAGATTTGTTGTTGTTGCTGGTCAATCAGTCTTTGTTGAAGAGATAACTGTTGTTGTGCCTTGACTAGCCACTCAATCATGAAGACATTGTTCGCCAACTGTTCATCGGCGATAGCTCTAACTAGCTTTGAATCAATGGTAGCATTTGTGGTCATAACCCCCACTATACATAAAAATCCCCGATTTTACCTTTATGTTGTCAAGACAGATTCTTTATTGCGGTGAGCAATTACGCTTCATCCCCAGAAACCTCTTTAAAATTTAAAAAAATTAAGTGGGAGTGTACACGAGACTGACAGAATTCGCTATAATTGTTGTACATGGTAACTCTCTTCTTATTTACTGATTTGGTGGGACGTTACACAATAAACTATAGGGCTTGCCCTAAAAGTTTTGATAACGTCAAAGGTTAGCTCTTGGCGTTATACTTTTTTGTGGGTGTTCATTGGACCCAAAAGCACGATGATATCCTCACAGTAACTCATTTTTGATTTATTTTCAACAAATGTTGCGAAAGTTTAAAATCACATTACAACAACATTAAAATTGAGCATTTCCCTAAAGTAGCATTCCGTCTCCATTGTTCAAAAGAGCAGTTATTTCTTGCTGAGTCATAGCTTGCTTGAAAATTGCAAGTTGAGCGCAGCGAAAATTAAATCCTCCACTTAAGATTGGACTTTGGACAAAAAAAGTTTGTTAGCGTATATTTTACGCTAAACTAAAATCCCAAAATATCGGCTCTGTATCAGTCAATAAAATTTGCTGACAAATAGGGCTAATCTATAGATTCTGAGGAAAACTAAGGAGCTTTTAAGTTTTCAGTTGATTTTTTGCTCCCTTTCTTGATAACATCATGACGAGTTCGTGGGGCTTTTTTGTAACCTTTAATACGTCCGGAAGAAAAACCTCGACGTTTGGGAAATTTGGCGAAAGTCCCCAAGGTCGTAATTATTCTTGAAAAGTCTCTTTGAACTAGACTAGGGGTGATTTTGATGGATTTATTAGTCTTCAAATACTGTTCCCAATCACGGGGTAAAACCACAGCTAATTTTCTGGCAGCCCACAAATTTACATAAGAAAGAAGTGTTAGTTTAAACCAATTTTCTTCATGATGTACATCGGGAGTTAAATAAGATGTCATCAATAATCTTTGTTTACCAAATCGAAAAAGATGTTCCATGTCATAACGTTGTCGATAACACTGATAACAATCAACTAAACTTAACTCATCGCGCCGAGAACCAATAACAATAAGCCACATAGGTTTCCAAATACTATTTCTTTCTTGATCTCTGACAACAATCTGGAGTAAAGTAAAGGGGTGATTGTTCATTTTATAGTTTTTAGTTCCTCTCATTAACATCTGTTTCCACCCCGAAATAGTCACTGTTAATTGACGACCTTTTTTCGTTGTAAAGGGAACATGATGAACTTCATCAGGTTCAGTCCAAGTTTGGTCATCTTTAAGGTCAAATTTATCCCCATACCAACGGGGATGTCCCGAAGTTTTGGCTTGATTTGGGTCCCGAATAAATTGACGATAAAAAACTCGGTCACTTCTAACTCTTGTAATAGTAACTAGTGCAGCTTAGCAAAAATAATCCACCAGTCACTTATGATCTTTAAAGCCCTTAAATTTCCAAACGAACGGCTTAGCAAAATGTTGATTAAAGTAATCAATAAAATTGAGAATTTTTTGGGATAGTTCTTCAGTTGAACGGACAGTAATTCTTTTGAGTAAACGCCGGACTAAGATCGAAAACCAACACTCAATTTGATTAAGCCACGATGTATGTTTGGGAATATAAACAAAGCGAATTCGATGAGATTCATCTGATAAAAAATCTGCTCTGCTGTCCATAGATTGCAAAATCCCCTCCTTTCCTTTTCTCCCCAAATCAATAGTAATTCCACAGCTTTCTGCTACTAATTTGACTAAGCTTTCCGATTTATGAGTGTTGAGTTGATCTACAATAAAAATCCATTCTGCTTTTTCATCAATCTTAATCGTTCTCTGGATATGTTCAGAAAAATCTTGTTCTGTTCTTGTCGGTCCAATAGAGGGACTAACAACTTTTCCTCTTGCCACATCCCAGTTCGCAATCAAGCTTAAAGTTCCGTGTCTTTCATATTCAAATTCGATTTTTTCTACTTGTTTAGGCTTGATTCTTTTGTTCGGAAATAATCTCTCAAGAGCTTGAATCCCTGTCATTTCATCTGTACTAATTAAATGAATTCCTTGTTCTAACAAAGTTTTAGCTTCTTGATGAAGTTCACAGATATATTTGACTTGCTTTTTAAATTTTAAGGGATCATCAATTTTGGCATTTAACCAGTAACGAACGAGATGTGGTTGTAATGTCGCTTCTTTTTAAAAAACGCCCCACACTACGGGGGGAAATCTTTTCGACAATTCCTCTTTTTATGGCTTCATCCGCCAACTCTGAAGGTGTCCAATGGCTCACTGGTCTGTCTGATTTTTCACATTCTTCACAAGCGATCGCTACAATCTGGACTACTTGTTCGACCGTAAAGGATTTTGTTGTTCCAGGTCTTGGGCGATCGCTTAAAATTCCTTTGATCAAGACCATTAATGCTTTCTCCGTTACCTGTTGTTCTTCGGCGGCACTCAGTTTTTCTCTCTCCTCAAACCATCGCGATCGCCACTGACGCACTTGTACTCGGTCTAATTCTAATCTTCGACTAATCGAACTATTGCTCTCTCCTGATGCTGCGGCTAAGATTAGCTTGGCTCGTCTAACAAGGCGATAGGGGTTTGTTGTCCCTCTCACTATTTGTTGGAGTACTGTTTTCTGTAGGTTGGAGAGGTTAATTGGCAATGCTTTTATCATGGACATCAACTTCGAGATTCGTCCGTTAGTTTCATTGAAACACATTGTCGTGGCTAGTCACGAAAGTTTCTGTAAAAATCTGGTGGATTACTTTCGCCAAGCTGCACTAGGTCTTCATGCTTAACTTGTTCCCCAATAAAATCCTTTTGGCTGTAGTCACTATCAGCCACTAAGACAGATAATTTATCAGAAAATAAAGAACTTTGCCAGATTTTTTTTAGTTGTTGATTGCCTTGATTTACTCCTTTATGTTTAGAGGGGACTCGCTCTCCCCGGATTTCTCACAAATTAATTTGAAAGCCCAATCCAGAGATGAAAAATGATAATTTTTAGGACTAATAGAAATTTTGAATATAGATGAATAAAAAATTGACTTTGATTATCCAAAAATTGAGTTTAAGAGGGAATAATTATATTAACTTTTGATTTTCTCCACTATAAATAAGACTAAATGAAAGTATCAGTCAGTCAACAACTTATGATAGATATCTTTTTTAAAAAACAACTTATTCTACTTATCCAGTATTAGGAATAGTTTTAATTCTTTTGTTAGCAATAGACAAAATATCTTGATAAGGAGAAGCACTAGCTATAGCGATAATAATTCTTCTACAACTAATCTTTATTCTGGCTCCCAACTTAAGAAGATTTAGACGTATTCTTCCCACAGTTGCTTTAGCCAATGAAGTTTTTTTTAAACAGTGTTGACGAAAAGCATTTATGAGAACATAAGCCCAGGAATGTATCCATAATCTTAGTTGATTACTTTGAAATGTTTGAGTTGAAGTTCTATGAGCTAACAAGTCTAATTGTTGTTCTTTAATCCGATTTTCCATCTCGCCTCTCGGACAGTATTTTTTTGTATAAAGTTTTGAGGGTGGAATTTTTGAAGCGGGCAAAGATGTCACCACATGGCGCATTTTTAAGCCATCACTTCCATAACAAACTTTTGTCACTACTCTTCTTTGACAACTCCATGACTTTTCTGTTTTATAACGAATAGAGCGATACCAAGTAGAAATTGGTACTAATTTTTTAACTTCTTCTAAATCTTCTTTTTTCTGAAATAAGCTATCCATTAATTCAGTTATTGGAGCTAGTTTTTTTTCATATTCATGTTTGGCTTTTTCAATTACATCATCCGCTCGTAACTTAAGAACGCCATTTGTTCCCATAGCTATAACATAATCAACTAAAGGCTGATTTTCACAAAAATAGAAGATTTCTTCACGGGCATAGGCACTATCACCCCTAACTAGGATATGAGTCTCTGACCATTTTTCTCTAATTAGTCCGATAATTCTTTGTAATTCGTCTAAGGCTCCATCGGCTGGATCTACATTAGATGAACGAAGTTTAGCAACTAATAAATGATGCCCACAGAAAATATATAAAGGAGCATAACATACTCCGTGATAATAACTATTTAAAAATGCCCCTTCTTGATTACCATGTACTTGGTCATCCGTGACATCCATATCTAATATAATACTTAAGGGAGGTTTTTTATAAGACTCTAAAAAAAATTCGACAAAAGATTTTTCAATGGCTTCAAAGTTGGGTTCTATTTTATGATAACGACTCGTTTTTTGGTCGAGAATAGTCTCAGGACAATATTCCAATCTATTAATTGTACTTTTTCCAGCTAACCATCCCTTTTTATCTTCAAGTTCATTAAGCTTTTCTAAAGCGATCTTAAGGGCAGGATCGTGACGTAATTTATCATGGTCATTGACATCTTCATAGCCTAAAATAATTCCATAAAGCCTTTGTGCTAATAACTCATGAACGGAATGATCTACATAAGATTGATGACGATGATCTTGAAAACAGTTACCAAACTTCTCGGTAATTCCCAGTTTTTTATCCAACTCAGCTATCCAGACAATCCCCGCATCTGAAGTGATTAGTCCCCATCAAAATTAGCGATTATTTCTTTTCCTTTCTGTTTACTAAAGTTGATTACTTGACGAGGGGTTCGGGGATGACTGGGACTCATTAAATCAGTTTAAGGTAAATTGCTTTAATAATTAAATTATAGCATATTTTATTCTAACAATCTAGTACTATTAGAGATTTTATTAATAATTTTTTTTGGAAAAATGAGTGATTGATTTATCTTTTCATCTTTGTCTAATTCGGGTTGATTTTAACTTAAAATCTGACAACAGACTGTTGGTTGGGGAAATCTGCGATCGCTCTGTTCAAACCCACTTCCTGTAAGGCTTCTGTGTTTGGCGATCGCAGATTTTGTGAGAAATTCGGGATAAGGCTGATGCAAAGATAAAGCTTTAACAATTTGAGGTTTTTTCATGTTCATTTTCCTTATGCTACGGCAGTTATTTTTTCTGCTTTATCAATCAATTCATGCAGAATAATAGCATTTCTCGCAAAAAGTTGATTATCGGAAAAACACGCTTTTACTTCTTCTAAAGAAATTCCTTCTTCTAAGGATTTTTTTCACTATATATGTAAAATCGTCTGGGGATAAATTAGCGATCGCTTCTATCCCTATTTCCCTAAAAGCAAACTTAGCAAATTTATTAGTAGTGCCATAAAGCATTTTGCGTAACTTAGGTCTATTAGCGATCGCCTCAAACAACTCTTGATCGGAAAATTGACAAGCTTTTAAAGGGGTGACTTGACTCAAAGCTCTTTCTTTTTCAGGAGATAAAGTAGTTGTAGGATCCTCTCCAAAATCATCAAATGATCTATAACTTGATCGACTATCATTATCCGTCCTTGAATCTTGAGGTGTGCTAGAATCAATATAAGTCTGAGACCGCTCACGAAGATCGTTAGAAACAGTAGGATAGCTAGGAATGATCGTTTCTTCTCTGCTATCCTCTATCTTTTTTTCTTGGGGAATGACTAAGGATTTTTCTTGAGGAATAATTAGCGTGTCAGCATTTACAGCAACCTCGTCGATAACGATTCGTCCTAACACCGTAACCTCAACAATAAGTCCTTGAACCTCTTTTTTAGATTCATCTTTACTCAAGACCTGAATCTTATCAAGCTTACATTTAATAATTTTAGAAGCTTGAGAAAATGACAATTTACCCTAAGCCATCAGACAAAAAAGCTCTTTAGATTCTGCTTTTTGCAAAGGCTTATCAATATTTTTGGGCAATCTAGGATTGGAATCTCGATGACTTTTGACATTTACTAGCTTTTGCATTTCAGGTAACTGGCTATAATACCAATTAATAATTGACTTTTTCCCAAAAACTATGTTTTCTTTGAGAATTTCTTCTCTATAGAACAAACCTTGAGACTCTTCAAAAATGTGAGGAAGTAAATCGAGTCCATAAGCATATTTAACTGAGTCATAGATAGAGCCTTTACGCATTTCTTTTTGCTCTTCAAGAGAAGAGTTGAGAAATTTTTGTGCCTCGGAATAATACCAATTTGTTGCTTTATTTGCGGTGAGATTCCTTCGGCTTTCTTGTTGGTTTAGCCACATCCATTTTTTTACCTCATTAAGAGACTCAAAGCTTAGAGAGCATAAAGATAAAGATAAGTTGTTTGTGACATCTTCATCTAAAGTGGGCAGCACTCGGAAACTCGTGTATGACCATCCACCAAATAGCCATTTTCATCCAAACCTTGATAGATTCAGTAAAGCCCTCTCTTGTTATTT
>Ga0064013_1035_pt1 | contig 39140 bp, 26 predicted proteins | sample CrowatWCoCulture_FD_61583 | JGI IMG/M metagenome (GOLD analysis project Ga0064013, IMG submission 61583) | Marine cyanobacteria communities from the University of California, Santa Cruz, USA, analyzing cyanobacterial DNA methylation -... | ecosystem: Host-associated > Microbial > Bacteria >...
AAGAAGAAAGAAGAGTTAGTATATATTGATGAATCAGGGATAGACAATAGAGAAGATTATGGATATGGGTGGAATGAAAAAGGGAAAAGATTTTATGATTTAAAGTCAGGAAAAAAGAAGTCTGAGAGTAAGTATTCTGAGTGCATTGTGCGAAGGTAAATTAATAGCACCTTTAACATTTGAAGGATCTTGTAATCGGTGATGTGTTTCAAAAATGGTTAGAAACCATGCTCATTCCAAATCTCAACCAGGTCAAATAGTAATCTTAGATAATGCTACTTTTCACAAGGGAGAAAAAATTAGACAATTAATTGAGTCTGTTGATTGTGAATTACAATACTTACCACCCTATTCACCAGACCTCAATGAAATTGAACATTATTGGTTTCCTATTAAAATAGAGTGAGAAAATCACAAGGAACAATTGAAGATTTTCGAGAACGAGTGGATCTTGCTGTTAAATTAACGTCCTAACCTATACTTCGACTGCTATAAAGTTTTGTTTTTAACTATAAAGCTTTTTGATAAATCATCAGACTTTTTATGACGTTTACATACACCCCAAAAACGTTTCGACATTATTTCTACACCAAAGGGGTGTTTCATTAAACAGTACGAAAATACTAAGGTAAATACTATTTTTTCTCTAATGTTGAAAAAACACTAACTGGTTTGTTATTAATCTTAACAACGCCCTATTCAGCGATCGCAGGGGTTGGGACATCAGCCCAGGTATTTGCTCCCTCCAGTATTTAATAATATTAAATTCTATTCGTCGTTTTATACTCTAGAGCTTACAAGTTTTTACAATTGTGTCTACAACAATCAGGATCTTGTTCCCGAAAACTGTATGACCGCTAATCTTAAACAGGAAAGCATTTTGATGCTGAGTAGTCTCTCCCCTGCTAGAATTTGTCTAGTAAGGGTGAAAGGAAAAACATGGCTAACGAAAGAATTCAGCTAAATATTCGTATGGACAATGAGCCAGAACTGTATGAAAAAATTAAAGAACGAGCATCTATCCTTAACTCTAGTGTTAATGAATTTGTGATTAACGCTCTGAGTGTTGCTGTTGGTTGGAGTATTCCTGTAGATGCTGTCAAGATGCTAGAAAAAATTAATCAACTAGAAAAGCGAGTTCAAAAATTAGAACAGCAGCAAAGGGAAAGGTAATGATATTCCAAAACAATTCAAACATACTAACTTTGTCCTAATGTGGTGAAATTCGTAACTGGCAGTTTTGGTTGACTACATCGTATACATCAGAATCAATCTGATTATTTTTAGAATTCCCCAAATACGAAATTTAACTACCATCACCTCCCACTGATTCAGATTCTTTGACTAAACATTACCTAAAAGCCTAGCTTAACCTATCTAGATTTTAGACGTAGTTAGATGAGTTGAGTTAAGTGGCTCTTAAAGTCTATTAGTAACTTTTTTGTTTTAAAATTACTCAAAAATCCATTATTAGATTGCCCAAAAACAGTTGACGTTTGGCTGGTTCAATCAGATGTTCAATCACCCAAATTATCATAGATTCAGTAAAGGACTCTCCTTGAATAACTTGAGCCAGTTGCGATAAATCATGAGAGAGGAGGATTGTTTGGATCTGTTGAGCAAGCTGTCTGCCACGTCTACCATTGAATGTCCCATCTGGAAATGTCTCCCAAGGAATATCGGATAATGATAATGCTTGGATATTTTCGGAGTTGGCGGTGCGGCAGCACTCGCGTAGCGAGACCGCCGTTAATGGTTCTTGGTTCGATGTCCCACTCCCATTAGAGCTATCTCCAGGATTCTGTTGATTATTATTAATCTCAGTCAAGATACTCTCATTATCCCTTGGCTGCGGTTTTTCTAATTCATCCACCAACCAGGGGTCAATTAACAAATCAACATTTTGCCCTGTGCTGTCATCCGTTGGCCTTTGGTCAATCAACAAATCAACATTTTGGCTAAACTCCGCTTGATGAGTAACTTTGACGGTGTTGATAGACGGTGCAACATTTTTATCAACATCAACAAAATGACAAACCGACCGAGGGACGATCAACAAAAAATGGTTCTCTAATTCCACACTAATGTTCCCATTCTCGTTGGGGTGGCCCATACCATCAACCCACTGGTTAGGGAGAATTTCCACCCTGACAGGCACTTTGAGTAAAGACGGTTCGTTGCCAATTTCTTTTACAGTAGTAGTCCCTAGAGATGAGAATCCAGATTTTGTTGATGTAGATTTTTGTTGATGGAGGCGATCAACATTTTTAGTTTGACCTACATTCCTTGATTGATCAGGTATTAAGGGGGGTGGCGACTCAAATTGTTGATTTGTTGATTGAGTTTTATTTCCTACCCCTGATACTAACTCTGAATTAACCTCATTTTTCGTTACGGATGGTTGATGACCAAATGGGGTGGAGTACACTGGATTAAACTGAGACTGGGTTATAGTTTTTGCCTCATAGCGTAAATGGATTCCCTTACCATGTAAAATCCCGTATCCAGCTTCTGCTAATTGGCTGAATAATTTCCGAATAAAATCGGCGGTCGCTTTTTTACATTTGTTGATACAGGAAATGCCATTCTTTACTTGACGCGCAGCGATCGCCCCCCCTGTCTTGGTCGCCCATTGCTGAATTTCTGCCATAAACCCTGACAAACCTTCTGTTTCAGAATTTTTACGGCAATACACCCATTGGTTTTGAATCAAGAAGTATTGGGCTAAATAAACCGCCCGTTTCATGGTTTCACCAGATATAGTGCTTTCTGGTGCTTGTCCTAATAGTACCGCTTCTACTAGGTGCAGCACTAAGGCTAATCGCACAGTATAGGCTTCTAACTTAGGATAAATCCCTTTGAGACTCAAATGAGTTTCTGCGTTCATTAAATCGACTAAATAATGTTGCCAATGTTGAAAAATTTTCCTGGATTCTAAGGTTAAGAAATAACGACTGGATGGTAATTTTCTTAACCCACGATAAAGGGAATAAAGTAAGTCTTGAAATACTTCAACATCATTCCCCTCATCGTCAACAAAGTTTTTATAGGCAGGGGGAAATGGGGGGGCTGAAATTAACCATCGGGAAAGAAACCCATCTAAGTCATCTTGTTGTTCAATTAAGTTATACATCAGACTTAATTGATACCCTGCACTACGAGAAACCGCCATCTTTTCTAAGAAGATAGAGTCATCATTCACCCGATCCCTTATATACATATCCCCATTGAACTCGGATAGATCAATTTCTCGGTCATTTCCTTTACCATTACGATACTTATTAAATCCTTTTAAATAAGCTCCCCATTCATCGTGATGAACTAAAAATCCCCTTGGAGATTTGGCATGAATTCTTATTTGTTCTTCAGGGGTACAATCAATGAGCATAAATCGCTCTCTTTGGGGTCGTTTTAAGTTTTTCTCTCCTTGCTCAATGGCTGCGTCATAATCTTTTAACTCTTGTTGATATTGTTGGAGAGCTTCTTTTTCTAGCTTTTTCAGGGGAGCTAAAATAATCTTTTGTAAGGGAGACTTCATTTCCCCTGTTTCCCCTAATAATAGGGTACGAATAAGACAAGGTTGACTATACCCAGAACGTTTTTTAACCACTACTTCTGCCCCTGTTCCCACACAGGATGCAGCCGTGGCTAGAAGGGTAACAATTAATCCTTCCACTGGCCCTGGCATTGCGTCAGCACAATTGTTCATTAATTGAGCAAATTCTTGGGAAAAGATTTGTTGGGGATCTAAGCGATAGTTTCGACGAGATAGCAGGTTTTGAACTTGAGTAATAATTTCAGGTTTAATCTGTTCTACGTCAAGTTCTTGGGCTAATTGTTGCCAATAACGGTCTAATTGTTGTGAGGGAATATGATACTGACAGGATAGATAAAAGAGGGCTTCTTGACGGTCAGAACCCGTTACTCCCTTCATGATTAAACGGGTAACGGCTTCTTTAAGTGTTAACTGTTGCTCTTGTTCTAATGTGTCCTGTTGTTCATTAGTGAATGGATTAGAAGAATTATTAGTCACAGAATTGTCAGAAACATGGGTAGAAGACTGAGAATAGGATGGAGCTATTTTTCCATTTATATTGTTAGATTGTTGAGGAATAACCTTACCTGTGTTTTGCCCTCTGGGACGCATTGAGTGATTCCCTAAACTTTCCGAAGGGCTTGTTTCCCTGTTAAGGGTTTCCTGGAACGAAGAAGATTGAGATTTAAAGGGAGATTGCCAGCCGTCTTCTTTAGCCCACTGAGCTAAAGAACCAATACTAATCCCCTTACTGGGTTTAAAAGAACGCCATTTGCGCTCACAGCCCCCTGGTTTATACTTGCTCGACTGCCGACTCCAGTGTTCCCAGTCCCACAACAACCCATCAGACACACTCTGTAAAGCCATCCCCACTTGTACCCATTGGTCATAATCGTCGGCTCTCCAAGATGCTAAGGCTTCGAGATAGGATCTCGCCCAATCTTCATCTGTCCATTTCTGAGACGGGCTGTATGTCCCCTTAGAGGAGTAAACAGGGGGGTAAATGGGTTGAGACTCATCAGAATGAGTTTGTCCCCCTTGTAACTCATTTACAGGCTTATGGGGAGCATTTTCTGATGAACTATTCTCTGTACAAGGAAGCTTTAAGGACGGAGAATCAGAATAAACAGGTTGATTTTGTTGTAGTAGAAATTCGATTAACCAATCTGGTGCGATCGCCGTTGCTACATCCTCACCATTTTTCTCTGTAAGTTCTTGGTTCTGAGCATTTCTCTGTGCGCTTTCTTCAGGGGATACTAACCAATGATATTGTCCAGTTTCTGGATGCTTAGACGGAGGTAACACCGACTGACAGCCATCCCACCGAAATTCTAAGTGCTGTCCTTGGCCACAATCGATTTTTACGGTTTTTATCTTCTCCCAGTATTCGGGACTAATACGGTAAAGTAGCTGTCGCCGTCCTGGTTTTCCTGATGTCCAACAGGGGGTTAAGGGTAAGTCACCTCCTGATAGTTCCTGTAATTTGGCCTCGGCTAAGTCTCCATCCGCATCAATGGCTAGTACCCCACCTGATACTGTTCCTAGTCTTAATCCGATTCCTGTCCAATGACAGTGCCACTCTTTACCGTTACTGCTTTTTAATTTTTGTCCAGCGACCAGTAATTCGATGAGGTCACAACGGGCGATCGCCTCCTCCTCTTGCCAATTCGGTCTTAAGGGTCGTTTATCTTTTACCGGAGTTAATACCCAATTGTCAGGAATTTCTGACAGAGCTAATGACCAGTCTGAAGGAGATTGAGGGAATTTGATTTCAATCTGAGTTGATTTTGAGGACGATTGATTTTGGGGCGCACTTGCCTGTCCACACCCAGATACGCTATCTTTATACATATACGCTATCCTTGTACCCGATATTTGCGGTACATAGTAATTGAATACAAAGTGCAGAACTCAGCTAATTGTTTCATCGCAATTTGGGGCTGAGTTTTCGCACATTTACGCACTCAAGTATAACTCTATAGCGGTTCAATACATAGAATGGCAATGTAAATTTTTTTTAAGCGTTTCTTCTCAGGCGAGTTTTCTGTATGTAAGCTAATGCGTCCTCATCAGCAAACAGATAAACAGAATCAGCTTTATAAGCTTTTACTTGAGGTGGCAATCTATTTTTAGGGTTTCCTGTAATCAAATAATGAACATATCGCCGAGAAACCTCTAATTCTTCCGCTAGTTCCTTGACTGTCCAATATCCTGGGACACTTGGTTCTTTTCGCTTCAAAGGGGGATCGAAATCTTCAGGTTTTAATGGCACTTGGTTAGGGGAGTTAACAGTAATCATGGGTCAAAGTAAAGATATCAGTAAATTAAAACAAAATCTATAACATTTCTCGACCAAAACATCTTTTCCTCTCTACCCCTATTTTAAGGCCAACTTTGAGATCCCCCAAAGCGAATACAGTATTTTCGTAACAAAGTAGTAATTAACTGGCACAAGTTGGGAACACTATTCAAGAAACCCCCTAATTCCAAATTTTTGTCTAAATTAAAGCCATGCAGAACATATTTACTAAAAAATTCAAATCAATAATTCATCAGTTTAATACTCCAGATAATTTGGGAGAAGCTGAATTAATGATACCAATGAATCGAGAACAACAAATTATGTTCAAAAAATTAATGAATAAAATTAGAAAAAGAAAAAAAATACAATTAATATTAGGATTTTTTTTAGGTTATTTGGGGGGACACCGTTACTATATTGGAGATTATCTAATTGGAGCAATTTACACGGGGATTGGCTTAATAGCATATCATCAATCTGAATCATTTTTAGCTTTTATAATGATAGGAGCTTGGATTGATTCCTGTTTATTAATGAATAGAATTGATAAGTATAATCACACAAACGCAGTACAAATAGCTAACAAAGTTTCAACATCTGAGAATCCTGTTATTGATCACGCTCTTGAAAAGGCATCAGAATATGCTTTAGATAATGATTTTGAATCAGCCGTTAAAGAGTTAAAATCAGTGTATTCTTTAACTAATTGTGACATCAGTTTAGTTTTTAAAGAGAAGCTTAATGAATATCAAAATAACTTTGATAGACAACAACTTTATAACGCAATAGAAGAAGCCACGCTTACAAATTTTGAAAAAGCGATTATCAGGCTAAAAAAAATTGAGGCTTGTTCAAATTTTTACGAAGAAGCCCAAATCAAAATTGCTGAATATGAAGAAGAATTTAAAAAACAACAAATTGAAAGAGAAATACAAGAGAAAGAAAAAAGAGAGAAAAAAGCCTATCAATTGTTTGAAACAGGAGTTAAAACGGCAGAAGCAGGATTGTTGTCACCTGCATTAATATCTTTAAAACTAATTCAAAAAAATACCAAAATATATGAAGAAGCTCAAATCAAAATTGCTGAATATGAAGAAGCTTTAAAGCATAAAAAACTAGCTCAAGAAAAAGCAAAACAAGAAAAAGAAGAGGAATTAAAACTAAAAAAACAAAAACAAGAACAAGAAAAACAAGAAAAATTAGCAGATCAATTACTAAAGAATGCTGCAATTTTTGCTAATCAGGAAAATTATTCGCAAGCTATACAAGTATTAAATACGATCTCTCATCATCTTCAGGCTTACCAAACTGCAAAACTTCATATTGATCAATATAAAAAGAATCAAGAAAATCTTGAAAAACAAAGAAAAGAATTAATTAAAAACTTACCTAATGTTATTTGTATTATTCATAAAGGTAAGCCAGTAGCGGCGGCATTTATCGATCAAACTCTTTATGTTATTGATTCTTTAGAACGGAAAAACACAATAAATGGAATAATGGGAGATTGCACTACTACCAGTGGTGACTTTATTATTAGTCATTTAATCGTTCGGAATGATAGTCCAAAAACTCGTTCCATCTCGGCTTCTCAGATAGTTTTACTTGATGATAAAAATCGTGAATTTAGTGTATCTTCTGAAGGAATGTCAGCCTTAGTTATGTCAGGAGATAAAACAGCAGAATTAGTATTTACTGAAATTCAACCAGGGTTAGAAAAATACATTTCTATTGTCTTTGAAATTCCATTAAATAGCAAAGATTTTCAACTAAAAATACCAGGTGGGGGACTGTTTAGCCAACCAACTATTCTACCTCTGTCAATTGCTGTATAACTAAACTGATCTCATAACCAATATATGACTTGTTGTACTAAAGATGTTACAAAGTTTAGATTTTTACTCTTCCCCTTCCATCAACCCAGACAACAACTCAGTCAACTCTTCTTGGTCTTTACCTCGATTATCGTCATAAATCATCAACGTATCAAGCTGCTTATGGCGAGATATAGCAGTCGAAGTATAGGTTAGGACGTTAATTTAACAGCAAGATCCACTCGTTCTCGAAAATCTTCAATTGTTCCTTGTGATTTTCTCACTCTATTTTTAATAGGAAACCAATAATGTTCAATTTCATTGAGGTCTGGTGAATAGGGTGGTAAGTATTGTAATTCACAATCAACAGACTCAATTAATTGTCTAATTTTTTCTCCCTTGTGAAAAGTAGCATTATCTAAGATTACTATTTGACCTGGTTTGAGATTTGGAATGAGCATGGTTTCTAACCATTTTTGAAACACATCACGATTACAAGATCCTTCAAATGTTAAAGGTGCTATTAATTTACCTTCGCACAATGCACTCAGAATACTTACTCTCAGACTTCTTTTTCCTGACTTTAAATCATAAAATCTTTTCCCTTTTTCATTCCACCCATATCCATAATCTTCTCTATTGTCTATCCCTGATTCATCAATATATACTAACTCTTCTTTCTTCTTTGTTCCGATTTTTGTCCTAAATTCTTGTCTTTTTTTCTCATCTCTCTCTCTCTATCCGTAAGTTTTTTTTCCTAGTATAGCCAATTTTTTTCAATGCTTTTCCTATGGTGCGATCGCTAACAGGAGTGGGCCAGATTTCTGCCATTTCTTCTTGAGTTTTACTGCCATGAATCTGAACAAACTGCTTAAAATTGTCTAAATCTTTGATTTTTCGATTATATCCTTTTTGATATCCTACTTTAGCTTTATAGCTTCCTGTTTCTTCTTTTTTCTTTAACCAAAGGTTAATTGTGTTGCGACTTATTCCAAATAAACGACTGGCTTGAGTTTTCGTCATTCCTTCATCGATCGCATTTATGACTTTTGTTCTTAAATCATAACTATATGGAGCCGGCATTGTAATGTTTATCCTATTTTCTTTAGTATTCCTATTTTAACCCAAAATGTCCTAATCTATGCTTCGACTGCTATAACTTGTATTTCTTCTAAATAAGACATTTTTCGCTCTTTTTTTACAGAGGAAACAACTTAAGCAATTATCCCACTTTTTTGTCCTCAAGAGCTTAAGCAATTATACTTAATTATTAACCCCAGGCTTGTAGTATTTAATGCTACTTTTTGAAGTGCGGAATCTGGGTTATAAATCCCATCTCCCCCCAAACGACGACCCTTATACTTGAAATCTAAGGCAATAAACAACGGATCATCCTCTGTTATTCCCTCCCTCTCCTTTAACCATTCCCCTAACGCAGGAGTCGTTCCTTGACTTAAACCGATGATCTCAGCCTGTGTCCCCTTACCCTTGCCTAAAATCCGTAATTGACGACGATTAACATCAAAATCCCCCACATTCAGTAAACTAACCTCATTGCGCCTCAACGCATTATCCCAAAGCAGCTTCAACAACGCATAATCCCGTTTCCCCTCCGGTGTCTCTCGGTCACACAACGCCAACACCTTCATATAATCCGTTGGGGGAATTCCCGTCGTATCACGATATTTTCGCACCTTTTCGCTCTTAACATCCTCTAACGTATAATCACAGACCCCCAACTTCCGTCCCATAGCCACTAACGCCCGAATCGAAGCCAAACGACGATTCACCGTCGCCTCCTTCAACCCCTGCTCAAACAACAACGCCTTATACCGTAACACCACCCTCACGGAATTAGCACAAGGGAGATGAAGAAACTCTAAAATCGTATCCGAATTAGGGGAAATACCCGTCATAACCTCAAAAAAATGCTCAATATCTCGCTTATAAGCCCGTTTCGTGTGAGGCGATCGCAAGTCACCCAACAAATGAGCTAAGACATTGGGAGGAGCATCTAAATCGCCAAAATGCCGATGAATAGGAGCTTGTAAAGAATTTTCTAGAGCGCGAACATCCCGTTTCATGTCGCTCTTGATAATCGGGGTTTTCAATAACGTAAGACGTTATTATTAAAATATCTCTATTTTGGGGTGTTGGCAATGAGAAATTTTTTAGAGCATTGTTACCTTGACGACATTAAGTGGGAATACTAAGGAAAAATTCAAACCTAAATTATTACCGCTCACAGTAAATGACTTCAAAATTAATAGATAGGAACTTAAATGTCTTCTCTAGAAACTAAACCATTAAGCGAGAGATTTGAACATTTATTATCGGTGATGTCGGGAAACCGATTTCTTCAGAAGCAGGGAATTGGCAATGAAGTTCCTTTTTTTATCTGCCCCTATCAACCAAAAGACAGTATGGAGATGGAACAAATTCAAAAGCAGTTGATCAAGCAATTGCATCAAAAAGGAGTTCATGTACTAGAAATTAACCTCTACGATCTAACTATTGAATTGCTCCAAGAACGGGACATATTTGAACAAATTCTTGAGGTAGAATCGTCGGTATCTAAAGAGGAGTTAAAAGAACTTTTACAAAATGTATTGGATTCTGCGGAACATCTCATTCCTGCTATTTCTAAAAAACTTCAAGACAGTGAATTCCATATTCTATTCTTATCAGGGGTTGGTGAAGTTTTCCCTTATATTCGCTCCCATAATGTTCTCAATAATCTACAAAGTAGAGCTAAGGATAAACCAACTGTGATGTTTTTTCCAGGAAAATATACCCATTCTCTGGAGTCGGGAGCTTCCCTCGATTTGTTTGGACTTTTACAGGATGACAAATATTATCGGGCATTCAATATTTACGAATACAAAGTTTAAGGAAAGTTTTATTATGAAGTTAAAAACTATTTTTAATAAGCAAGTAGATCGTCCCATTGAAGGGGTAATTAAAGCTGATGCTAATGATGAGGTTAGTCTTCATATTGAACTTGAAGAGTATGTTCTCACTAATGAAGTAGAAAAACGATTAGAGGATTTTTTAGAAGCTTATAACAATTATACAGGGGTAAATGGAGTCTGGATATCTGGTTTTTTTGGCTCTGGTAAATCTCACCTGTTGAAAATGTTAGCATTGTTGTTAGAAAATCGTAGGGTAAAAAGTCGTCCAGTTATTGAGAGATTTTTGCCTAAATGTCATGATAATAAGATTCTACAGGGGGATTTAAAACGAGCCGTTACTATTCCTTCTCAAAGTATTCTTTTTAATATTGACCAAAAAGCGGATGTTACCAGTAAAAACGAATTTGATGCCTTATTATCGGTTTTTGTCAAAGTCTTTAATGAAGCGTCTGGTTATTATGGAAAACAAGGTTATATTGCTCAGTTTGAAAAAGATTTAGATAGTCGAGAACTCTATGGTGACTTCAAAATAGCCTATGAAAAGGTGTCTGGAAAACCTTGGGAACGGGGACGGGAACAGGTGCTTTTAGAGAAGAAAAATCTTGGCGTTGCTTATGCTGAAATAACAGGGGAAGCAGTAGAAGATTCAAAAGGAATTTTAGATCAGTATCGTCAAGATTATAACTTATCTATTGAAGGCTTTGCTAAAGAAGTTAAGGCTTTTATTGATAAACAATCTCCTAATTTTCGGCTTAATTTTTTTGTAGATGAAGTGGGACAATATATTGCAGAAAATGTCAAACTAATGACCAATCTTCAAACCATTGCTGAAAGTTTAGCCACTAAATGTCAAGGTCGTGCTTGGGTCATTGTTACAGCACAAGAAGATATGGAAACGGTATTAGGAGAAATGGGAAGTCATCAAACTAAGGATTTTTCCAAAATTCAAGACCGTTTTGCTAATCGCATGAAGTTAACCAGCCGTGATGTGGCAGAAGTTATACAAAAACGTTTGTTGATGAAAAATGAGGAGGGTATTAAAATCCTTTCAGAAATTTTTGAGGCACAGCAACATAATTTCCCCACGCTGTTTAAATTTACGGATGGTTCTCATCAATATCGTAATTTTCAGGATAAAGACCATTTTGTTCACTGTTATCCCTTTATTCCTTATCAATTTACCCTGTTTCAGTCTGCTATTCGTGGACTTTCCCAACATAATGCCTTTGAAGGAAAACATAGTTCGGTGGGGGAACGTTCAATGTTGGGGGTTTTCCAAGAGGTTGCTATTTCTATTGAAGAACAGGAAATTGGTCGCTTGGCTACTTTTGATTTAATGTTCCAAGGTATTCGTTCAACCTTAAAATCTAATATTCAAAGTGCGATTATTCTAGCAGAAGATAATCTGACTAATCAGTTTGCTGTTCGTCTTCTAAAAGCATTATTTTTGGTTAAATATGTAGAAGGATTCAAGGCTAATTTACATAATCTATCTGTTCTCATGTTAGAGGAATTTGAGCAAGATATTTCAAAGTTAAGAAATCAAGTTCAAGAAGCTTTAAACTTACTAGAACAGCAAATTTATATTCAGCGAACAGGTGACTTATACGAATATTTAACGGATAAGGAAAAAGATATTGAGCAGGAAATTAAAAATACAGAAGTTGAAGTAAGTAAGGTTTTGGAAGGGTTAAATACTTTAATCTTTGATGAGATTATTAAAACGTCAAAAATTCGCAATGGAGAGGGAACACAAGAGTATCCCTACTCTCGTAAAATTGATGGGACACTTTATAAACGGGAATATGAGTTAAGTATCCAAGTGATTACACCGTTTTCTGGGCAACATGACCAAGAACAAACTTTACAGATGGAAAATATGGGACGAGATGAGTTATTAGTTATTCTTCCTTCTGATGACCGTTTAGTCAGTGATTTAATGATGTATAAAAGGACGGAAAAATATATTCAACAAAATATTTCAGTGATTCAACAGGAAGCAGTTAAAAGCATTTTAATGCAAAAAAATCAAGGTAATCAACAACGTTATGGTGAGATTAAAAATAGAATTAAAACTTTATTAGGAACAGCTAAATTATTTGTAGCAGGAACTGAGTTAGAAATTAGTAATAATGATGCTAAAAATCGGATTATTTCAGGTTTTCAGGAGTTAATTAACCGTGTCTATCATAATTTTACAATGTTAGCAGGTGTGACTTACAAAACCGAACAAGTTAAGGACTTTCTACAACAGTCTCAAGACAGTTTATTTGTCAATGATGTAACGGTTTTAAGTGAATCGGAAAAGGAGGTTTTCAGCTTTATTCAAATGAACGAGAAACGGGGGTTGCGTACCTCAATGAAGTCTCTGACTGATCATTTTGAAGGTAAACCCTATGGTTGGAGTGAGGGGGCAATTTTATGTGTGGTGGCTAAACTTTGTGGGAGAGGAAAACTAGAAATACAAACAGAGGGCAATTCATTAGAAGGAGAGGCATTAGCTGAGGCTATTTGTAATTCTCGTAATCATAATAATATTTTATTACAGCCACAACAAGAATTTACTTCTTCGCAGGTACGGAAACTTAAGGAATTTTATAAGGACTTTTTTGATCAACCTTGTGGAGAGAATGAACCCAAAGCTATTTATCAGAAAACCAAAAAAGGATTTAAGGAACTTCGCCAGTTTATTAAAGAAAGGTTATTAGAAGTAGAAAAATATCCTTTTCTATCAATTCTAGAACCCGTTATAACAACCTTCGATGATATTTGTAGCAAACCTTATGAATGGTATCTTACTGATTTATCCCGTCAAGAAGATGAATTATTGGATTTCAAAGAGGGTGTGATAGATCCCATTCGTAGTTTTATGCAGGGAGGACAAAAACAGATTTATGACGAGGCCAAAAATTTGTTAGACTCTCAAAAATCTAACTTTAATTATATTACTGGCGATAACTTATCCCAAATAACAACAGCACTCGAAGATACCCAATGTTTTAAAGGAAATCGAATGCAGCAAGTTAAAGGGTTAATGGAGTTGGTAACAGCAGAAATATCAAGACAAGTTAAAACCGAAATTGAACAATGGCAGGAAAATATCAGGGTTTTACAAAGGCGTATGAGTAATATGACAGAGTTTTCCAAACTTTCAAGGGAACAACAACAAGAACTTATTAAATCTTTTGAAGACTATATAAGTTCAATTGCCCAAGAATCTTTGATTGCTGTGATTCGCAGTACCTCTCAGCAGTTTGAAACGGATATTTATCCTCAGTTACTCTCAAAGATGACTAACTGGGTTGAAGAAATTTATCTTAGTAAAAATCAATCTAATGGAGAATATACTATCTCTTTATCAGGAAAAAACAGTCGGTTTAAAGAGTCAAAGACTCAATATATATCTAGTCAAACGATTAAGGTTAGTTTTGATAAAGCATGGCTGGCAGATGAAACGGATGTGGAGGATTACTTAGTAGCAATGCGTGAGGCTTTAATGACAGAAATTAAACAAGGTAAACGAATTCAAATTTAAAGAGTGAGAAGTGGGCAGTGGAGAGCAACTATTTACTATGATATAGGGAGTTCGGAATTCTTTAGGAAGATAAAAGGATGATTAAATCACTGGAACTTAAAAACTTTACAGCCTTTCGCAATTTGAAAATTGATTTTTCTCCCAAGGTAAATGTCATTATTGGGGAAAATGGGACAGGTAAAACTCATTTACTAAAGGCTGCCTACGGTTTAAGTTCTGGTTACAAACTTTTTAGTAAGCAATCTGAGGTTGAAGCGTCAGATTTAAAAGATTTTTTGACTGAAAGATTACTACGTCTTTTTCTTCCTTTAGATAATAAATTAGGAAAACTTCATCACACGGGAGCAGAAGAAAGGGCAGAATGTACTATTAACTTTACCCTAGAGCAAATGCTGAAAATTAGTTTTTTTAATAACTCCCAATCTGTGAATATTATTGAGGACAAAAATTATCAGCAATATCAAAAAGATCCTGTTTTTATTCCTACCAAAGAAAGTTTATCTTTTATGGAGGGAATTCTTAGTCTTTACGATAGGTATAAAATGACTTTTGATGAAACCTATCGAGATATTTGGTCACTTCTAGATTTACCTGTTATTCGTCATGAAAATCTTCATGAAAAATCTAAGTGGGCTATGGAAGAAATTGAAAGTATTTGTGGTGGAAAGTTTATCTTTTCTGGAGGAGGTAGAGTCACATTTAAAGTAAAAAATATAGAATATTCTGCTAATGCGATCGCTGAAGGGTTTCGCAAGATTGGAATGTTATCTCGGTTATTAGAAACAGGAGCAATTCAACCTGGTATTAGTGGAACCTTATTTTGGGATGAACCCGAAGGAAATATGAACCCTAAATTAATGAAGTTATTAGTAGAAATTTTATTAGAATTGTCTCGAAATGGTCAACAAATTATTATAGCTACTCATGATTATGTATTTTTAAAATGGTTTGATTTACTAATGGATGAACAGCAAGAAGATGAGATTACTTATCATAGTCTTTATCGAGAACAAGAAAATAAGCAATTAAAAGTTCATAGTACCAAGAAATATCTGGAAATTTACCCTAATCCAATTTCAGATACTTATACAGATTTGACCAAAGAACAACTTAAACAACATTTAAGGAGATAATTTTACATGGGGGTAATATTAACAGAAGGCGATCTCAGAATAGAATTTACGGACGCATTAAATGGTTTTGTTTTTGACCAAATGGATTCTAATTTACCTAATTATCATGGGATTGGTCAAATGAGTCGAGTCGATTTTATCGTTGAGCTTAAGGAAGAATTATTTTTTATCGAAATAAAAGATCCCAGTAATCCTAATGCTAGAAAAGAAGCGATAGAAAAGTTTTTAAAACAGTTAGAAAATGATAAATTAGCTGATGATTTTACAAAAAAGTTTCTAGACTCTTTTATTTATCGTTGGGCAGAGAAGGAAGTTAATAAACCAATTAATTACATTATTTTATTCACTTTAGATCAGCCTCTATTAGATAATTTACAGGATAAAATTAAACAAAAATTACCCCCAATGGGGAAAAACCCCCCCAGATGGAAACGAAAATTTCATAAAATTTGCTTAGTTGTTAATATTGAAACTTGGAAGGGACTATTTCCCAAATGGCCAATTAGACGAATAAGTTCTGAATTATCCGATCAATAAAAATTACATAACTAAATAAATTGTATTCTTACAGATTTGAAGAACTTGTTTGATAAGATCAACATTATGGATACATCAAGACTCAAAAGATTCGCTCAGTATGCCCGTCGTTATCTCAGGGAACAAGTTAAAACTAAGTTAGAGGTAGTCTTAGCGGAAAATAGTGCAGCAAAACGAGAAAAACCTCAAGCTATCCAAAAGTTAACCGAAAATATCAAAGTTTCAGGGAAAGAACAGGTTATTGAACAGGTTGCTTATACTTGGTTTAACCGTTTTTGTGCCTTACGGTTTATGGATAGTAACGGTTATACCTCCATTGGGGTTATTTCTCCTGCTGAGGGGCAATTTCAGCCTGAAATCTTGGCTGAGGCGAAAATGGGTCATATTGACGAGGAAATGGTATCTGAAAAGGTAAAACAGCAGATTTTTGACTTATTAAGCGGTACTGCACCCAGTCCCGATGCTCAAGGGGAAGCCTATCGTTTATTAATTGTAGCAGTCTGTAATTATTATCATCGGGCGATGCCTTATTTATTCGCGCGTATTGATGATTATACAGAGTTATTAATGCCGGATGATTTGCTGTCGGGTAATTCAATTTTGGCTTATACTCGTGAGGCTATGACTCCTGAAAATTGCCAGAGTGTAGAGGTAATTGGGTGGTTATATCAGTTTTATATTTCTGAGAAAAAAGATGAGGTTTTTGCTGCTCTTAAAAAGAATAAAAAGATTACACCAGAGAATATTCCGGCTGCAACTCAATTATTTACACCTCATTGGATTGTTCGTTATTTAGTAGAGAATTCTTTGGGGCGTTTATGGATGTTAAATTATCCTCAGTCTCGTTTAGTTGAGGTGATGGATTATTATATTAAGCCAGAAGATGAAGAAAAAGACTACTTAAAAATAAATTCTCCTGAAGAATTAAAAATCTGTGATCCTGCTTGTGGTTCGGGACATATTTTAGTTTATGCTTTTGAGTTACTTTATGCTATTTATGAAGAGGAAGGTTATGCAGCTAATGAGATTCCGACAAAGATTTTAACTCATAATCTTTATGGGATTGAAATTGATGAAAGGGCAGGAATTTTGGCAGCGTTTGCCTTAACTATGAAGGCGAGAGAAAAGCAAAAACGTTTTTTTCGGAAACCCATTCAACCTAATATTTGTGTGTTGAAAAAGGTAGAATTTTCTAAGGATGAGTTACAGCCATATCTGGATTTTGTCGGGCGAGATTTATTTACTGCACCTTTATTAGAGACGTTACACGAGTTTAAGGAAGCTGATAATTTTGGGGCTTTAATTCGTCCGACTGTGACGGATGTAAAAGAGATAATAGGGTTATTAAAGGAGCGAAATATAGAAGGTCAGTTATTGTTATATAAGACTCATGAGAAGGTGATGGATGTGTTAAAACAGGCTGATTTTTTAAGCCCTAAGTATCACATTGTTGTTGCAAATCCTCCTTATATGGGTAGTAAAGGGATGAATGGGAGGTTATCTGCTTGGGTTAAGAAGAATTATCCTAATAGTAAATCAGATTTATTTTCTGTATTTACTGAGCGAATTATGAATCTTATTCCTAAAGGTGGTTTTATAGGTTTAATGACTCCTTTTACTTGGATGTTTTTAAGTTCTTATGAAAAGTTACGCACACGCATTTTAAATGAAACTACCATTACTTCTTTAGTTAGACCAGAATATCATGCTTTTTTTGAGTCTGCTTATGTGCCTATTTGTGCCTTTACTTTATATCAACAATTTTTACCAAATTATCAAGATGCTTTTATTGATTTACAAAAGTTTTATGGTGCAGATAATCAAGCACCAAAAGCATTAGAAGCGATCAAAAACCCTAATTGTGGTTGGTTTTATCGTGCTTCTGCAAGTGATTTTAAAAAGATTCCAGGGAGTGCGATCGCTTATTGGGTGAGTGATAATATTATAAACAAGTTTGCAGATTATAAAAGCCTAGATATATATGCTGATATAAAAACAGGTATGCAAACAGGCGATAATGAGCGTTTTGTTCGTTTGTGGCATGAGACTTCTATTAATTCTATTAACTTACCTAATGAACATTTTAATAAACTCCGTTGGAATCTTTACTCAAAAGGTGGTGAGTTTAGAAAATGGTTTGGAAATGTAGAACATATTGTTGACTGGAAAAATGATGGTGAAGCTATAAAAAATTTAACCGTTAACGGCACATCTAGATCAAGAGTTAGAGAGTTATCAAATTATTATAGAAAAGCTGTATCTTGGTCTTTTATTAGCTCGTCATATTTTGGATGTAGATATAAAGAACCTGGCATTTTCTTTGATGTAGCTGGTTCTTGTGCTTTAGAAAAAGACATTCCCATTGAAGAAATTTTAGGTTTTTTATGTTCAAAGTTGTCTCATGTTTTTCTTAATGCTCTCAATCCGACTCTTAATTTTCAAATTCAAGATATCTCCAATTTACCCTATTTACCTATTAAGTCTGACTTAAACATATTCTTAAATTTAGTAAAAATCTCAAAACAAGATTGGAACTCTTATGAAACATCATGGGATTTTACTACCCTTCCCCTTTTAACAGTAGATAGCAAAAACGAAGAAAAAACACCCCTAAAACAAACCTATAAAACTCTCCGCCAACAATGGCAAGAAATGACCTTAGAAATGCAGAAACTAGAGGAAGAAAATAACCGTATATTTATCGAAGCTTATGGATTACAAGACGAATTAAACCCCGATGTTCCCTTAAACGAAATAACTTTAACCTGTAATCCCCATTATCGTTATAACAGCGATAAACCCCAAGAAGAACTCGAAAACTTACTCTTAGCAGATACTATCAAAGAATTTATCTCTTATGCTGTCGGTTGTATGTTTGGGCGTTATTCCCTTGATAAAGAAGGCTTAATTTTAGCTAACCAAGGGGAAACCTTACAAGACTACCTAAAACAAATCCCTAACCCCACATTTACCCCAACAGAAACCAACGTTATTCCCATCCTCGAAGGTGACTGGTTTACTGATGATATAAACGAACAATTCCGTAAATTTCTGCGTGTCACTTTTGGAGAAAAAAACTATCAAGCAAACCTTAACTTTATTGAAGAAGCAATTAATAAAGACATTGAAAAATACTTTCTTAAAGACTTTTATAATGACCATGTTAAACGCTATAAAAAACGTCCTATATATTGGTTATTCAGTAGCCCCAAAGGAACATTTAACGCCTTAATATATCTCCATCGCTATCGCCCTGATACCCTTAATATTGTCCTTAATAAATATCTGCGAGAATTTCGGACTAAACTACAAGCAAGACTAGAAACCCTCAAACAAATTGAAATTAGTTCTAGTGCATCCAAAACAGAAAAAACCAAAGCCTTAAGAGAAACAGAACAAATCAAGAAAATGCTCAACGAATTAGAAGAATATGAACAAGAAACCCTCTATCCCTTAGCCATTAAACAAAAAGAAATTGACCTAGACGATGGCGTAAAAGTCAACTATAAACAATTTGGTAAAGCCCTAAAAAAAGTGACAGGATTAAGTTAAAATAAAATGAACTTTAACACCGCTAACCTCACCTTTCGCCAACTGCTAGGTAATGGACTCACCTATCATGTCCCCCCCTTTCAACGAGATTATTCTTGGACAGAAGATGAATGGGATGACCTATGGCAAGATATTCTAGTATTATTTGAAGAAGATGGCGAACCAGCCCATTATATGGGGTATTTAGTCCTACAATCCTCCAACAATAAACAATTTGCTATTATTGATGGACAACAACGAATGACAACCCTGAGTATCATGATTCTCGCAGGGTTAGCCTATTTAGAAGACTTAGTAAAAGACAACCTTGATGCAGACAGAAACCGTCGCCGTAAAGAACAACTACAAAATAGTTATATTGGCTATGTAGATCCCGTCAGTCTGGTTCCTCGCTCAAAATTAGAACTAAATCGCCATAATAATCGCTTTTATCAAACTTATCTCGTTCCCCTTGAACCCCTACCCCGTCGAGGGTTAAATGCGTCAGAACACCTGTTACGCAAAGCCTTTGAATGGTTTAAAAGTCGTTTTAAGACAAAATTAGGTACACAGCCCCATAGTGGGGAAAAATTAGCCGCTTTTATTGATTCTCTCGTCGATAAATTATTTTTTACCGTTATTACCGTTACCGATGAATTAAACGCTTTTAAAGTCTTTGAAACCCTTAATGCGCGAGGTGTTCGCCTATCTGCCACAGATTTACTAAAAAATTACTTATTTTCTGTGATCAGTACCGCCCAAACCCACGAAACTGAGTTAAAATCTCTCGAAGAACGTTGGGAACGGATAGTCGGGTTATTAGGAAGTGAAAGTTTTCCCGAATTTTTGCGGGTTTATTGGAATAGTCGTCATAAATTAGTCAGAAAATCCGATTTATTTAAAACCATTCGCCGTGAGATTACTAACCGTGAACAAGCTTTTAAATTAGTGAGAGACTTGGATCTTTCGGCCGATATTTATGCAGCTTTACGAGATGCACAGGATGAACGTTGGCAAAAAAAGGAAAAACAAGCCTTAAGACAACTACAGATGTTTAGTGTGCGTCAACCCCTGGCAATGCTGATGAGTAGTTATCATGTTTTTTTTGAGGCAGATCGTCAGTCCTTTAGCAAAATTTTAGAGGCCATCTCCATTATCTCCTTTCGCTACAATGTTATCTGTAGCTTGCCTAGTAATGAGCAAGAACGACTTTATAATGACATCGCTTGGAAAATATTTGAGAGACAATACAATACCTATCGAAAAGTTTTAGAGATATTGCGAGATTTATACCCAGAAGAGCCCTCATTTCAGGCAGCTTTTTCCGAAAAAGAACTACGAACCACCAGTAGTCGTAATAAAAAAATTGTCCGTTATATTTTGTTTGAAATCGAAAAACAACGATACGGACATACCTTTGACTTTGAAAGTGCCACTTATAATCTAGAACATATTCTCCCGGAAAATCCTGGTCAAACATGGGATTATATCGAAGAACCCCAACAAGAACGTCTTATTTATCGTTTAGGTAATATGACTCCCTTAGAAACTGCCCGTAACCGAGAATTAGGCAATGGAGACTATTCTATTAAACGAGAAGTTTATCAAAACAGTGACTTTTTGATGACAAGAGCGATCGCAGAACATTACGATACATGGAATGGAGAAAAGATCCAATCTCGGCAAAAACAGTTAGCTAAAGTTGCCAGTAATATCTGGCGCATTGATTTTGGAGGTTAATTTTGGATAAAAATATTAGTCAAGCACTACATAAATTGTTTGAACGTCATCGTATTGTTTTCTGGTATGATCCCGAAAAAGAACTGCGTTCAGATTTTGAGAAGTTAGAGTTAGCAGACATTGAAAAAATTTACATTAATAATAATGAATTTGGCATAAAATACCGAGTTTTACGACAACAACCTCAACAAAAATTTCTACTGTACCATGAAGGAAAAGAACCAGACTATCTAGATAACTGGTTGCTAGATGTACAATTAGCACAGGGAAAATTTAGCACTGATCAAGTATCCCTCTGGTTAACAGAATTAGAATTAGGATTAGAATTTACCGATGTTATTGAGTCTTATAGTGAATTCTTTCGGTCAAATAAACGTCGAGAAGCCCTAAAACAGTTACTGCAACCACAGGATACTAAAACCATTATTCGTCTCAAAATGTTTGCTGTTTGTACAACTGCTGAACCACGCCTAGATTCAATTTTAGAACGACTCTTAGAAGAATATGCTCAGGATAAAAACGAAAAAATTAAACTCTGCGATCGCACTCAATTAACCGAGTTTCTTTGGCAACAAATGAAACAAGTTTATGGCTACTGTTCCCCACAATTAAGTATCAAAGATTTTGTCATAGAATTGTTTAAATCTTGTTATACTACCGCCGTAGAAAAACAAGGAACTTTGACAGGAGACGCTATTGTTTTTCTCAATAGATGGAAAGATAGCCGTCAATTTGAGCAGTCTTTTGAAGACTTATCCCATCAGTGTGCTGAAATTCTCAAGATTGAAGAAAAACTTAACCAGCGAGATTATCAAGAACTTCTAGAAATTGATTATTTTCGTTTAATCGACCAAAAGATTATTCATGATTTAGTTAAAGCTGTTAGCAACCGAACTATTGCTACTCATGAGGTAACAAATATTGTACGTCAACGTAAACAAGGACACTGGTATGGAGAATTTGAACATTTTTATGAAGCTATTAATTATGGCTCCCAGTTTATTCACGTTTTAGATGAAGCTAACTTATCCATCGAATCCATCAAAGACGGTTTTGAAAAATATTGCCAATCTTGGTTTAAACTTGACCAACTCTACCGTAAATTTATTTTCCATGTAAATACATCTGCTAATCCCACTCTCACAGAACAATTAAGCGAACAAATAGAAAACCTATATTCAAATCACTATCTTTTAAAACTTAATAATCATTGGCAAGTCATGATAGATAGTATTGAGAAATGGCAAAGCATTGAAATGCCATCTCAAAGACGTTTTTTCTTGAAGTGGGTAGAACCTTTCCTCAAAAAAGATAAAAAAGTCTGTGTGATTATTTCCGATGCCTTACGATATGAAATTGGTGATGAGTTGGTTAGTCTTATTCGTCAAGAAGATCGTTATGAAGCCACTCTCGACGCTGCTGTTACTCTGTTACCAAGTTATACGCAATTGGGAATGGCAGCACTTCTTCCCCATGACACACTAGAAATTATTGATCACCCCCAAGCGATCGTTGATGTAGATGGTTATAGTTCCCAAGGTACTGAAAACCGTCGTAAAATTCTCGAAAAAGCGTTTGAAAAGAGACAAAAAAAAGCAACGGTTATTCAAGCAAAAGACCTAATCAACTTAAACGGTGATGAAAGTCGTTCCTTATTTCGAGAACATGATGTAGTTTATGTTTATCACAATCGAATTGATAACATAGGAGATAAATTAGCGACAGAAGAACAAGTTTTTGAAGCGGTTGAAAATACTTGTTCTGACCTTATTCGTCTCATTAAAAAACTAACAGGGGCTAATGCCAGTAACTTATTGATTACGGCGGATCATGGATTTATTTATCAACATCGTGCGATCGCCGATAGTGATTTTTCTCATGCTGAAGTAAATGGGAATAAAGTTATTAAAGAAAATAGACGTTTTATAATAGGTCAAGAATTAAAAGAATCAGAGGGACTACGGAAGTTTAAAGCAAAAGATATTGGTTTAGTTGGAGAACTAGAAATGCAAATTCCTAAATCTATTAATCGTTTACGAATCAAAGGCTCAGGTAGCCGTTTTGTTCACGGAGGCGCAACCCTTCAAGAAATTATTATTCCCGTTGTCAAAGTTAATAAAAAAAGACGAGGGGATCTTTCTACGGTACAAGTGGAAATCATTCGTAATTCTAACTCAACAATAACCTCTGGACAATTAGCAGTTACTTTCTATCAACAAGAACCGTCCACGGACAAAGTTCAACCCCGAATTCTTAAAGCAGGTATCTATACTCAAACAGGAGAGTTAATTTCGGATCTCCATGACCTTACTTTTGATTCTGCTTCGGAAAATCCAAGAGAACGAGAATTTCAGCTAAGATTTATCTTAACCAGTACAGCAAATAATATTAATAATCAAGAGGTATTTTTACGATTAGAAGAAAAATTAACTGATACTTCCCATTTCACAGAATACAAATCGGTTCCTTATACTATCCGTCGCTCGTTTACCAGTGATTTTGATTTTTAGGGAGCATACCAATGAAAGCAAATTAGCCGATTTAGGATAGCTGAAACCTTTATCTCCTGTCGCTTTGAGAGATTTACAAAAATGGGATGCTCCCGATTTTTAAGTGTCTCAGTCCACTTAATCACCTATTTTAAGCTTGATTAAATATGACTATACTCTCTATCTTTTAACTTTTCCTTTCCTTAACTATAGCAATCAGTAATGTCTTAAATATATGATTACTTCCCACTCTCTACTTTCCACTAATCACAAACTATGAGTAACCTTGACCAAAAAATTAATCAGTATTTTGAGGGATTAGTTGTCAGAAAAGACCTCGTTAAAGAAGTTAAAGGCAACGCTATTGTTCCTTCCTATGTTTTAGAATATTTACTTGGACAGTATTGCGCCACCAACGATGAAGCTTCAATTCAAACAGGGATTGAAACCGTTAAGGAGATTTTACGGAGGCATTATGTTCATCGTAATGAAGCAGGGTTAGTCCGTTCTAATATTAAAGAGAAAGGACGTTACAAAATCATTGATAAAATTAGCGTAACCTTAAACGATAAAGCAGATGTCTATGAAGCTACTTTTGCTAATTTAGGGATTAAAAAAGTTTTAGTCGATTCAAGTACGGTCAAAGCTCATCCCAAGCTTCTTGTTAGCGGAGTGTGGTCTATTGCTGAGATTGAATATGACTTCGTAGAAGATAATAAAGCGTGTCCTTGGCTTCTATCTTCGCTAAAACCTATTCAATTATCTGACTTTAATTTTGATAATTATTTAGAAGCTCGCCAACAATTTACTACAGACGAATGGTTTGACCTTTTAATTCAAAGTATCGGTTTTAATCCAGATTTTTTGAGTCGAAGAACTAAGCTTACTCAACTTATTCGCCTCATTCCTTTTTGTGAGCGCAATTATAATTTAATTGAATTGGGTCCCAAAGGAACAGGAAAATCCCATATATATTCTGAATTCTCACCTCATGGGATTTTAATTTCAGGTGGAGAAGTGACTGTTCCTAAATTATTTGTCAATAACGCCACAGGAAAAATTGGTCTAGTTGGTTATTGGGATGTGGTTGCTTTTGATGAATTTGCAGGAAAACAAAAGCGTGTGGATAAGGCGCTTGTGGATATTATGAAAAATTATATGGCCAACAAGTCTTTTTCTCGTGGAATTGAAACCCTAGGGGCAGAATCTTCTTTAGTATTTGTAGGCAATACTCAACATACCGTGCTTTATATGCTTAAACACAGTGATTTATTCGCAGATTTACCCCAAAAATTTTATGATTCTGCTTTTCTAGACCGGATACACTGTTATATTCCAGGGTGGGAAATGGATATTATTCGAGGAGAAATGTTTTCCTCTGGTTATGGTTTTGTTGTAGATTATCTGGCCGAAATTCTCAGATTCCTTCGTAGCTATGACTATTCAGATCGTTATCAAAAATACTTTTCTTTGACTTCGGATATCTCAGCTAGGGATAGAGATGGTATTCATAAAACTTTTTCGGGTTTAATGAAATTGCTCTTTCCCTCTGGAGAAGCGACATTATTAGAAATGGAGGAAATTCTTCAATTTGCCATTGAGGGACGTAAGAGGGTCAAAGATCAGTTAATTAGAATGGACGCTACTTATCCTAATGTACAATTTGCTTATCTAAATGAATCTGGAAACTCTCAAGATGTTATGACTCTTGAAGAACAGGAATATCCTCAATATTACAATAAGACTATTCCGACAGAAAATCTTGACTCAACAATAACTTCACCCCTAGACTTCAACAGTCATAACAACCTTACAGAACAAACGATAATAATTAAGGAAAACCAAAAAGGAATTACCTTTGATTGTTTATTTGGCCCTTATATTCAAAATGTGAACCAACTCACCATCATAGAACCAAACCTTAAAAATTCACATCAAATAGATAATTTTATAGAATTTTTAGAAACTGTTATTAAGTTTAAGTTAGAAGAAGAAGAGATATTAATTCACCTAATTACCACCGATGATGAGTTTCAGGTAAACACACAATATGAGGCTTTAAATCATATTGCTAAATCTTGTTCAGCAGTTGGAATTGTCCTAACTTGGGAAGTTGATCCTACTAAAATCCAAGACGATAGTTGTCAAATTATCACCACACATGGCTGGCAGATTATTCTTAGTCAGGGTCTTAACCTGTTTCAACAACATAACAAGAATAATATTTTTTCTTTTAGCAATCGACTTCAACAGTTAAGATTATGTAAGGCTTGTCAAATAACCTATAAAAGAAAATCCGTTGATCATTAGATATTTCCCAAAAAATAGATTTACCCTGATGATATAAAGATGTTAATTATTGAAAAGTCACTATTTAGACTTAATCAATTCGTTTATTGCTCATTAGAATGCTATGCTAATTTTCAAAGAGTCGTGTCAGCCTTGATTAGCCTCGATCATCCATGACTAAAATCATAGCTCTGTTTAACCAAGCGGGCGGGGTTGGCAAAACTACTCTAACCCTAAATTTAGGCTACCATCTTCAGCAACACAACCATCGGGTTCTTCTCATCGATCTTGATCCCCAATCTTCCCTAACAATCTTTATGGGAGTTGACCCAGATACCCTCGAAAAAACCCCCTTTGATGCGTTAATCAACGAAGAACCGTTATTTATTTTCAAAGATATTCATGGCGTGGATCTTGCTCCCACTAATATCACTAAATGTGCTGCTGAGATCCAACTGGTTAACCTCGATTTCCGTGAAGTTAGACTATCTGAAGCGATCGCCCCCCTTCAAGAAAATTATGATTTTATCTTGATTGATTGTCCCCCCAGTCTGGGATTACTCAGTTATAGCAGTCTGGTGGCTGCCACCCATGTTCTCATTCCCATTGAAACCCATTTCAAAGCCTTTCAAGGCACAAACTTACTCTTACAAACCATTGCTAGAATCAAAAAACGAGGTAATAAATCATTACAAATCGCTGGCTTTATCCCTTCTCGTTTCGCCACCACCAATTCCCAAGATAAGCGTACCCTCAAGGCGATTCAAGAACAATACGGTCAAATAGGCAAAGTCTATGAACCGATTCCTCGCTTAACCGCCTTTGTTGATGCTAGTGAAGAACAAGTCCCTTTAGCTATCTACGAGCCTAAAAATTCGGCTCTTAAACGCTTAGACGCAATAGCTGCTGACTTAGAACAATTAACCTGAGTTATAAAAGAACAGAAAACACTGTTATTTGTTGCCTGTACCTACCTCGGCTTTCACCGAGGTAATTGCCAAAAAAAAATTACTGATAACGTTATCAGTAATCATAAATGCTCCTCAATTTAAAAGCCAACTTTTAAAATAGAGATGAAATTACAAAGACTCATCACCCCATAACTAAACTCCTCTTAACACAGAAATGACTTCTAAAAGCGATAAACCCTATAAAGCACAAGCTAATCTCGATATTCTTTTTGGAACCCAAGAAACAGACTCAACGCCTCAAACCCTAAAACTCAACGCCATTATCCTCCCTAAAACACAACCCCGTCGTTACTTTGACCCTCAAAAACTAGACCAACTCTCCCTTTCAGTCAAAACTTACGGCATCTTAGAAAATCTACTCGTTCGCCCCATTCCCTCAAAACCAGGGGTCTATGAATTAGTCGCAGGAGAAAGACGTTATCGTGCAGCCGTTGCAGCCAACCTAGATACGGTTCCTGTCACCATTCGTGATTTAACCGACTCCCAAGCCTTAGAAATCGCCCTAGTAGAAAACTTACAACGAGAAGACTTAAACCCAGTTGAAGAAACCGAAGCGATTCTCCAACTGCTGGCTAACCGTCTTCAACTGCCCGACTATTTTGCTGTCAGTTCCCTGCTGTACAAAATGCAGAACATGGTGGCAAAAAAAATTACTGATAACGTTATCAGTAATGAGCAAATTGAAATTGTCCAACAGGTATTCCATGACTTAGGACGCATGGAATGGGAGTCTTTTGTCAGTAATCGTCTTCCTTTACTTAGGTTGCCTTTAGATGTGTTAGAAGCTTTACGACAAGGAAAAATAGAATACACCAAAGCAAAGGCGATCGCCAGACTAAAAGATCTCACGGGGTGACAAGTAGGTTGAAAAGTAAGTCCAGAGCGGTTTTTCTCTGTTACCCGACCCTAAACAATTGTCGGCAACCAGAGAGCTTATTGAGAATGAACGATAATGATAATCATTTGCAAATGGGGGGGGAAGACGTGGCATTTGCCACGTCTTCCCCCCCCAAACAGGGCAATCGCATTAAAATCTGAGATGCGTGATCCAGTAAAGATTTTAGAGTTTCAGTACAAATGAACGGCGATCGCGAAACCTCTTATGCAGTCAGCTTTTCAAAAATTAAACGCGATTGCCCTGCCCCCCCAAACTGTTTTGATGCGCGAGCGTCAACTCCTAAAAGAGAGAAAACAATCCGATTTTATGCTAATAATAATCAGATTGTCCTTAATCGTTTTATAACTTAAATCATGAGCTTTTTAGCAGTTTATGAATCTCATTTTACCAAACATTTAACACAAACACAGTTCGAGGCTTTTAGAATTTTACTGTGGTTGCTGACAGTACATAAACAGGTTAGAATAGAAAGGTTAGCAGCTTGTTTTCCTTTACCAATCCTTTATCAAAGTCGTCGTAAACATATCCAGAGATTCCTAGTTTTGTCAGCTTTAGCCATTCCCAGATTCTGGTTTCCTGTGATTAAAGCTATTATTTGTAAAGAATTTAAGACTGGCTCTCGTCTGATTATAACAGTTGACCGAACCCAATGGAAAGATAAAAATGTTTTCATGGTTGCTGTTATCTGGAAAAAGCGGGCTTTACCCATCTATTGGACACTTTTAGGGAAAAGAGGAGCCAGCAGATTATCTGAACAACAGGCATTAATTCAACCTGTTCTTTGTCTTCTAAAAAACTATGAGTTAGTCATTCTTGGAGACCGAGAATTCCACAGTGTTAAATTAGCTTATTGGTTGAAACAAAAAAGTAAAAAACAAAAGTTATTCTTCGCTTTTCGTCAGAAACAAGGTACAAACCAGAAAAAAGATGATGAAGATTATCAAACTTTTTCGCAGTTAGGAATGAAACCTGGGATGAAGATGTTTTTAACTGGGGTTTCAGTCACTAAAAATAAAGGGTTTGGAAACTTTAATGTGGGAGCATATTGGAAAAGAAAATACAAGGGCAAACAGGAAAAAGAGCCTTGGTTTATTCTTACCAACTTAGACAGTTTATCAGAGGTCTTGAAAGTCTATCGAGCCAGGGCAGGTATTGAAGCTATGTTCAAGGATTGTAAGACAGGGGGTTATAATTTGGAGGGAAGTAAAGCCAATAATAAACGACTAAATTCCTTGATTTTATTAATAGCGATCGCTTACACTGCTACTTCTTTAAAAGGCAAAACATTTCGACAAACCAATCAAGGAAAATATATTGCTCGTCTAACTGAAAAATCAAGACGTGACCGAAGACATAGTAATTTTTGGATAGGACTTTATGGCTCTCTTTGGATTCACGCTTGGGAATTTTGCTCTGATTTTATTTCAATTATGATGAGCAATAATCCCCAGAAACTCAACAATTATAAAAAAGGGTTACAAGCCATGTCCATAATAGATAAGACGGCTTAATTCCCCTATTTTATCTTAACATAAAATAACCAGTGGAAGATGATTTATTTTAGATGTAACTATCCAAAATAAACCAATTTTTATTATTTAATAAAAACTAATATTGCCCAAGGGGTTGATTTTGAGCATCAACCCTGTGGGGGGGAGGACGGGGGAGGACGGTGTAACCCTCCTCCCCCCCACACACACGGCAAGAATGATTATCATTATTGTTTATTCTCAATAAGCCCTCTAGTTTTTGACAATTTATAGAGCGATCGCTACGGCTGAAACCCTCTTTCAATCAGGGTTTTAACGGGCTTGTCACCCCGTGAGCTAAAAGATGCTCAAAACAGAGCTACTTTATTAAATGAGGCTATAGAACAAAATCTCTCCCTATCAGAGATTCGTAAACGTATTAAATCTCTATCATCACCATTTCACAGCACACCCTCGCCAGGGATACAACTACAATCTTTAACCCGTCGTTTAAATAAAAGTAAGCTATGGGATAAACAGCCCAAACAATGGAAGAAAGTTCAGAAATGGTTAGATAAAATTGAGTCAATATTATCTGAAACTGAGAACGAAGAAATTAATCCACTTTCTCAAGAAGAATTTTCTAGTCAACCATCTGAGGGGATTGTTGAAACTTTAGAAAACAACCAGGACGCTCTGGTTAATCAACTAGCAAGTGACGAAAAAACACGCTTAAAGGAGGAAGTTGAAAAAGCTTCCAATCCAAACTTTCAACAGTCAAACTTTGACAATCATGAAGTCTTATCCAACGAGTTTGACAGTGAGCTAACAATTGAAGAAGGCCGTAGACAGGAGGCTGATAAAAATTTAAACCAAGAGGGAGTGTCTCACAACCCAGAAATATTAGTCAATCCTCAAGTTAACTCTGATGAAACTTTGCTATTAGAAACTGAACAAAATAAGGCGAGTGAGAATAGTCAGCAAAGTGAACAACCGAATTTATTTAGTTTTGATGACCATATATTGTCTCAAAACGAAACTAATCATGAGTCAACTAATGGAGTGGGCAGAAAAACAGAGGAAGTTTTATCTAATAATAGTCAAGAAACAATCCTTTCAAAGCCCATAACCGATACGGGAAATAACCAACAGCCTGATCCTCTTGATGGCGGAAATATAGGGGCTAGGTCTGGTGACACAACCATTGACGAACCAACGTCTTCTTTAACAGAGTTTTCAGACACAATCGAAACCTTTTCTATAAAGTCAGAAAAAACTATAGACTTTTCTATAAGTAAGGAAATGGGTTTGACAGATAAACAACTTGCCGAGCAATTAAGATGTAACCCCACTACCTGTTATCGTTGGCGAACAGGACAGTCAACTCCTAGAGGTAAATCAGCTAATGTCTTAAAAAAATGGGAAGTAAGAGGCGATCGCTGGTATCAGAAATCTTAAATTATTTAATTCAGTTACTAACTTCTCTTAGCTTTTTGATAGAAGAATGGAGAGTGAAAAAAAGAATCAATCTGTTCTTTACAATTTGCAATCTCATGAACTCTTCTAAACTTCAACCGCAAGAGGAAGATTCGGAATATAACCAGCGTAGTGTTGTAAAATAACTTCAGGAGAATTGCCAGCTAATTTTGCCACATTGATAATAGGAACATTTGCCAATAGTTGTAGAGTAATCCAAGTATGACGAGTGGCATAAGGCGGTAAATACTGAGAAATTTTTCCTTCACGAACTAATTGATAAACAATACCTTCACTGATTAACTCTGTGCCTTTGTAATTGCCATACCATGAAAATTCAATATTATGATTGGTTAGTGGAGTTCCTCTAGAAGTTAAAAAGATAAAATCATCAAGACTAGCATCATTAGAACGTTCTGATTTCATTTCTAAAAGCAAATTCATAAGTTTTGGTCCACAAGGAAATTTTCTCGCTTCAATACCTTCTTCTCCAACTTTTTCAGTTTTTAATGCTTTAAGTTTTTTTCGTCTTCGGTCATAGCTATGACTAAAAACAAGATAACTACAATCAGACGCTATATCTTTCCACCGTAAGGCAGATGCTTCACTGGTTCTACACCCAGTCCAGAACAGAAAACAGACAAATCTAAACATTGATAATCTTCTAATTTGCCAACTATTTCGTTTTTCACTAACAGTTTTATAATACTCTTGAAACCCTTGAATAATTAATTCTGCTTCAACTCTTGTAAAAGCTCGATAGTCCTTATCCTGATGATAACCAGGTATTTGTTGAACAAAATGTGGAGCTTTACGGCGTGTTTTTGGAATATGATATTCTTCTCTTAGTACCTTAAAATTATTCTCGAATTCTGAATGACATAATTCTCTTTTTTTTGCCCAATTAATCATGGTATATAGCATAGAGGACAGTGCTTTAAACTGACCTGAACAAACATTATTATATAAATGTTCAATAATCTTTTCTTGTTTGTTAAGATTTTGAGGACATTTTTTGAGGGGATTTAAAAAACGACTTCTATACTGATCAAGATAAGTCCCTTCTGATACTAAGTTTTTTTTGTACTCACAATAGTGTTCATATAACTCCATCAGAGATAATTTAGTTGCGTAAGGGTCATAAAAAATTCCTGTATGCTTCTTTAATTCTTGAGCAGGTAAATAGTTCTTTAAATCCTTTTCTAATTTATTAGCTCTTATATCATTAATAATTCTAACCGCAATTTGATGAGCTATTTCTCGGTTTTTTGGCGTATCACTAAGTTGTAGATACAAAGACTTGCTTTTTATCCCCCATAATTGTTGTGATATAGATTTAACAAATCTTAATCTTAAAAACCCTTTGTCAGAACTAATGGAAATTAGATCGCCAATTTTTTGCGCTGTTGATGATTTTTTCATGGTTTCTACTCCTTTCTACATGGTTACTGAAAAAGTCAGCTTAATACTAGCATTTGTCTAGTGTTAAAAGTTTTTATTTAAAAGCTTTTAAGTTATATGTCTAGTATTATAGCACATTTGGGCAGACCATCGGGCAAATCAGCATATAGGTATCGTTGCCACCACTGGGGCTACTCATATCCTCTCTAATTCTTCAAGAAATGCTGCGTTTACTTGGTACGGTACAATCGAATCTTATGATCGCCAATATCAGGGGATAAGAGGTACTAATTTTTGGAGAGTTACTAATTAAACCCCTTAAAATTGATGCTCTCTATTTTTTATAAATTGTTTTATATTCTTCGATAATTTTTGACAAATATTGAGAATAATTTCCAAAAAATGAATTGATTTCTCTTGTAAATAGAACCATAAACAACAGGAGCGATGACAGATTCTACACCATTTCTACACTGAGCGTATAGCTGTTTTTGGATCAGCCGATAAAAAACAACGAATAATAAACATAATTTGGATAAATGAAGGAAAATTAATGATATAGCAGTCGAAGCATAGATTAGGACATTTTGGGTTAAAATAGGAATACTAAAGAAAATAGGATAAACATTACAATGCCGGCTCCATATAGTTATGATTTAAGAACAAAAGTCATAAATGCGATCGATGAAGGAATGACGAAAACTCAAGCCAGTCGTTTATTTGGAATAAGTCGCAACACAATTAACCTTTGGTTAAAGAAAAAAGAAGAAACAGGAAGCTATAAAGCTAAAGTAGGGTTTGCTGAATAAAAGCAAAACCCTATTCTTTAAAAGGTTACACCCATATTCGCGATCGCAAAAAAGATCAGCTTTGTCGGCTACAAACCGCTATAATTGGTAGAAACACCTCCCAGTTGTTGGTCAAGAACAAATGTATCGAAAAGAGGAGCAACCTTTACCGCCCCCAGAAAAATTTGAATTACCTTTCGAGGGCAAATTGTCCCCCAATAATCGTTGGGTAATCATGGCAGAGTTGATACCTTGGGATGATTTTGAGGAAGAATATGCTAAACTTTTTTCAGCAGAAAAAGGTGCGCCAGCCAAACTATTTAGAATGGCATTAGGGACATTAATTATTAAGGAAAAATCAGGAACAAGTGATAGAGAAACTATAGAACAGATTAGAGAAAATCCCTATCTACAATACTTTATAGGTTTAAATTGTTATCAACAAGAGCCACCACTGGAATCTTCAATGCTAGTTCATTTTAGGAAAAGAATTGATGGAGAATTGATAAACAAAATCAATAAAAAAATAGTAAAAAGAGAAATAGACAAGAGTAATAAAGAAGTAAAAAAAAAGGATTGTCTCCAATAAAAAGGAGAAAAAATAAAAAATAAAGGTAAACTAATTTTAGATGCGACTTGTGCGCCAGCAGACATCAAATACCCAACGGATTTAGGCATATTAAATCAAGCCAGAATTGAGACAGAAAGAATAATAGATAATCTTTATAAACCATTAAGAGTAAAATTGAGAAAAAAGCCGAGAACTTCTAGAAAAATTGCTAGAAAGGAATACTTAAAAGTAGCTAAAAAACGAAAAGTATCTTATCAAGAAAGAAGAAAAGCTATCGGGAAACAGTTAAAATACCTTAAGAAAAATTTAGGAAATATAGAAGACTTAATTCAAGCTGGGGCTTCCCAGGAAAATCTGAGTAAAAGACAGAAAAATTGTCTAGAGACTATCAAAAAAGTTTATGAACAACAACAGTCAATGTGGGAGAATAAGACCCAGAGTGTTCCTCAAAGAATTGTAAGTTTAACTCAACGGCATATTCGTCCAATAGTGAGGGGAAAAGCAGGAAAACCAATAGAGTTTGGAGCTAAACTCTCAGTAAGCTGTGTAGATAACTATGTGTTTCTATACAAAATAAGTTGGGAAAACTTCAATGAATCTTGTCATTTAAAAGAACAAGTAGAAAAGTATAAAGAAACGTTTGGCTATTATCCCGAATCCGTCCATGTAGATAAAATTTATCGAACTAGGGAAAACAGAAATTGGTGTAAGGAAAGAGGGATAAGAATCAGTGGTCCGAAGTTAGGAAGACCTCCGAAAAATGTCAGTGAAGAAGAAAAGAAACAAGCCCACTCCGATGAATGCTTCCGTAATGCTATTGAGGGAAAGTTTGGACAAGCTAAACGAAGATTTAGCCTAAATCTCGTGATGACAAAACTCCCTGAAACCTCCATTACATCTATTGCTATTACATTTTTAGTTGTCAATCTTTCTAAACTTCTGAGGCAGTTTTTGTCGCTTTTTTTGTCCTTATTTACTAATAATAGAACAGGGGAACTCATCAAACCGCCTTTCATTAATTTTGATTATACTTTAAACAATTTTTATGTACTAAAACTTATTGATTTGTCAGAAAATTCTTGGTCAAAAGTGGCATAAATTTTGGAGAAACTTTTTCAGCAAACCCTAAAGTAGGATATCAAAAAGGATATAATCGAAAAATCAAAGATTTAGACAATTTTAAGCAGTTTGTTCAGATTCATGGCAGTAAAACTCAAGAAGAAATGGCAGAAATCTGGCCCACTCCTGTTAGCGATCGCACCATAGGAAAAGCATTGAAAAAAATTGGCTATACTAGGAAAAAAAAACTTACGGATATAGAGAGAGAGATGAGAAAAAAAGACAAGAATTTAGGACAAAAATCGGAACAAAGAAGAAAGAAGAGTTAGTATATATTGATGAATCAGGGATAGACAATAGAGAAGATTATGGATATGGGTGGAATGAAAAAGGGAAAAGATTTTATGATTTAAAGTCAGGAAAAAGAAGTCTGAGAGTAAGTATTCTGAGTGCATTGTGCGAAGGTAAATTAATAGCACCTTTAACATTTGAAGGATCTTGTAATCGTGATGTGTTTCAAAAATGGTTAGAAACCATGCTCATTCCAAATCTCAAACCAGGTCAAATAGTAATCTTAGATAATGCTACTTTTCACAAGGGAGAAAAAATTAGACAATTAATTGAGTCTGTTGATTGTGAATTACAATACTTACCACCCTATTCACCAGACCTCAATGAAATTGAACATTATTGGTTTCCTATTAAAAATAGAGTGAGAAAATCACAAGGAACAATTGAAGATTTTCGAGAACGAGTGGATCTTGCTGTTAAATTAACGTCCTAACCTATACTTCGACTGCTATAAAGTTTTGTTTTTAACTATAAAGCTTTTTGATAAATCATCAGACTTTTTATGACGTTTACATACACCCCAAAAACGTTTCGACATTATTTCTACACCAAAGGGGTGTTTCATTAAACAGTACGAAAATACTAAGGTAAATACTATTTTTTCTCTAATGTTGAAAAAAACACTAACTGGTTTGTTATTAATCTTAACAACGCCCTATTCAGCGATCGCAGGGGTTGGGACATCAGCCCAGGTATTTGCTCCCTCCAGTATTTAATAATATTAAATTCTATTCGTCGTTTTATACTCTAGAGCTTACAAGTTTTTACAATTGTGTCTACAACAATCAGGATCTTGTTCCCGAAAACTGTATGACCGCTAATCTTAAACAGGAAAGCATTTTGATGCTGAGTAGTCTCTCCCCTGCTAGAATTTGTCTAGTAAGGGTGAAAGGAAAAACATGGCTAACGAAAGAATTCAGCTAAATATTCGTATGGACAATGAGCCAGAACTGTATGAAAAAATTAAAGAACGAGCATCTATCCTTAACTCTAGTGTTAATGAATTTGTGATTAACGCTCTGAGTGTTGCTGTTGGTTGGAGTATTCCTGTAGATGCTGTCAAGATGCTAGAAAAAATTAATCAACTAGAAAAGCGAGTTCAAAAATTAGAACAGCAGCAAAGGGAAAGGTAATGATATTCCAAAACAATTCAAACATACTAACTTTGTCCTAATGTGGTGAAATTCGTAACTGGCAGTTTTGGTTGACTACATCGTATACATCAGAATCAATCTGATTATTTTTAGAATTCCCCAAATACGAAATTTAACTACCATCACCTCCCACTGATTCAGATTCTTTGACTAAACATTACCTAAAAGCCTAGCTTAACCTATCTAGATTTTAGACGTAGTTAGATGAGTTGAGTTAAGTGGCTCTTAAAGTCTATTAGTAACTTTTTTGTTTTAAAATTACTCAAAAATCCATTATTAGATTGCCCAAAAACAGTTGACGTTTGGCTGGTTCAATCAGATGTTCAATCACCCAAATTATCATAGATTCAGTAAAGGACTCTCCTTGAATAACTTGAGCCAGTTGCGATAAATCATGAGAGAGGAGGATTGTTTGGATCTGTTGAGCAAGCTGTCTGCCACGTCTACCATTGAATGTCCCATCTGGAAATGTCTCCCAAGGAATATCGGATAATGATAATGCTTGGATATTTTCGGAGTTGGCGGTGCGGCAGCACTCGCGTAGCGAGACCGCCGTTAATGGTTCTTGGTTCGATGTCCCACTCCCATTAGAGCTATCTCCAGGATTCTGTTGATTATTATTAATCTCAGTCAAGATACTCTCATTATCCCTTGGCTGCGGTTTTTCTAATTCATCCACCAACCAGGGGTCAATTAACAAATCAACATTTTGCCCTGTGCTGTCATCCGTTGGCCTTTGGTCAATCAACAAATCAACATTTTGGCTAAACTCCGCTTGATGAGTAACTTTGACGGTGTTGATAGACGGTGCAACATTTTTATCAACATCAACAAAATGACAAACCGACCGAGGGACGATCAACAAAAAATGGTTCTCTAATTCCACACTAATGTTCCCATTCTCGTTGGGGTGGCCCATACCATCAACCCACTGGTTAGGGAGAATTTCCACCCTGACAGGCACTTTGAGTAAAGACGGTTCGTTGCCAATTTCTTTTACAGTAGTAGTCCCTAGAGATGAGAATCCAGATTTTGTTGATGTAGATTTTTGTTGATGGAGGCGATCAACATTTTTAGTTTGACCTACATTCCTTGATTGATCAGGTATTAAGGGGGGTGGCGACTCAAATTGTTGATTTGTTGATTGAGTTTTATTTCCTACCCCTGATACTAACTCTGAATTAACCTCATTTTTCGTTACGGATGGTTGATGACCAAATGGGGTGGAGTACACTGGATTAAACTGAGACTGGGTTATAGTTTTTGCCTCATAGCGTAAATGGATTCCCTTACCATGTAAAATCCCGTATCCAGCTTCTGCTAATTGGCTGAATAATTTCCGAATAAAATCGGCGGTCGCTTTTTTACATTTGTTGATACAGGAAATGCCATTCTTTACTTGACGCGCAGCGATCGCCCCCCCTGTCTTGGTCGCCCATTGCTGAATTTCTGCCATAAACCCTGACAAACCTTCTGTTTCAGAATTTTTACGGCAATACACCCATTGGTTTTGAATCAAGAAGTATTGGGCTAAATAAACCGCCCGTTTCATGGTTTCACCAGATATAGTGCTTTCTGGTGCTTGTCCTAATAGTACCGCTTCTACTAGGTGCAGCACTAAGGCTAATCGCACAGTATAGGCTTCTAACTTAGGATAAATCCCTTTGAGACTCAAATGAGTTTCTGCGTTCATTAAATCGACTAAATAATGTTGCCAATGTTGAAAAATTTTCCTGGATTCTAAGGTTAAGAAATAACGACTGGATGGTAATTTTCTTAACCCACGATAAAGGGAATAAAGTAAGTCTTGAAATACTTCAACATCATTCCCCTCATCGTCAACAAAGTTTTTATAGGCAGGGGGAAATGGGGGGGCTGAAATTAACCATCGGGAAAGAAACCCATCTAAGTCATCTTGTTGTTCAATTAAGTTATACATCAGACTTAATTGATACCCTGCACTACGAGAAACCGCCATCTTTTCTAAGAAGATAGAGTCATCATTCACCCGATCCCTTATATACATATCCCCATTGAACTCGGATAGATCAATTTCTCGGTCATTTCCTTTACCATTACGATACTTATTAAATCCTTTTAAATAAGCTCCCCATTCATCGTGATGAACTAAAAATCCCCTTGGAGATTTGGCATGAATTCTTATTTGTTCTTCAGGGGTACAATCAATGAGCATAAATCGCTCTCTTTGGGGTCGTTTTAAGTTTTTCTCTCCTTGCTCAATGGCTGCGTCATAATCTTTTAACTCTTGTTGATATTGTTGGAGAGCTTCTTTTTCTAGCTTTTCAGGGGAGCTAAAATAATCTTTTGTAAGGGAGACTTCATTTCCCCTGTTTCCCTAATAATAGGGTACGAATAAGACAAGGTTGACTATACCCAGAACGTTTTTTAACCACTACTTCTGCCCCTGTTCCCACACAGGATGCAGCCGTGGCTAGAAGGGTAACAATTAATCCTTCCACTGGCCCTGGCATTGCGTCAGCACAATTGTTCATTAATTGAGCAAATTCTTGGGAAAAGATTTGTTGGGATCTAAGCGATAGTTTCGACGAGATAGCAGTTTTGAACTTGAGTAATAATTTCAGTTTAATCTGTTCTACGTCAAGTTCTTGGCTAATTGTTGCCAATAACGGTCTAATTGTTGTGAGGGATATGATACTGACAGGATAGATAAAAGAGGGCTTCTTGACGGTCAGAACCCGTTACTCCCTTCATGATTAACGGGTAACGGCTTCTTTAAGTGTTAACTGTTGCTCTTGTTCTAATGTGTCCTGTTGTTCATTAGTGAATGGATTAGAAGAATTATTAGTCACAGAATTGTCAGAAACATGGGTAGAAGACTGAGAATAGGATGGAGCTATTTTTCCATTTATATTGTTAGATTGTTGAGGAATAACCTTACCTGTGTTTTGCCCTCTGGGACGCATTGAGTGATTCCCTAAACTTTCCGAAGGGCTTGTTTCCCTGTTAAGGGTTTCCTGGAACGAAGAAGATTGAGATTTAAAGGGAGATTGCCAGCCGTCTTCTTTAGCCCACTGAGCTAAAGAACCAATACTAATCCCCTTACTGGGTTTAAAGAACGCCATTTGCGCTCACAGCCCCCTGGTTTATACTTGCTCGACTGCCGACTCCAGTGTTCCCAGTCCCCAACAACCCATCAGACACAC
>Ga0064013_1036_pt1 | contig 37888 bp, 35 predicted proteins | sample CrowatWCoCulture_FD_61583 | JGI IMG/M metagenome (GOLD analysis project Ga0064013, IMG submission 61583) | Marine cyanobacteria communities from the University of California, Santa Cruz, USA, analyzing cyanobacterial DNA methylation -... | ecosystem: Host-associated > Microbial > Bacteria >...
ATGCCAATTAAAAGCAATTTTATCATGATGATAAGGGTAACCCAAATCCACCCCCAAAGTCTAAATATTCCCAGTTAGGTAATAATTGACCTATCTGTATAATATCATCAATAACTTTGGTAAACGCTCTAGTTGCATTGGTTCCAGTTCCGCGGATAAAAATGTAATCCTTGTATATTTAATCCTACCCTTTTAGCTATTTTGATAGCTTCAGGAAACTCTTGAGGTTGTACCCCAATTCTACTATCTTTAATTAGGTTAGGTTCGTTTAATCTTAAACCTAATTTTAAGCTAGATAAGTCACCAGGAAATGATTTATAAATTTCATATAATAATTCTAACTGCGATATACTATCTAAGTTTAAAGTTCTTACTCCCCATTTTAAAATCTGTGTCATTTCTTCTGGGTTTAAATTGCTACCACTATAAACAATTTTTTCTCCAGAGAATCCTGCTTTTAAACCTAAATAAATATCTCCTGGTGTATTAGCATGAATTCCCCATCCTTGGTCATTAAATAATTTTAAAAGTTCAATATTCCCATTGGTTACTGTTGCAAACTGAAAAAGTGTGTTATTATAGGGGATGCTAGTGGTAATGTGGGATATACCATGTCTTAATAGGTCAGATTGATAGACATAAAGGGGAGATCCATAGCAATTTAACAAACTATGAGCTAATGTAGCAGAAAATGGCTGATTTTGCTTCTGAGCAATTTCCGTCATATCATTATTAATGTTAATTCTTGGAAAAGCTAAAATTATCACTCTTTAAGATTAAGAATGATTTTAATTTAAACCGTTCTTAATTTAGAAATAATTTGCTCTAATATTAGCATATTTTTGCCAGACTGGACGAGGTATATAGAAAGGATTAAGTAAGGAAACCTTTGCTTTATCTTCTCCTAAAACCTTAACACGCCAAACTTCCCAAATCAACAATAACCAGAGAATTTCCCCTATTCTTCTACCCCTGAGATGACCACTAATTTGTCCTAAAATAACTTGTAAAGGGAGATGATCTAGAAATCTTCCTTCAGCTTTTAATACAGTGGGGTTTAACCAACTACCAAGGGTTAACCATAAAGAGTTTAAACACCAAGAGGTTAAGGGAACACCCATCCCTCTTTTTTTGCGCCAAACAATTTCAGATGGTAACCAAGATTCCACCGATTTTTTAAGAATATATTTCTCACAAGATTGTTGTAAAAATAAATTTTCAGAGGTTTGAAATGTCCATTGAGTTAAATCAATATCACAAAAAGGAGAACGAACCCATAAACCATTTTCATTACTTAAATAAGTAGCACGAGGTTGAATATTTTGCGCCCCTTTTAACATTAGGGTAGCACGACGTAAACGATCTAATAAATCAGTTGAAAATTCTTTATCTAAAGATGATTGTATTGCTTCTCTGGGTTCATTTAATAATAATTGATTATAAATTTCTGAAGTAAAAATTCTTTTTTCATAACCATAGAGATGATGAAAAGTTTGTAAATATTGTTCAGTAAAATCTTTTTGATATTCAGGGTGTTGAAACTGATAAATATTAGCAGCAATTATGGGTTTATTTGTCCAACCTGCAAATAATTGATCGCCATTTTCTCCATTAAAAATCATTTCAGTTTCTTGAGACGCTGTTTGATATAATAGGTATAAGGGAAGGGTGACACCATCACCAAAGGGTAAATCTAATGCACGAACTGCTTTAATCAAATGTTTTTTTATTTTTTCGGGAGTAATGCTAACTTTAACCAAAGGAATATTAAGATGTTTAGCCACCATTTCTGCATAAGGATATTCTGATAAATTATCCTTCTCAAATTCTAATGTATAGGCACGAACTTTAACACCTAATTTCACCAATAAAGCAGCTATAATTGATGAATCTAGTCCTCCTGATAAACAAATACCCACAGGTTCATTATTAATTCCTTGTAATTGATTTTCTACTGATCTTTTAAGTAATGTTTGTAGTTGGGGTATCGCTTCTTTTTCTTCATTAAATGTTTTGGGTAAAGATTGCCATTGATGAATAATCTTTTTACTATGAGTAAGTTGATTATTGAGACAAGAAAAGACAACTTCTTCTCCTGCATTAATAGCAGAAATCTCTTTAATAGGAGTTAAAGGAGTTGGAAAATAAGAAAAACAAGTATAGTTATGTAATGCGGTTAAGTTAACCCTTGGAGAAGACAGTAAGGGTAATAATAATTGACAATGGGAAGAAAACCAAATCCCTTGATTAATTTGTGTCCAATAACTAAGGACTCTACCAAAAGTATCCCGTCCCAAAATCAAGTAATCTTCATCTATTTTTATCCAAGAATCAGCAGTATTGTTAACCCCAGATGCAGCAAAATTAATTACTCTGGGATTACCTGCTTTAGTTTCCAGTAAAGTTTCACCAAAATAAGCAATTGTTCCAGAAATATTTTCATTGTTATTCAGTATTTGTAACTGATAATTGTTCTGGATATGGGGAAAAAGTATCTGCAAAGTTTTGGCAAATTCTTGAGCTTGATCTAATCCCCAATAACCTAACCATTGATATCGTTTACCCACTGTTTTATGATATTATGAGCAGTAATTATTGAACCTGAAAATTATTGCGACTTAACAAGCGATCGCCGAGAAACATTTCTACTGTCCAAGTCCCTGATAGAGAAGCATTTCCAATTAGATGACGACAATAAGTTGTCCATACTTGCTTATCAATTTTACGGGTTTGATAGACATTTTGATGAGAGAGGTTTCCTTGGGGATCAATCCATTGACAACTCAAGGATAATCGTTCACCAAGGGGAACATTTTGTAAAGTAACACGATAGAAAATTTCACCGCTATTCTGACGATTAATTACTTGAAGATTGTCACCCTTATCCTCAGACAAAGTTAGACGACTTTGGTAAATAGTAATTCCCTCTAAACCTTGTTGATAATTTTGCTGAAGTAGAACAATTCCTGTCACAGTAATAAACAAGATAAAAATAATCCCCAGCAATACCCGTAAATTACGTTTTTTTTCTCGTTTTAATGCTTCTCGACGATTTACCTGATTAATCGCTTCATCGAGGAGATCAGGTGATAAATTCAGGGTTTGTAAAATTTCTTCAACATTCTGACGATCCAAGTCTTCGTTTTGTTTTGATAACCTTTCAACTTCAGCAATAATTTTTTCAAGTTGATCTGGGGTAATTCTGTCCATTTTTATCTACTATGATTTTTTCTCTTTAGCTAAAACAAAAACAGACCCCTCGCTACCCCTTCCTATACGTAAATCCTCGTCCAAATAAGTAATTTCTAACCATGCGGGTTGTTCTCGAGGTTTGATGTTAAAATCTAACGGAAAAAACTTTTTTCCTGTCTCAATATCTTTAATTAATTTATTAGGAGATTGATACCCCAAAACCCTTTGTAATCCTGCAATAGATCGTTCAAATTGAACTTGTACTCTTTTGTCTGATGTAGCTTCAAACTTAGCAGCAATACTGACAATTCCCTCTAAAAGAGGAACTCCAACAATTTCAGCAATATTATAAAGTTTAGCTTCGTCAACTCGAATACATTGATAAATTTGACCCAATTGCAGCACGGGAAAACGATCTAATCCTAAAATACTTTTACTACTTGTGTATAATAATCGCCAATTCCCGTCTAATAATTCAGGGTTTTTAATAGGCGTTGGATTGGGGTTATGATCTTCGAGTTGTTCAATAGCAGATAAAACCCTTACCCGATCCATTTCCGTTGCTAATAAACCTCTATTTTTTCCGGCAATTGTTTCTAGTAATTTGGACTTTTCATTCATTATGAACTATCTCCTTAAATCGATCAAAAGTGAACATTAAACAAAAGATTTTACTGATAATAATTAACTAATTAAAGTTAATTATTCGGGATATCAAATAATACCTGAGTCATATATTTGTCAGCCCAAGCCTGACCGAATGCTCTCTCTAAAACACGACGGGTTTTGTCATTTTGTTGTTGCTTTTCACAATAATATTGTTGACCTTGTATGTTAAGTTCTCGTTCTTTATTAGAGACGGTTTGAGATTGATTTGCTTGTTGACAATGCACTCTTAAAAAGTTGCCTACTCGTTGTAGAAATAGTCTTTCTTCTTCTTGAGTATGGGGACGAATAAATAAACAATAATCAGAGAAAATATCACCCCATTCTGGCAATTCTCGTTGATCCGAAAAGTTGGGAGTTTCTAATTGCGATAATGCTTGATTATACTCATTAGATAAGGTTAACTCAGGATTAGTGGGAGATAAATCTGCGATCGCCGCACTAACACCCTTTTTCCCGGCCACGATATCGCAACCAAACATAGGTAAAGCATAGTCTGGGTTAGGAAACATGACACAGTGAAGAATATCTACCCCTCGCCCTACTTTTGCTAATTCTAGGTGCATTTTACGAAATTGGGGAGATTGATAGCAACGATTTTCTATCACCAGTCGTTCCCCTTCTAGTTTCCCTTCTACATAGCCTAAACCATCTGGTAATTGGTAGGGGCTTAAATCCAAATATTCTTCCCAATGGGAGATGATAACCTCAGCTAACTGATGAATTAATGGGTGTAGGGGTAAAGTAGTGGGTGAGGTTTGTAAAGTCGTCATGTTTAGGTACCCAATTCAACAAAAGACAGTATTCTCAGGATATACTGAGAGTGTACCCCATGACAAAATTCAGACATAACTTAACTTTTGGAGATATTTATGTTGGGACTGGGATGGCCCGAACTTGCTATTATTCTTATCGTTGCTTTATTAATTTTTGGTCCCAAAAAAATCCCCGAGTTGGGATCTTCTTTGGGTAAAACGTTACGAGGTTTCAAAGAAGGAGTTAATAACCCAAAGGATGAGGAATAATGGATAATGGATAATTGATAATTAACTTAAAATTGTAGGTTGGGCAAGTTTAAAAGTTATGCAACATAACAAGATAGTAATATTCTTGCCCACCTTTTTCTAATCCCCTTAAGGGCTTAATATTATTAAGCCCCTACAAGTTTCTCGTTAAAAAAATCATAACTCCGAACTCCGAACTCCGAACTCCTAACTCACCTTAGAAGGTTGTGTTACTTTTAATTTGTTCACGCCATTGGGTAATAGCTTCTAGAGGATCGTTTATAGTTACATATTGCGACATAAAAGTTAGATCGAGATTTGGTAATACTTGACTGTTAGGTTTCGTCTGATAAGTATCATTTTCTAGACAATAAATTGTAAACTGTTGATTTTGCCAAAACCAGACTTCTGTGACACCTAAACGCCGATAAATTTCTAAAGTATCTATACCACCGCTAGTATAGATAACTTCAATAGCTAAATCAGGAATATCTTTATCTGTACCTATACAATAGCACTCATCTGGTTCCTTTCCCGCTTGTTTATCTTTATTCTTGAGAGTCGTTGATCCTAAACCCCAGAAACGAATACGTTTTTCTTCTAGATAAACTTCTAATAATCTAGCGATCGCTTTTTTATCTAATTCGTGATTGCGACTTGGGGACATAATTTCTAAGGTTTCTAAGAGATAAGCGACACGATAACGAGAACTATTACCTAAAAATGTCAGAAATGACTCATAAGCTGGCCAATTTACACCAGAGGTGAAGAATTTTTCCTCTTGATACCCGTTTTCTACTTGAAGGGGAAAATAGTCATTTAATAATGCTGAAGTCATATTTATATATTGCTTTGCTGTTAATTCGATTATACTCGGTTGAGTCGAGGGAAGCTATTACACTTCGCCCCTCTCATTTAGATCCGGACGTGCGACTTTCACCGCATCCGGCTCCCGACAAACTAGACTTTTTCAGTCTTGCCCATGTGGATGTGCTGGTGACAGCTATGGTGGACTGCCATTAAATTTTTTGGTTTCCAGTTATCGTGGTTTCCATCTATGTGATGGAGGTGTCCCCTCTCATCATCTGTAAACTTCAGTCCACAATATCCACATGAATGGTCTTGTCTTTTCAGACATTTAGAGGTTGCTCCGTCGTAGAGTTTGCTGTTACGCTTACTCCAGTAAACCGTGTCCCCATCGTATGTTGGACTTTGGATAAAAAACAATTGTTAGCGTAAATTTTACGCTAAACATATCTCCAGAGCTAAAATAGAGAATTAAGGTGATTTTAAAAACTCTCTTTCCATCTTTTTAGGGGATTTTAAATATTAAATAGCTTCATTCAGTTTCGGTTCCAATATAGATATCTAAGTAGCTTTCAGTTAGAGATTGAATGACTCGTTCTAATTCATCAATGAGATTTCTTCTAGTGAGTTTTTCTACAGCATCAATATGAGCAGAACTTCCGGCTCGTCCTAAATATTTATATTTGGTTTTTTTCTCATTATTAGTGGCCATAGGAAAAATTGATTCAGCAGCCTGTAGTTTATAATACCAGTAGATTGTTCCCTTTCCATTAACCTGATAACGAATAATATGACAATTAGCTGGTGCTACTTCCCCTTCCCGTTCAATTTTCTTTATTTTCTGTTTAAGAGAGCGAATTAGACTCTTAATTTGTTTGGCTCTCAGGTGGACATCTTGACTGGTCTTAAGTTCGGAATGTGATGACATTAGCCTTAACTGTAACAAACAACCTCTTTTGATGTTAGCGTATATATTCCGCTAATTTATAAGGTAATAAATTTTAAAAATGACCAAAAATGAAACGGCTACGTCTGTCGAGGAATTCCTGGTGTGGAGGTCTAACCTCTTCCAAGGACTAAAAGCTAGAAAAGAAACTATTATAGAATTACTCGATGCCCTCTCCAGTAACCAACAAGCTCACTCAGTCGTTGAATTGTCTCTCAATCCTTTATTTAGAAGAGATTATAACAGTTTATATAGAGGAATTCAAGAGTTTTTACCCACTCAAACTGACCCTAATTATGAACAGAGAATTGAGACTTTATTTTCAGCGGTATCGAGAACAATTCCTCCCACTTCAAAACATTATAACTTATTTGGTATTGACACAACTCCCTGTCCACGACGGTTTGCCGAAACGTTAGCGGATAAAACCTTTATTCATTACCCCAATCCAATTAAGGGAAATAAACCCATTAATATTGGACATTGTTATTCCGTTGTCTGCGCTTTACCTGACCAAATAGACACAGAAAAAGTCCCTTGGGCTGTCCCCTTATCAGGAGAGCTAGTCCCCTCTAAACATAAAGGAGTAAATCAAGGCAATCAACAACTAAAAAAAATCTGGCAAAGTTCTTTATTTTATGATAAATTATCTGTCTTAGTGGCTGATAGTGACTACAGCCAAAAGGATTTTATTGGGGAACAAGTTAAGCATGAAGACGTAGTTACTATTACAAGAGTTAGAAGTGACCGAGTTTTTTATCGTCAATTTATTCGGGACCCAAATCAAGCCAAAACTTCGGGACATCCCCGTTGGTATGGGGATAAATTTGACCTTAAAGATGACCAAACTTGGACTGAACCTGATGAAGTTCATCATGTTCCCTTTACAACGAAAAAAGGTCGTCAATTAACAGTGACTATTTCGGGATGGAAACAGATGTTAATGAGAGGAACTAAAAACTATAAAATGAACAATCACCCCTTTACTTTACTCCAGATTGTTGTCAGAGCTCAAGAAAGAAATAGTATTTGGAAACCTATGTGGCTTATTGTTATTGGTTCTCGGCGCGATGAGTTAAGTTTAGTTGATTGTTATCAGTGTTATCGACAACGTTATGACATGGAACATCTTTTTCGATTTGGTAAACAAAGATTATTGATGACATCTTATTTAACTCCCGATGTACATCATGAAGAAAATTGGTTTAAACTAACACTTCTTTCTTATGTAAATTTGTGGGCTGCCAGAAAATTAGCTGTGGTTTTACCCCGTGATTGGGAACAGTATTTGAAGACTAATAAATCCATCAAAATCACCCCTAGTCTAGTTCAAAGAGACTTTTCAAGAATAATTACGACCTTGGGGACTTTCGCCAAATTTCCCAAACGTCGAGGTTTTTCTTCCGGACGTATTAAAGGTTACAAAAAAGCCCCACGAACTCGTCATGATGTTATCAAGAAAGGGAGCAAAAAATCAACTGAAAACTTAAAAGCTCCTTAGTTTTCCTCAGAATCTATAGATTAGCCCTATTTGTCAGCCAATTTTATTGACTGATACAGAGCCGATATTTTGGGATTTTAGTTTAGCGTAAAATATACGCTAACAAACTTTTTTTGTCCAAAGTCCAATAAGAACGAATCGCACTTTATTAAACATTCATTGAGCAACTTATTTTAAATAAATCAGTAAATTTAATCCTGGAATAGTACGAGAAAGCGTCCATAATAATAAGGCAATATATAATGAACCTAATATCCATTGATACCAGACTAAAGTAGAGATTAACCCAGGAAGATGTTGATCTCTTAGTCGAATATCATTAAAGCCTAATTTTAAAAAATTGTTCAAACTAAAATCATAATAATTCAACCAATTCCAACGTTTTTCCCACACTAAAGGAGTGTAGCGATCGCGGAAAAAAGGAAATTCGGGAATAACAGGTAAACGAACAATTAATAATTGTAACTGTCGCATCGATCCATCCAAAAGAAAATAAGAACTTTCCATTAAATCATGATATCTTCCTTTTTGATAAATCAAAGTAACTATAGATAAAGGAATGGGAATTAATAATAAACTTAAACAGAATAATGTAATCAAAGGATATTCAGCAGAATTGAAAATCTCGATGGTGCCAATGCTGAATAAAGAAACACCACTACTAACCATACATACGATATCATAAATCTTAGGAATAATCGGTTTAGGATAACGCTTTCGCCAACGATCCAATAACCAAAATAATACTCCAAAATAACCAATAGTAATTAAACCAATACCTAATAATAAACTAAAATTTGTTCCATATTGACTCAATAATAATAAAATACTTAATAATAAATACTGACCTATTTTTTGAATAAATTTGACTCGCCAATAGTCTGGATACGGAGTTGTTATTATTTCTGCTGATAATTGTTTTTGCCGTAATTTTTGGGTTTTATATTCTAATTGATTAGCATCATAAATCTGTTCTAGATTACGAAAATTTTGAATAAAGTTAAGTAAAACAGTTTCATTCCCTTCTAAACTATTGAGATACATAAATTTGGCAATTTTTCCCGTGTTTCCTAAAACCTTAGCCCCATCTGCATCAAAAGCAAATCCTGTGATATTAATCCCTTTGTCTTTTAAAAATTCGGCATTACTAAAGTTCATTATACCTAATAATTTTATGTCTTGTAAATCGAGTAAATCTTTAAAATAGCTGTTACGGAATGATATACTTTTCTCAAAAGTTGAATCTGAAAATTTTGTTAAACCTAGAAAAATACTATTAGAGAACAATAGGCGATCTAGAAAATTAATGTTGACAAAATTGCTTGTTTCTGCCCAAAAAGTGTAACTAAAGTTAGCCAACTTATTGAAACTAGATTCACTAAAATCACTTACTTGCTTAAATTTAGCGTAAGTAAAATCACAATTCCCTAAAAATTGAACTTGATTAAATTTTACGGTTTCTAAAAATTGGCTATTATTAAAGTTAATATTTTCTTCAAAAATCGAGCCACTGAAATTAACTTTTCTACCTAAATAACTATTGCTAAAATTAACGTCTTTTGTAAAATCACTATTTTTTGCTTCTATTTTTTGTAAAAAAAGAGTGTCTTAAAAACTCATTTTTTCAGTCAATATTGATTCATTAAATTTTAATGCCCCACGAAATAAAATAATTGAGTTGATATTGTCTAGAGGTTGGGGAGAAAATCTGTTATTAGACTCTATAATTTTCTGTTCGCTTATTGTTAAATTTTTGGGTAAAGTTTCTGGAGATAATATAATTGATATTCCTAAACGACTACTTAACAACTCTCCCTTGATTAAAGAATGACTAAAATCTAAACCAGTTACTTGATCACTATAGTTTAAATAATGTTGCACTTGGCGATAAAATTCCTCCTTAAACTCGTTATTCTCTTCCGTTAAATCTATTTCTAAAGAGGTTAAATCAAGAGTTAAAATACCGTCTTGTAGTTGTGGAGACTTAATTCTTTCTTGTAATATTTCAGGTGTTAAAATAACCCTTTCTACATCAGCTAAATTTGAGTAAGGATACGAAAAAAATAAAAATATTAGTAATAATAAAAATGTGAAAAAATGAGTAACTTCTCTAATATTCATCTTAAGATAAAAATAAACTCAATTATTTTTTTAAAAATGATGATCAGATATTAACTTTAATTAATTATCCATTATTTAAAACTTCTTTGATAGTAGATTCTAATTCTTTTTGACTCAAATCTGTTACAATGAAAACTTCTTGTACTGTTTTTCCTTGTCGTGCGATCGCCTTATAACCACCACGAATGGGAACAGAAACCCGTAGTTTTAACTGGGGACAATGGCCTTTAGCACGACTAATAACACCAGGGGTAACGGTGGTAATACCTGGATAATTAATCAGTTTTTCTAGTATAGGAATTAACCCATCAAGATGAGTCGAATGATTCCAGACTAACCTCCCTTTATCCCCTCTAGTCATGACTTATGCTTCCTCCAATGGGGCCATAGTTAACCCTTCACGACGTAGCTGTTGATGGTATAATTCTGCTTGTTCCTGGGGTCCTGTCCAGACAGTAGCTAACCCTTCAAAATGAACTTGTTCTGTGAGTTCCCAAGCGCGATCGCTACTCATTCCAGGAATATATTTCAGCAAACACTTAGCTACATGATCAAATGTGTTAAAGTCATCATTGAGGACAATTACTTTATAATTAGGGTAACGTTTACGCTCAACAACCGTTGCTCCCTTTGGCGCAGTCGATGTAGAAGTGGCCATCCCTCTAATGCCTATGGATAGTCTCTTACTCATGGTTCTTAGTCAATAGAAAAGTTCTTAAAATAGCGCAACTACCCACAATAATAACATAAAGTATCAAATATTTTGTTCACTTAAAGACTAAATTTATCTTTTATTATCAGAATTCATAGTTGCCGTGAGAAAAGACAATATTCTTTTCATTATTAGGCGATCGCACTCTATTAAATTCCTTAAAAAACCTAGTATAAAATTCCAGAGCATCCCGTGACGATGCAACGCCATCATAAAATATGTTAGCCTATAAGAAAATTTATGATGCCTTTTAAATAACTAATTTTATCTTAACCTTTAGTTAAATTCCCTTGCCTTCTTGATTTCTATGAAAAGAAAACATTTTTTAGCTTTAACATTAGCGAGTTTTGTAACAGCTTGTACATCGTCTAATCCTAATCCAAAAGCTCCTTCCAAAGTTACTTTAACCATATCGGTTGCTGCTAGTTTGCAAGATGTGATGAAAGCAGTAAAAAATATTTATCAACTAGAAAACCCAAACCTAGAAATTATTTATAATTTTGGTTCTTCCGGTTCGTTGCAACAACAAATAGAACAGGGTGCGCCCACAGATGTCTTTATATCTGCTGCGCCTAAACAAATGAATGTGCTAGAAAAAAGAGGATTATTATTAACACAGACTCGTCAAAATTTATTAACAAACAATCTTGTTTTAATCACCCCAAAAGACAGCACAACATCCGTAACTTTTGAGACATTATCTACGGCTGATTTAGAAAAAATTGCTTTAGGAGATCCCGATAGCGTACCTGCTGGACAATACGGCAAACAGGTTTTCAACTCATTAAAAGCCTACGATAAACTAACACCAAAATTGGTCTATGGAAAAAGTGTTCGTCAGGTTCTTTTTTATGTAGAAACTGGCAACGTCGACGCTGGTATTGTCTATGCTACCGATGCAACAATATCTAGTAAAGTCAAGGTAACAGACACTGCCCCTGAAGATTCACATTCTCCGATAATTTATCCTATCGCTGTTATTAAAGAAAGCAAAAAAACCGAAGAATCGCAAAAGTTTATTGACTTTTTATTATCAGAAAAAGGTCAATCTGTTTTTGCTGATTATGGGTTTACAAAACCTGAGAATTGATACGTAATAGAGGGAGTAAAGTCTGTAACTTACTTTACTCCCTTATGATAATTCTTTCATTGATAATTTTGGCTTTAAGATAAGGTTAAGCAACAATAAGCTCGATAACAGTAGCTAAAAACATAGCAAAAGCACCTACTTTTAATAAACCAGTCATACCGTTATCGTCATTAGTAGTTATTTGGTTATCACTCCCTTGTAAATGGCCATAAACATTAACCGCTCCCATCATAAAGAATAATAAAGATAATAAGCTCATCCCTTCACCTTGTTTATTCTTGGAAAGATTGGTTTTTGTGTATTTATACTTATTCATAAATTGTCACTCCATAGGTATCATTCGGCGCAAGTGTTTAACGCCTTATCTATCAATATGTTAACAAATGTAAAATATATTGACAAGTATTTGACAAAAGGGCAGTGTAGTGATAACGGAGACAAGACTAATCTGTTCAAGAAAAATCAAAGCAAGATTCTGTTAAAATAGTAGTAAGAAGTTACGTCAGAGATAAATATATGCCTCCTCGTTGGCCTCGCAAACCCGATCGCGCCGATCCTGACTATCGTCGCCTCGATGATCGCATGACCTTTGCTGTTCACGTCGCTGCTTTCCTAGCCTGTAACTCAGGTGTTTGGTTTGTTCACAATCTAAAACAAGCAGAGTGGGAGTGGATAGTCTGGTTCTCAGGAATCTGGGGAGTGGTACTATTGGGGCATTTACTGTATATAGCTGCCATCGCTGACTACAGCGAAAAATACAATGGCTAATGATCAAACAACCCAAGCGGTTGAATCCCTGGCCGCTGAAATCGGGGAAAATATCTATATGGATGTGGCCAAGTGGCATCTTTACCTAGCTGATGCCCATCTGCACACCGTTGTAGCCGAAAAAGTCTATCCCATGATAGAAAATGAGGAAGTAAGCGAAGACGGTGTCATCGAAATTCTTCGTCAAATATCTGTTTCCTTGGGAGGTGGGAGAAGAGAAGTTCCTCTATTGGAATTATTACCCCTGCAATGTCAAATGAATTTAATGGATTTACTAGAAGAATTTCTGAAAAAATGAGCTTTTCTAGAAGACAAAAAGTTGTACAATACAAATATAGTCGTCCTATCAGGAAATAATCCTCTTAGGGAAAAAATAGGCAGGGAAGCAAAAATATGATTCAATTGGCCAATAGGGTAACACAAGTAACTCCCTCCCTCACCCTAGCCATTACCGCCAAAGCCAAAGAAATGAAGGCTCAAGGGGTTGATATATGTAGCTTTAGTTCCGGGGAACCGGACTTTGATACTCCTCAATACATAAAAGACGCTGCCGTGTCGGCTTTAGATCAAGGGAAGACGAAATACGGAGCAGTGGCAGGAGAACCCGGACTCAGAGAGGCGATCGCAAGAAAGTTAAATAATGATAGTCAGTTAAACTATAGCCCCAATAACGTGATTGTCACTAACGGGGGCAAACATTCCCTATTTAACTTAATGTTGGCCTTGATTGAGCCAGGAGATGAAGTCATTATCCCTGCTCCTTATTGGCTAAGTTATCCAGAAATGGTCAAACTAGCCCAAGGCAACCCAATTATTGTCGACACCACCGCAGAAACCGACTATAAAATAACCCCAGAGCAACTGCGTCAAGCCATTACCAGCAAGACAAAATTATTCGTACTCAATTCTCCCTCAAATCCCACCGGAACAGTTTACAATCCGGCAGAAATTAAAGCCCTAGCTGAAGTTATTGTGGAACATAACTTATGGGTAGTTTCCGATGAAATTTACGAGAAAATTCTCTACGATGGGGTAGTACATATCAGCATCGGCTCTCTAGGAGAAGAAATCTTGAAGCGCACCATTATCAGTAATGGATTTGCTAAAAGTTACTCCATGACAGGGTGGCGTATTGGTTATTTAGCCGGCCCTGAGCCACTAATTAAAGCAGTCAGCACCATCCAAAGCCATAGCACCTCCAACGTTTGTACCTTTGCTCAATACGGAGCTATTGCTGCCTTAGAAAGCCCAAAATCTCCCCCTTGTTTGCAAACCATGCGCGATGCTTTTAGTCAACGTCGTCAAGTCATCCTAGAAAAAATTAGGGCCATCCCTCAACTCAGTTGTCCAACTCCAATGGGGTCGTTTTATGTCTTTGTTGATATTAGCAAAACAGGACTTAACTCCCTAGAATTTTGCGATCAGTTGTTAGAAAAACAACAAGTGGCTGCTATCCCAGGTAAAGCCTTCGGGGCCGATCATTGTATTCGTCTTTCTTATGCTACAGATTTAGCATCCATTGAAAAAGGAATGGATAGAATCGAAAGATTTGTGCAAGAAACAAAAGTAAACCAACTTTAGTCTCAAAATGTGGCGATAGTTAACGTTCTAAACCCTCAATGCCACTAACTAAAATACCCTTATTTTTCCTCTTGTTTGCCAGTTCCTTGATGGTTTCTATTCCCTCCTCCTCGAAAATGTGTGTGGGGATGGCTAGGGCAGCAGAAGTGAGAGCTTTTGGTCAAACCGGTTCTAATGCCGGGGGCGGAGTTTCGGGGAACAATGGAAAAGATAGTGATAATTTGACTATTTTTGCCGATGGTTCTCCCTTAACCCTCAATTTAGCCGGAGAAGACGGTAAACCTGGCCAGCAAGGGCAAACGGGAGAAGACGCTGATTGTCAAAATCAACCTACTGGGGTAAAACATAACCTACTAGCCCCCAGTGGTGGTAATGGTGGCAATGGTGGCAACGGTGGAGATGGGGGCAATGGGGGCTATTTAACCGTTTACGCAACGGACTTATCTCAGCTACAACAAATCTTTGTCAATGCCTCAGGAGGAAAAGGGGGACAAGCAGGACTTGGGGGTGAGGGGGGTCAAGCTTGTCGCTGTAGCGAACCCTATTGGACTCTAGAAACCTGTAATGGCAACCCTGGTGATCCTAACTATCGTTGTACGACCCTAGAATTTCGCTGTCAAGATGGCAAAAATGGGGCTAATGGTGTGAGTGGGGCTTTCGGTAGAGAGGGTTTACCTGGTCAACTGACCTTAATAAACTTAGATCAGCCTCTACAACCAGATAAACCAGCCTCTAGTGTAACTATGGCTGCTTTGAGAGATAAGGGTTATTTATTGTCTAAAAATATTTGGGAAACTCGCAATGGGGCAGCGACATTATTTGCTCCAGGTTCGGTGATTAATGATCAATATTTAGCCTTGGTTCAACGCTTAGAACGTTCTTTTTTATTGATTTGGAATGCCCCTCAACCCTTTAATAAATTTGCCCAAGAAAAAATGACGTTACAATACGAAAGTGATCAGGGCATTAGGGTGAATATTCCTGATAATATTTGGATTGAAGGTACTACGCGACAACGGAATAATCTTACTCAGTTTATCGTCTATAATGCTATTTATAAACAAGATGCTACTCGTTTAAAGAGTGAAGGACTCTCCAGGAGAGGAGGGGACTTAAGATTAACTTTGATTGATGAAGCAGATCAATCTAATTTAATTGCGACAAAGTTTGAGATTACTTATAGTGTTACTCGTTCTAATCCTCGCTTTCGCACTGTGTCTGATTATACAACCAAATATGAAGGGGAAATACCAGAAGATTTAGTTATTTTAGAGGGGGATAAATTTACCCTTGATATCGGCAAGTTACCCATTGAATCTCAATATTTGCGCTCGGGTTTGGGGGTGGAAATTAAAATAGTAGCTACTAGAACTTTTGCTGGTTATACCGATCAACAAACTATTACCGTAACAGATGTTTTGGGACCTTTTCGCTGAAGATATGGTACCTTCAACAATTGACAATGGATAATTATCCGTTGGCAAACTATCAGGAACGATTCACTGTACAATTATGTCCATAAATCTGAATAGGATTTAATCGGGGTGGTGGCTATGCTTCAATTTAAAATACAATCTGATAGTGATATTCCCGCCTCTAAACAACTGTTCGATCAGATTCGGTTTGCGATCGCCTCTCGTCAATATCCCCCTGGCCATCGTTTACCCAGTACCCGTCAACTGGCTACCATGACGGGACTACATCGCAACACCATCAGTAAGGTTTATCAACAACTGGAAGAAGCAAGCTTAGTTGAGTCCATGGCCGGTTCGGGAATATATGTTAAGGAGCAAAATAAGCAAGATATTTCCTTGCCCGAAACTCCTTTATTTAGCCAGTATCCTCAAGAAAGTAAACTGATCCATAAAACTTTAGATGAACTGCTTAAGCAAGGGTTAACCCTCTCCCAAGCCAAAGAGTTATCTCTAGCGGTGATTGATTGGCGGTTGCGCTGTAGCGCGCAGTTAGTGGTGACGGTTCCCAGTAGGGATATGGGGGCAGGAGAACTGATTTTACAGGAGTTAGAAAAGGCTTTGGCTATTCCTGTAGAATTGGTTTCTATGGAGGATTTGGATCAGGTCTTATCTCAAAAAAAGTCGGCCACTGTCGTTACTAGCCGTTATTTTATCCCCGAAGCCGATTCGATCGCTTCTGCTCATGCAAACCGTGTTTTTCCCATCGATATTTATGATTATGGCAAAGAATTAGCTATAATTAAAAAATTACCACAAGATACTCGTTTAGGAATTGTTAGTTTAAGTCCAGGTATTATTCGAGTTGCAGAAATTCTCATCCACAGTTTACGGGGAGATGATCTATTATTGATTACTGCTCAGGCCAGCGATCGCCATCAACTTTTAACTTTGGTGCGATCGGCACAAACTATTATGAGTGATCCTGCTAGTTACTCTCTGGTTAGAGAAGCTATCCTAAATGTCAGAGATGATATTATTCGCCCTCCAGATGTAATATGTTCTGAATCTTACATTGGAGACACCTCTATTAACCTCCTAAAACGAGAATTAGGCTTAGGTTAGAGTTGACATACTCCCCCGTTACAACGCAGTTTAACGGGGGATTCTTTCCACATCACTGCTAGAAATTCCTTGCTCAACGAGACGACTTAAATTCTCAACGTTGCCATTAAGAACCCAGAGGTCGGACTCTCCCAAGGCGTTTGGGTCGGTTGGCGTATGCCCTACGCTACCGTTGAGATAATTTCCCAAATATTTCAAACCTTCTTGATTCAGACAGCGAGTGGGGGAAACCCCCAAGACCGCGCTGAATCGCCTTTTTAAGAATATTAATTGCTGCATTATGATCTCTATCTAGGGTTTGCTGAATAAAAGCAAAACCCTATTCTTTAAAAGGTTACACCCATATTCGCGATCGCAAAAAAGATCAGCTTTGTCGGCTACAAACCGCTATAATTGGTAGAAACACCTCCCAGTTGTTGGTTAAGAACAAATGTATCGAAAAGAGGAGCAACCTTTACCGCCCCCAGAAAAATTTGAATTACCTTTCGAGGGCAAATTGTCCCCCAATAATCGTTGGGTAATCATGGCAGAGTTGATACCTTGGGATGATTTTGAGGAAGAATATGCTAAACTTTTTTCAGCAGAAAAAGGTTCGCCAGCCAAACTATTTAGAATGGCATTAGGGACATTAATTATTAAGGAAAAATTAGGAACAAGTGATAGAGAAACTATAGAACAGATTAGAGAAAATCCCTATCTACAATACTTTATAGGTTTAAATTGTTATCAACAAGAGCCACCACTGGAATCTTCAATGCTAGTTCATTTTAGGAAAAGAATTGATGGAGAATTGATAAACAAAATCAATAAAAAAATAGTAAAAAGAGAAATAGACAAGAGTGATAAAGAAGTAAAAAAAAAGGATTGTCTCCAAGAAAAAGGAGAAAAAATAAAAAATAAAGGTAAACTAATTTTAGATGCGACTTGTGCGCCAGCAGACATCAAATACCCAATGGATTTAGGCATATTAAATCAAGCCAGAATTGAGACAGAAAGAATAATAGATAATCTTTATAAACCATTAAGAGTAAAATTGAGAAAAAAGCCGAGAACTTCTAGAATAATTGCTAGAAAGGAATACTTAAAAGTAGCTAAAAAACGAAAAGTATCTTATCAAGAAAGAAGAAAAGCTATCGGGAAACAGTTAAAATACCTTAAGAAAAATTTAGGAAATATAGAAGACTTATTTCAAGCTGGGGCTTCCCTGGAAAATCTGAGTAAAAGACAGAAAAATTGTCTAGAGACTATCAAAAAAGTTTATGAACAACAACAGTCAATGTGGGAGAATAAGACCCAGAGTGTTCCTCAAAGAATTGTAAGTTTAACTCAACGGCATATTCGTCCAATAGTGAGGGGAAAAGCAGGAAAACCAATAGAGTTTGGAGCTAAACTCTCAGTAAGCTGTGTAGATAACTATGTGTTTCTAGACAAAATAAGTTGGGAAAACTTCAATGAATCTTGTCATTTAAAAGAACAAGTAGAAAAGTATAAAGAAACGTTTGGCTATTATCCCGAATCCGTCCATGTAGATAAAATTTATCGAACTAGGAAAAACAGAAATTGGTGTAAGGAAAGAGGGATAAGAATCAGTGGTCCGAAGTTAGGAAGACCTCCGAAAAATGTCAGTGAAGAAGAAAAGAAACAAGCCCACTCCGATGAATGCTTCCGTAATGCTATTGAGGGAAAGTTTGGACAAGCTAAACGAAGATTTAGCCTAAATTTCGTGATGACAAAACTCCCTGAAACCTCCATTACATCTATTGCTATTACATTTTTAGTTGTCAATCTTTCTAAACTTCTGAGGCAGTTTTTGTCGCTTTTTTTGTCCTTATTTACTAATAATAGAACAGGAGAACTCATCAAACCGCCTTTCATTAATTTTGATTATACTTTAAACAATTTTTATGTACTAAAACTTATTGATTTGTCAGAAAATTCTTGGTCAAAAGTGGCATAAATTTTGGAGAAACTTTTTCAGCAAACCCTATCTAAGACTGTTTTACAGTTAGGGCATTGATGAGTTCTAGTGCTTAATGATTTTTGAACTCACGGGGTGACAAGTAGGTTGAAAAGTAAGTCCAGAGCGGTTTTTCTCTGTTACCCGACCCTAAACAATTGTCGGCAACCAGAGAGCTTATTGAGAATGAACGATAATGATAATCATTTGCAAATGGGGGGGGAAGACGTGGCATTTGCCACGTCTTCCCCCCCCAAACAGGGCAATCGCATTAAAATCTGAGATGCGTGATCCAGTAAAGATTTTAGAGTTTCAGTACAAATGAACGGCGATAGCGAAACCTCTTATGCAGTCAGCTTTTCAAAAATTAAATGCGATTGCCCTGCCCCCCCAAACTGTTTTGATGCGCGAGCGTCAACTCCTAAAAGAGAGAAAACAATCCGATTTTATGCTAATAATAATCAGATTGTCCTTAATCGTTTTATAACTTAAATCATGAGCTTTTTAGCAGTTTATGAATCTCATTTTACCAAACATTTAACACAAACACAGTTCGAGGCTTTTAGAATTTTACTGTGGTTGCTGACAGTACATAAACAGGTTAGAATAGAACGGTTAGCAGCTTGTTTTCCTTTACCAATCCTTTATCAAAGTCGTCGTAAACATATCCAGAGATTCCTAGTTTTGTCAGCTTTAGCCATTCCCAGATTCTGGTTTCCTGTGATTAAAGCTATTATTTGTAAAGAATTTAAGACTGGCTCTCGTCTGATTATAAAAATTGACCGAACCCAATGGAAAGATAAAAATGTTTTCATGGTTGCTGTTATCTGGAAAAAGCGGGCTTTACCCATCTATTGGACACTTTTAGGGAAAAGAGGAGCCAGCAGATTATCTGAACAACAGGCATTAATTCAACCTGTTCTTTGTCTTCTAAAAAACTATGAGTTAGTCATTCTTGGAGACCGAGAATTCCACAGTGTTAAATTAGCTTATTGGTTGAAACAAAAAAGTAAAAAACAAAAGTTATTCTTCGCTTTTCGTCAGAAACAAGGTACAAACCAGAAAAAAGATGATGAAGATTATCAAACTTTTTCGCAGTTAGGAATGAAACCTGGGATGAAGATGTTTTTAACTGGGGTTTCAGTCACTAAAAATAAAGGGTTTGGAAACTTTAATGTGGGAGCATATTGGAAAAGAAAATACAAGGGCAAACAGGAAAAAGAGCCTTGGTTTATTCTTACCAACTTAGACAGTTTATCAGAGGTCTTGAAAGTCTATCGAGCCAGGGCAGGTATTGAAGCTATGTTCAAGGATTGTAAGACAGGGGGTTATAATTGGGAGGGAAGTAAAGCCAATAATAAACGACTAAATTCCTTGATTTTATTAATAGCGATCGCTTACACTGCTACTTCTTTAAAAGGCAAAACATTTCGACAAACCAATCAAGGAAAATATATTGCTCGTCTAACTGAAAAATCAAGACGTGACCGAAGACATAGTAATTTTTGGATAGGACTTTATGGCTCTCTTTGGATTCACGCTTGGGAATTTTGCTCTGATTTTATTTCAATTATGATGAGCAATAATCCCCAGAAACTCAACAATTATAAAAAAGGGTTACAAGCCATGTCCATAATAGATAAGACGGCTTAATTCCCCTATTTTATCTTAACATAAAATAACCAGTGGAAGATGATTTATTTTAGATGTAACTATCCAAAATAAACCAATTTTTATTATTTAATAAAAACTAATATTGCCCAAGGGGTTGATTTTGAGCATCAACCCTGTGGGGGGGAGGACGGTGTAAGCCTCCTCCCCCCCACACACACGGCAAGAATGATTATCATTATTGTTTATTCTCAATAAGCCCTCTAGTTTTTGACAATTTATAGAGCGATCGCTACGGCTGAAACCCTCTTTCAATCAGGGTTTTAACGGGCTTCTCACCCCGTGAGATTGAACCCAGATTCCGCACTTCAAAATGTAGTATAAAAAAATACATAGTTTTAAAAAGTCCGAAAATCATACCTGGGCAAGAATATTTCTCTTTTCATTAAATTTTTAGGAAAAATAATCAAATTAAGAAGATTTATACCCATTGAAAACTTAGCAAGACTCAGCACAAACGAAGGAGAGTTTCCTCTTCTCATTTGATATCATTAGACTCTTATTCTTTTATTATTTTTGCTTTATCCAATTCGATTTATAGATAATATCTTTGACAAGATGCAGGTAATAAACTCAATATAAAACGCCTTTCTTCTGTTAAATTGACAATTTGTTTAACTCCGTTTAAAATCACATAATGAATACCTTGAAAACATTGAAATATCCACCTCAAAGTCGGACGCAATGTTACTTTCCCTACTTGATTATTTATTCCTTTTTTGACTCTTTTTAAACAATTTCTTAATTCTCTTTGCCCCAAGTTATAAATCAACAAACACAAAGACATTAAAAATAACATTGTTTCTATTCTTTCTGGTTTTTCAACGAAGAAACTATCAGTAAAAAATAAGGGATCTTTCAAAAATCGAAATCCTCTTTCCGTAGATTGCTGGTTTTTATAAGTTATCAGAATTTCACTAGCTTCTAATTTATTTTCCTCTACTAAGTTAGTTGCTAAAATAAATTTTCCTGCTTCTTTAGTCTTTCTACTTATCTCTTCACCTTTTTTGATGATCAGACTAATCATTTTATAAATCTTTTCCTTTTTTTTCGAGTAAGTTTCAATCAGTTCAACTTCTTTTATTTCCAACAATCTCAATTTTTTATTAATAGCTTTTAATTTATATCGAGCAGCTTGAGGATGTTCAAATTCTTCAGATTGTATTTCTTTAAGAAATTTTTGGGATTTCTTCTCTTCTTGGGAAAGTTGTTTTTCTAGTTTTTCCAAATCACTTTTCTGTCTTTTTTCACTCAAGACTATTAACCAAGTTTGCTTGATTCCACCATAAGTAACAATTTCTTCTTTCCAGGTATAACTTTCTAAATTTAGGTCACTTCTTTTTTCTTTATCTTCATCTTTTACTTCTTCCACCTCTATATTTTGCACTAATTCTTTTGCTTTTTTTATGGTCATTGGAACTCTCGTTATCCATTTTAAATGTTGGATTAGTTGGAGATTTTCTTGACCATATAAAGCACTATCACAAACCATGATACTATCAAACTTTATTTGCTTTTTGAATTCTACTAAAACTTTTCCAAATACAGCTTTATCAGATTCATTTCCATCTCCTGCTCTCACAAATAATGAAATATCTCCATCTTGGCTTGTTATTAAATCCAAGACACATTGTTTTAAGTCTGGTCTATGATCCCGAGAATATCCTTTCTTATTAAAAATTGGTCTTTCTTTAATAATTTTTTCTTCTTCCTGTTTCTCTTTATCTTCTTCCCTTTTATATTCTCCATCTAAATGAAATGATGTGGAATCTAAATGGGAGTATTTAAGGTCTATTTTAAATTTTTTAATTACTTCTAAAACTACTTCAATAAAAATATCATTTAGTCCATATTTATATAATTCATCCATTACTCTCCCAATTTTATCATCATTAAGGTAATCAGGTTGAATTCTTTCTCCTAACAATTTCTCAATGGCTTTATCTTGAAAAAACTGACTGAATAAATATAGAGGTCTTGAAACAAATCCTAGTCCATTGATTAAAATAGACTTAACTACTGTACCTGCTGAGATTTTTTCTCTAACATCTATTCCTAATTTATTATTAATTATTTTGACTATTCCTATTTCATCAATTAAACCAGCTACTATCCCTAAATGGTCTAAATTTTTAACTTGTATTTCTTCTAAATAAGACATTTTTCGCTCTTTTTTTACAGAGGAAACAACTTAAACAATTATCCCACTTTTTTGTCTTCAAGAGCTTAAGCAATTATACTTAATTATTAAACCCAGGCTTGTATTATTTAATGCTACTTTTTGAAGTGCGGAATCTGGGATTGAAGATTCCAGTGGTGGCTCTTGTTGATAACAATTTAAACCTATAAAGTATTGTAGATAGGGATTTTCTCTAATCTGTTCTATAGTTTCTCTATCACTTGTTCCTAATTTTTCCTTAATAATTAATATCCCTAATGCCATTCTAAATAGTTTGGCTGGCGCACCTTTTTCTGCTGAAAAAAGTTTAGCATATTCTTCCTCAAAATCATCCCAAGGTATCAACTCTGCCATGATTACCCAACGATTATTGGGGGACAATTTGCCCTCGAAAGGTAATTCAAATTTTTCTGGGGGCGGTAAAGGTTGCTCCTCTTTTCGATACATTTGTTCTTGACCAACAACTGGGAGGTGTTTCTACCAATTATAGCGGTTTGTAGCCGACAAAGCTGATCTTTTTTGCGATCGCGAATATGGGTGTAACCTTTTAAAGAATAGGGTTTTGCTTTTATTCAGCAAACCCTAAGTAACTGCCGTCGGTTTGGGGTAAGACTGCGTTCATTGGTGCAGTTAGGGTTCTGCTGCTATTGGTGACAATATCCACTGATAAGAACATTCCTGGTTTAAGAGCAGTTTGTCTGGGTAAATCAACCGCAACCGTAGCTTGACGGGATGTTTCATCAACAATGGGTTCGATTTCCCTTACTTTCCCCTGAAGTTTGAGATTACTGTCTGCATCAGAGGTTATCTTCACCGTTTGCCCTGGACGAATCAAAGTCAATTGGGTTTCGGGAATTTTCACTTGTAATTCTAAGCGGTTATTTTCGATGATTGTAAACAATGCCTGGGATGACTTGGTAATATCTCCCACCCTTGCCTCAGGTTGAGATATTTTGCCACCCACAGGGCTAATTATTTTGGTGTCCTTAAGTCTGGCTGCATTAATCTGATACTGTGCTTTTGCCTCTGCTAGTTCTGCCACTGCCTGGGCAATAACTTCCTTTCTCGGCCCGGCTTCTAACTTAGAGAGTTGTTCCTGTGCCTCTTGAAAACTGGCCTTAAATTGTTGTAATATCCCTTATTTAATTTGTGCATCATTGAGCAATTCATCGAGGCGATCGCGAGTAATTGCCCCATCAACTTCCAAACTGCGATTCCTCTCCACTCGCCTTTGGGCCAGGGCCAAATCTGCCTCAGCTTGGGTGATTTGAGCTTGGATCTGTTGAACACTGGCTCTAGCTTGAGCAATTTCTTCAGCACGATTACCTGCCCGAAGTTCAGCTAAACGGGCTTCTCGTTGGGCTATGGTAGCTTGAGCCTGTTGTAGTTGGGCTGACTCTACTGAGTTATCTAAGGTGGCTAATAGTTGGCCTGGTTTGACAATGTCTCCTTCATCGACGAAAATTCTCTAAATTTGCAATCCGTTTGCTGGAGAGAGAATGGGAATCGATTCAAAAGCAGCAACGGTTCCCGTTGCTTTGAGGGTTCGATTGACAAAGTCAACGTCAACTCTGCCGACTGTTACCCTCTGAGCAGTGCCTTGAGTCTCAGTGAGGACTAGGGTGCCTGAATCTGAGCTTGTTTCTGGGGAAACTGAGACCAATTTTGTTATTGCCAATGTCCCGATTATACCTACCCCTATACCCAACACAAGTTCCCGTACTTTTATTCTCGAAGGGGTTTGTTTTGCTGGCAAATTTTCAGAGGATACTAATTTCAGGGACGAGTTTTCCTCCGTTGATTTTGTTCTATCCTCTGATGGGGAGTAATTTTCTTTCGATGAGTCTTGGATCACAGCTATTGCTCAGTAATTTTTAGGGAACAAACTACTTCTAATTATCCCTGTTTTTTTCCTAGTTGTCCACTAAAATCTGTATACAGTGCCCAGTCATGATATCTGAGTTTTATCAGTTTTATTTAGCAGCAATGAATGATTTTTCTGAACAAATAGCGGCTTTATCTCCCTCCGAAGCAATGAACTCGGAACAGCGTAGTCAACCCACAAGAGAGAATCAAATCAAGGCAGAAAAAATATCTACAGAGCAGAGAATACTACAATACTTCAAACCGGAGGAGATTCAGCGAGGAACTTTTACCCAACCTGATATTAGTTTAGATGCCCTAGCGCAACAATTTAAAAGGAGCGAACTCCCTACTTATCCTATAACTGTTGACGACTACTATCGGCAATTGTTTCAAGAGGTGCTACCTTATGCTATAGATACCGGATCTCCTACCTATATTGGACACATGACATCGGCTTTGCCAGATTTTCTCCACGATATGAGTAAGCTGATTTCAAAATTGAACCAAAATCTAGTCAAAATTGAAACCTCCAAATCTTTGCTATTTTTGGAAAGGGAGGCGATCGCTATGTTGCATCGTCTTGTATATAACTTTTCAGAGGAATTTTACACAGAAAATATTCAACAAAAAAATCGTAATTTAGGCATTGTCACAACGGGAGGAACCACTGCCAATATTAGTGCTTTATTATGTGCGCGCAATGCAGGATTATTAAGTAAAGAGAACTCGACAGAGTTGTTAAAAGAAAGTTTATACAAAGTTTTGAGTAAAAAGGGCTATGAAGATATGGTTATTATTGGCTCTAGATTAATGCACTATTCCCTTAATAAAGCTGCTTCAATATTGGGTTTGGGAACTGATAATATTATTTTTGTTGATAATAACAGTGAAGGAAAATTAAACTGTAAGCAGCTTGAAGAAAAAATACAAGAATGTCAAGAAAATCGCCTATTCATCCTCGCCCTTATTGGTATTGCCGGCACAACAGAAACCGGTCAAATAGATCCCTTATGGAAACTAGGAGAGATTGCCGAGAAATATAATATCCATTTTCATGTAGATGGTTCTTGGGGTGTTCCCACTATCTTTTCTGACAAGCATAAAGGCAAATTAAAAGGTATAGAAAAGGCTGATTCTGTTACCATTTGCGGTCATAAACAGTTATATCTACCCCAAGGAATTAGTATTTGTCTCTTCAAAGATCCTCAACTATTAAATTATGCTGCAACTACCGCCCGTTATCAGGCTCAGCAAGACACCTATGATCTAGGAAGATTTACTATTGAAGGGTCTAGATCGGCACTTTCTTTGTGCTTACATGGTGCCCTTCATATTATTGGTAAAAAAGGATACGAAATGCTGATTGAACAAGGCATATATCAAGCTCAATACTTTGCTCGAAAAATTGACAAATTGAAGTCATTTGAACTGATACTAGAACCTACTTTAAATATTGTTAACTATCGATATATTCCTGATTATTTAAGAGATAAACTTAGAAAAAAAATGTTAACTAATGCTGAAATAGAAAGACTTAATCAAATCAATCAAGAGATACAACAAGAACAATTTGAACAAGGAAAAACTTTTGTTTCTAAAACAATCTTATTTGATCCAAAATATAGTAAAAAAATAATTGTTTTTCGCACTGTTCTATCTAATCCTAATACAACTGCCACTGATCTAGATAATGTTCTTGAAGATCAACTAAGAATTGTTGATAAAATTCAAAGGACAAAGGGGGGATAGGGGAGACTGGGTGACTTGGTGACTTGGTGACTGGGTGACTGGAAGATGGGGGAGAAAATATTACTATTCTTTACTTCCCACTCCCTACCCTTATTTTGTTAAAATTAAGTATCAGAGAGATTCTGTTAGTCAATGTACACATAACCACAAAAAATGAGTAATACCAAGAAAAAATTAACAATTATTGGCGCAGGATTGTGGGGACAAGCACTAGCAAAATTAGCTCAATATAATGACCAGAATAATGTAAAAATTTGGTCACGAACAAGTAGTGAATCTCTAGCTTCAGTTGTTCAAGAAGCAGATGTAATTCTCTCTGCTGTTTCTATGAAAGGAGTCAGACTCACTGTAGAAAAATTAACAGCTTTAACTATTCCTGAAGAGACTATTTTTATTAGTGCCACCAAAGGGTTAGAAACAAAAACCCTTCTTACCCCTTCACAAATCTGGCAAAAAAGCTTTCCTTCTCATCCTGTTGTTGTTTTATCGGGGCCTAATTTATCAAAAGAAATACAACAAAGATTACCTGCTGCTACTGTGGTAGCTAGTGAGGATGTTGTCGCTGCTGCTAAAGTTCAAGAAATCTTTTCTTCTGATATTTTTCGGGTTTATTCTAATCAAGATCCCATCGGAACAGAATTAGGAGGAACTCTAAAAAATGTTATGGCGATCGCTTCTGGTGTTTGCGATGGTTTACAGTTAGGAACCAATGCTAAATCTGCTCTCTTAACCCGTGCTTTACCAGAAATGATTCGCATTGGAACCGAGTTAGGAGCATCAAGAGAAACCTTTTTTGGACTATCAGGATTGGGGGATTTAATCGCTACTTGCTATAGTCCTTTATCCCGTAACTATCGGGTAGGTTATGGTTTATCAGAAGGAAAAACTTTAGAACAGATTTTAATAGAATTAGGCAGTACCGCAGAGGGTATTAATACAGCTAATGTCCTAATAGAATTAGCCCAAAAACATAGAATAGCTATCCCTATTTCTCGTCAAGTTTATCAACTCATCAACGGCGAAACAACCCCCCAAGAAGCGGTAAAAGAGTTAATGGCGAGAGATTTAAAAGCAGAGTTTGATGTTTTATCGTGAGCAAAAAACTGAAATCAATTATTTCTACAAGTGTAGCTTAAGTTTTTTCCTTCACCCGCTTCGCACATTGTCCTAACCGTCTTGGCGGTTGCTATAGTATAGCGAAGTATAGGGCAAACGCCCTATTGCATAAAAAAATTATCATAGTGTTATGTCCCAGATTCCGCACTTCAAAAAGTAGCATTAAATACTACAAGCCTGGGGTTAACAATTAAGTATAATTGCTTAAGCTCTTGAAGACAAAAAAGTGGTATAATTGTTTAAGTTGTTTCCTCTGTAAAAAAAAGAGCGAAAAATGTCTTATTTAGAAGAAATACAAGTTAAAAATTTAGACCATTTAGGGATAGTAGCTGGTTTAATTGATGAAATAGGAATAGTCAAAATAATTAATAATAAATTAGGAATAGATGTTAGAGAAAAAATCTCAGCAGGTACAGTAGTTAAGTCTATTTTAATCAATGGACTAGGATTTGTTTCAAGACCTCTATATTTATTCAGTCAGTTTTTTCAAGATAAAGCCATTGAGAAATTGTTAGGAGAAAGAATTAAACCTGATTACCTTAATGATGATAAAATTGGGAGAGTAATGGATGAATTATATAAATATGGACTAAATGATATTTTTATTGAAGTAGTTTTAGAAGTAATTAAAAAAATTAAAATAGACCTTAAATACTCCCATTTAGATTCCACATCATTTCATTTAGATGGAGAATATAAAAGGGAAGAAGATAAAGAGAAACAGGAAGAAGAAAAAATTATTAAAGAAAGACCAATTTTTATTAAGAAAGGATATTCTCGGGATCATAGACCAGACTTAAAACAATGTGTCTTGGATTTAATAACAAGCCAAGATGGAGATATTCCATTATTTGTGAGAGTAGGAGATGGAAATGAATCTGATAAAGCTGTATTTGGAAAAGTTTTAGTAGAATTCAAAAAGCAAATAAAGTTTGATAGTATCATGATTTGTGATAGTGCTTTATATGGTCAAGAAAATCTCCAACTAATCCAACATTTAAAATGGATAACGAGAGTTCCAATGACCATAAAAAAAGCAAAAGAATTAGTGCAAAATATAGAGGTGGAAGAAGTAAAAGATGAAGATAAAGAAAAAAGAAGTGACCTAAATTTAGAAAGTTATACCTGGAAAGAAGAAATTGTTACTTATGGTGGAATCAAGCAAACTTGGTTAATAGTCTTGAGTGAAAAAAGACAGAAAAGTGATTTGGAAAAACTAGAAAAACAACTTTCCCAAGAAGAGAAGAAATCCCAAAAATTTCTTAAAGAAATACAATCTGAAGAATTTGAACATCCTCAAGCTGCTCGATATAAATTAAAAGCTATTAATAAAAAATTGAGATTGTTGGAAATAAAAGAAGTTGAACTGATTGAAACTTACTCGAAAAAAAAGGAAAAGATTTATAAAATGATTAGTCTGATCATCAAAAAAGATGAAGAGATAAGTAGAAAGACTAAAGAAGCAGGAAAATTTATTTTAGCAACTAACTTAGTAGAGGAAAATAAATTAGAAGCTAGTGAAATTCTGATAACTTATAAAAACCAGCAATCTACGGAAAGAGGATTTCGATTTTTGAAAGATCCCTTATTTTTTACTGATAGTTTCTTCGTTGAAAAACCAGAAAGAATAGAAACAATGTTATTTTTAATGTCTTTGTGTTTGTTGATTTATAACTTGGGGCAAAGAGAATTAAGAAATTGTTTAAAAAGAGTCAAAAAAGGAATAAATAATCAAGTAGGGAAAGTAACATTGCGTCCGACTTTGAGGTGGATATTTCAATGTTTTCAAGGTATTCATTATGTGACTTTAAACGGAGTTAAACAAATTGTCAATTTGACAGAAGAAAGGCGTTTTATATTGAGTTTATTACCTGCATCTTGTCAAAGATATTATCTATAAATTGAATTGGATAAAGCAAAAATAATAAAAGAATAAGAGTCTAATGATATCAAATGAGAAGAGGAAACTCTCCTTCGTTTGTGCTGAGTCTTGCTAAGTTTTCAATGAGTATAAATCTTCTTAATTTGATTATTTTTCCTAAAAATTTAATGAAAAGAGAAATATTCTTGCCCAGGTATGATTTTCGGACTTTTTAAAACTATGTATTTTTTTATACTACATTTTGAAGTGCGGAATCTGGGTTAAATGGGAGCAATGGCTTTGTTCTTAATGGTATTGATATAGGTGACGAATCAGGCTGGTCAGTGAGTGGTGCCGGGGATGTGAATGGGGATGGTTTTGATGACCTCATTATTGGGGCAAGAAGTGCCGACCCCAATGGCATTGGGCAAGCAGGAGAGAGCTATGTGGTGTTTGGCAAAGCAGGGGTTTTTTCTCCTAGTTTTGACCTGTCTTCCTTAAATGGGAGCAATGGCTTTGTTCTCAATGGTATTGATAGTGTTGACTTCTCAGGCGTATCAGTGAGTGGTGCAGGGGATGTGAATGGGGATGGTTTTGATGACCTCATCATTGGGGCAAATGGAGCCGACCCCAATGGCAATGAGCAAGCAGGAGAGAGCTATGTGGTGTTTGGTGGCCGTAATTTTGCTGCCAGTGTTGAACTGAACCACCCCAATAGTCAGTTTACTAATGTCACAGAAAACAGTCCTAATGGTACTTTTATCGCCCTCTTAAAGACGGAAGACGTGGATCAGGGAGACACCCACACTTACACCCTCATTGATGATGCAGGGGGACGTTTTGCCATCGATCAAAACAATCAGTTAGTTGTGGCCAATGGAAGTCTCCTGGACTTTGAAACTAATACTAGTCATAACATAGTTGTTCGTACAACTGACAGTGGTAACTTAAGTTTTGATCAGACTTTAACCATTAATGTTAATAATGATGATGGTGCTGTGTCCATTGATGATGTAACCCTTACAGAAGGAGATAATGGCACCACTAATGCCGTATTTACAGTTACTTTTTCGGAACCTGTTAATAACACTATCACTGTAGATTACTCCACAGCAGATGGGACAGCCACCGTTGCTGATAATGATTATGTGCCTATTTCACCTACTCCTTTAGTATTCAATCCCAACCAAACCACTCAACAAATTACCGTTGAATTGGACTTTGGACAAAAAAATTTTGTTAGCGTATATTTTACGCTAAACTAAAATCCCAAAATATCGGCTCTGTATCAGTCAATAAAATTGGCTGACAAATAGGGCTAATCTATAGATTCTGAGGAAAACTAAGGAGCTTTTAAGTTTTCAGTTGATTTTTTGCTCCCTTTCTTGATAACATCATGACGAGTTCGTGGGGCTTTTTTGTAACCTTTAATACGTCCGGAAGAAAAACCTCGACGTTTGGGAAATTTGGCGAAAGTCCCCAAGGTCGTAATTATTCTTGAAAAGTCTCTTTGAACTAGACTAGGGGTGATTTTGATGGATTTATTAGTCTTCAAATACTGTTCCCAATCACGGGGTAAAACCACAGCTAATTTTCTGGCAGCCCACAAATTTACATAAGAAAGAAGTGTTAGTTTAAACCAATTTTCTTCATGATGTACATCGGGAGTTAAATAAGATGTCATCAATAATCTTTGTTTACCAAATCGAAAAAGATGTTCCATGTCATAACGTTGTCGATAACACTGATAACAATCAACTAAACTTAACTCATCGCGCCGAGAACCAATAACAATAAGCCACATAGGTTTCCAAATACTATTTCTTTCTTGATCTCTGACAACAATCTGGAGTAAAGTAAAGGGGTGATTGTTCATTTTATAGTTTTTAGTTCCTCTCATTAACATCTATTTCCATCCCGAAATAGTCACTGTTAATTGACGACCTTTTTTCGTTGTAAAGGGAACATGATGAACTTCATCAGGTTCAGTCCAAGTTTGGTCATCTTTAAGGTCAAATTTATCCCCATACCAACGGGGATGTCCCGAAGTTTTGGCTTGATTTGGGTCCCGAATAAATTGACGATAAAAAACTCGGTCACTTCTAACTCTTGTAATAGTAACTACGTCTTCATGCTTAACTTGTTCCCCGATAAAATCCTTTTGGCTGTAGTCACTATCAGCCACTAAGACAGATAATTTATCAGAAAATAAAGAACTTTGCCAGATTTTTTTTAGTTGTTGATTGCCTTGATTTACTCCTTTATGTTTAGAGGGGACTCGCTCTCCTGATAAGGGGACAGCCCAAGGGACTTTTTCTGTGTCTATTTGGTCAGGTAAAGCGCAGACAACGGAATAACAATGTCCAATATTAATGGGTTTATTTCCCTTAATTGGATTGGGGTAATGAATAAAAGTTTTATCCGCTAACGTTTCGGCAAACCGTCGTGGACAGGGAGTTGTGTCAATACCAAATAAGTTATAATGTTTTGAAGTGGGAGGAATTGTTCTCGATACCGCTGAAAATAAAGTCTCAATTCTCTGTTCATAATTAGGGTCAGTTTGAGTGGGTAAAAACTCTTGAATTCCTCTATATAAACTGTTATAATCTCTTCTAAATAAAGGATTGAGAGACAATTCAACGACTGAGTGAGCTTGTTGGTTACTGGAGAGGGCATCGAGTAATTCTATAATAGTTTCTTTTCTAGCTTTTAGTCCTTGGAAGAGGTTAGACCTCCACACCAGGAATTCCTCGACAGACGTAGCCGTTTCATTTTTGGTCATTTTTAAAATTTATTACCTTATAAATTAGCGGAATATATACGCTAACATCAAAAGAGGTTGTTTGTTACAGTTAAGGCTAATGTCATCACATTCCGAACTTAAGAACAGTCAAGATGTCCACCTGAGAGCCAAACAAATTAAGAGTCTAATTCGCTCTCTTAAACAGAAAATAAAGAAAATTGAACGGGAAGGGGAAGTAGCACCAGCTAATTGTCATATTATTCGTTATCAGGTTAATGGAAAGGGAACAATCTACTGGTATTATAAACTACAGGCTGCTGAATCAATTTTTCCTATGGCCACTAATAATGAGAAAAAAACCAAATATAAATATTTAGGACGAGCCGGAATTTCTGCTCATATTGATGCTGTAGAAAAACTCACTAGAAGAAATCTCATTGATGAATTAGAACGAGTCATTCAATCTCTAACTGAAAGCTACTTAGATATCTATATTGGAACCGAAACTGAATGAAGCTATTTAATATTTAAAATCCCCTAAAAAGATGGAAAGAGAGTTTTTAAAATCACCTTAATTCTCTATTTTAGCTCTGGAGATATGTTTAGCGTAAAATTTACGCTGATAATTGTTTTTTATCCAAAGTCCAAGTTGAAGTTAATGGAGACAATCTCAGAGAAAATGATGAAACTTTCTTCGTAAACTTAACTAATTTACAAGCCAATGGAAGCGGTATTACTTTAGGGGATGATCAAGGGGTTGGAACTATTAATGATGATGATAATTCAGCACCTACCAGACCGCAATTTGGTACTCGTGACAGAGACACTATCGAAGTCGGCAGTAACGAACTCGTCTTCGCTGGAGCAGGAGATGATCTCATTGATAGTTCTGCTGGTGGTGGTGGCAACCGTATCTATGGACAGTCAGGGGATGATACATTTATCTTGGGCAGTAATGACCGTGGGTTCGGTGGTTCAGGAGACGATCGATTCTTCATGCTAGGCGGTAATAGCACTATTACTGGAGGAGCAGGAGACGATCAATTCTCGATTGCTGTTGGTCAAATTCCTAACTCTGCCAACGTTGTCACGGACTTTACCAGTGGAGAAGATGTTTTAGGTATCGCCGGTTTGGGTATCGGTTTTAGTGATTTGAGTATTACCCAAGTAAATGCCGATACTTTAATTTCTCTTGGCAACGATGAGTTAGCTACACTGCTAGGTGTTAATAGTTTGAGTCCAGCTGACTTTGTTTTTGCTTAGTTGAGATAGATATAAGATAGGGAATAATGATCTGTAATTAGCTTTGAATAGGAAGTTATTTCTACCTTGCTAATGTATATGGTTTTACCTGTGGCTGTAACATTTATTATATGTTTACTATGGGATATTCTCTTAAGGGGCATACATACTTTACGTAATAATAATAGATGAAAACGAAATCCTCATCGACATACTTAAGATTTTAGTAAAAGATGAGGAGTTTAACCTATTTTGGGAGTTTAATAAAAGAGCAACCCTTGATTAATGATCATTGTATGTACGAAAAACTGACAGCACCCACCACAGGTTCTAAAATTACCTTTGAAGACGGTAACCCCATTGTTCCTAATGATCCCATTATTCCCTTCATTCGTGGGGACGGAACAGGAATCGATATTTGGCCTGCTACGGAGAAAGTGATCGACGCTGCGGTAAAAACTGCCTACGGAGACAGCAAAAAAATTAACTGGTTTAAGGTGTATGCAGGGGATGAAGCTTGTGATCAGTATGGAACTTATCAATATTTGCCCGAAGATACCTTAACCGCTATCAAAGAGTATGGTATCGCCATCAAAGGACCCCTGACAACCCCAGTCGGTGGGGGTATTAGGTCTCTTAACGTCGCTTTACGACAAATTTTTGAATTATACGCTTGTGTGCGTCCCTGTCGCTATTATCCTGGGACTCCTTCCCCCCATAAGTCTCCTGAAAAATTAAATGTGATCGTCTATCGGGAAAATACCGAGGATATCTACTTAGGAATTGAGTGGACAGAAGGCACAGAAATTGCTCAAAAGTTAATCAACTATTTGAACAATGAACTGATACCTGCAACGGCAGAACATGGGAAAAAACAGATTCGTATAGACTCAGGAATTGGGGTTAAACCCATTAGTAAAACTGGTTCTCAACGGTTGGTTCGTCGGGCAATTGAACACGCCTTACGTTTGCCAAAAGCTAAACAAATGGTTACTTTAGTGCATAAAGGTAACATTATGAAATACACTGAAGGAGCCTTTAGAGATTGGGGATATGAGTTAGCAACCTCAGAATTTAGAGATGTTTGTGTTACCGAAAGAGAATCGTGGATTTTGAGTAACAAAGAAGGTAAGGCTGATATTTCTATCGAAGATAATGCCAGAAAAGTTGAACCCGGTTATGATAGTTTGACCCCTGAAAAGAAACAAGAAATTTGTGACGAGGTTAAAGGAGTTATTGACGCTATTTGGGACAGTCATGGGGATGGTAAATGGAAAGAAAAGATCATGGTAAATGATCGCATTGCGGATAGTATTTTCCAACAAATTCAAACCCGTCCCGATGAATATTCGATCCTGGCAACCATGAACTTAAATGGGGATTATTTATCCGACGCTGCGGCCGCTGTTGTGGGGGGTTTAGGTATGGGCCCTGGGGCAAATATTGGCGATACTTGCGCTATTTTTGAGGCAACTCATGGCACCGCACCTAAACACGCAGGACTGGATAGAATTAATCCTGGATCTGTTATTCTTTCTGGGGTGATGATGTTAGAATATATGGGCTGGCAAGAAGCCGCAGACCTCATTAAAAAAGGTATTGGGAATGCGATCGCAAATCGTCAGGTAACCTATGATCTCGCTCGTTTGATGGAACCTAAAGTTGATCCTCCACTGAAATGTTCAGAATTTGCTCAGGCAATAATTGATTATTTTAATGATTAATTATTTATGATTTATAATAGAGACAAATTATTAATTTGTCTCTATTTTTTGTTTTTTGGAAAGCGATAAACACGATAATCGATACTGGGGAAAATATTATCAATAGCTTCGATGCTTTCTAATAAACTAGCGTTGATAGTTCCCAGTTGAAAATCATCATAAATCTGATTAAATCTGAGGAGATGGGTTTTAGTGCGCTCAATGGCATAACTAACCATCGTCCCTGTGCGCATAATAAACGCCCAGTCAGATGATTGAGCCAATAATAACTCCCGTGCCGCTTGGTTTAAAGCCCTTTCTTCCAACTCATCGGCCGGTTCGATGTTGCCTAATTCTATCATCCGTTCTGTGGCTTCGTGGAGATGGGGATAAATCCAAGTATTAGAGTCATTGAGCCAAAACTCATGAAACCCCTTATAGCCCCAACTCGACTGAGAGAGGACGGCATAACTGCTGGGTTGGGTTATGACGGAGATAGTCAGCCAAGTGAACTAGATCAAAAGTATTTTGGTCATACCAAGTCTTACGAAATAAATAATCAAGAAACCAGGGACCCTCGTACCACCAATGACCAAATAATTCCGCGTCATAGGGAGAAACCACAAGAGGATGACGCTGCATCATCTTAGCCAAATGAGCAATTTGTTGCTCGCGATTGTACATAAAATTCCCTGCGTGTTCAGCAGCCTTTTCTCGGCCCAATAGGGGTCATAGAGAGATTTTTTCTCCATATTTGCCCTGAGTATTGGTGATTTTATGGTATTTAATCCCCTGTATTTTTCCTTTGACCATTAGGCATAATATAGGGTTCAATATAATCGTAATCGCTTCCCAACCCAAATCTTTGTAAAATTCTCGATATTCGGGATCACCCGGATAGCCCATTTTAGAAGACCAAACTTGACTAGAAGACTCGTGATCTCGACCAAAGGCAGCCACCCCTGTTTCTGTAAATACGGGGGCATAAGTCCCGTGACGGGGGCGAGGGTTGGCGTAGAGAATACCGTGGCCATCGATGATAAAGTAGCGTAACCCGGCCTTAGCCAGCATCTTTTCCAGCCCTTCATAATAGGCACATTCAGGCAACCAAATACCTTTTGGGGGCGGCCAAAGGCTTCATGGTAATGGTCGCAGGCCACTTTAATTTGCGCCCAAACCGCTTGAGGGTACATTTTCATCAACGGTAGATAACCGTGAGTCGCCCCAGATGTCATAATTTCCAGGTTGTTGCTTTCTAAGAATTGTTTAAAGCCAATGAGCAAATTTCCGTTATACTGTTCCCAAGTTTCACGGATTTGAGCAAATTCTTGGTGATAAAACTCAGCTAAATAGCGAATATGGCCGTTGTGTTGATTATTCTCAATTTCCTTAATAACGAGTTCTTGTAACTTAGTAAGATGATCGTTATAGCGTTCCTGTAATAAAGGATCTTGTAACATGGACACCAGAGGGGGTGTCAGACTCATGGTCATTTTAAAATCGATCCCATCCCTTTTTAGTCCCTCAAAAACCCGCAGTAGGGGAATAGGTTTCTGTAATAGCTTCATAAAGCCACTCTTCCTCTAGGATATAATCCCGTTCGGGATGCCGTACAAAGGGTAAATGAGCATGAAGGACAAGAGCTACATAGCCAAGAGCCATAATCGTTTTCAACCATCACAGTGAAGTTTGTACCATTAAGCTTTAAGATTAAGTGTAGTTGATTTTATACTATCTTAAGGATCTAGACTAGAATAGATAGAAAAAATCTCTTACTAAAAGAACCTTGTTTCTCTGTCAGTATATAGTATCAAGTCGCAGTGCTAGAACCCTCCAACCATCAAACAAACTCTGAAAGCGATCATGCTGCATCTATTCAGCTATTGTTGTTTGTCGATGAGCGTCCCAGTTCCCATGAGTACATTCAGCCCATTCGGGATTATCTCAAAACAGTCAGCCAAGATCATACTTACCAGCTAGAAATCATTGAGATTCACGAACAACCCCACTTAGTAGAGCATTTTCGCTTAGTTGCCACCCCGGCCCTGGTTAAAGTAGTACCCACCCCCAGACAAACCCTGGCGGGTAGTAATCTAGTCAATCAACTGAAAAGATGGTGGCCACAATGGCTCTCAGCTTTGAAAGAAGATAATCATCAAGAGAAATCACCGGAACAATCCACTAATGTCGGATATTCAGGGGAACTGATGCGGCTTTCTGATGAGATATTTCGTCTGAAGAAGGATAAAGAGAATTTACAAGAACAACTCAAGTTCAAAGATCAAGTCTTAGCTATGTTAGCCCATGACTTACGCAGTCCCCTAACGGCCGCTTCCATTGCAGTAGAAACCTTAGAACTAGCTCAAGCTCAAGAAAACAGCGAGAAACGGCAAAAACTAACAACCCAACTATTTCATCAAACCCGTAATCAATTTCGGGTGATGAATCGTCTGATTACAGACATTTTACAGGCTTCTAAAAGCATGAATGCTCAGTTGCGCGTGGAACGGACAGAAGTGTTCTTACCCGCACTCTCTAAAGAAATTGTGGCACAATATAAAGAAGTATTAAGAGAAAAGTCCTTAACATTGATTGAGGACATTCCTCAAGATGTACCCTCAGTCTATGGAGATGAAGAATTAATCCGTCAGGTGATTGTCAACTTGATCGATAATGCGATTAAATATACACCAGGGGGAGGAGAAATTAGCTTATCTATTCTCCACCGCACCAGTCAAAAAATACAAGTTAGTGTCTGTGACACAGGCCCAGGTATTCCCGAAGAAAAACAAGAACGGATTTTTGAAGGTCACTTCCGTTTACAAAGGATCAAGCAAAAGAAGGATATGGATTAGGGTTATCTTTATGTCGTAAAA
>Ga0064013_1037_pt1 | contig 36350 bp, 37 predicted proteins | sample CrowatWCoCulture_FD_61583 | JGI IMG/M metagenome (GOLD analysis project Ga0064013, IMG submission 61583) | Marine cyanobacteria communities from the University of California, Santa Cruz, USA, analyzing cyanobacterial DNA methylation -... | ecosystem: Host-associated > Microbial > Bacteria >...
ATAAACAACTGAAAATCGAGTCTATTGGGCTTGGTGAGGTAATAATATTTATATGTCTAATTGGTCAGCCTTTCTTTATGTTTATTGTAGCTTTTTTTCTAGCTGTGATAAGATTAAATATTGCTTTGCCTTTAGCTTTATGGATTATCAACTTACTATTTATTATGGTTATTTATAAACAGATGATATCTGAATATAATTCTTATCAAAATCGTAAATATTACTCACGAATGTTAATCATATATGGAATATTTGTTCTAGTAGTTGGTATTTATCTAAGCATTACGTTATGGAACTCATTTTTATTTTTTGCTTTATTTACCCTTTTAGGAATGCGTGGTATTTATTTAGGAATCATAAATCAAATAAATAGGTCAATGTCTCAACTTCTTATTGTTTCCCAAAGCGAAGTTGCTCAATGGTTAAACCGTTGGCAAGAAATTAATGGTTCTCTATACTATCTATTATCTTCTCCGAACACTGAGCAATTTAATCCTGTTAATTTAGAGAATAATTCTTATAGTTTTGATCGTGCTATTATTTGCGATAAACCAGAAATTGCTCAATTTCTCATTAGAAATAACTTTCATTTTGAAAATAATTGTGCTGTACTCAGTATTGATGGTTATCCTCAAGAAATTTTTAATACTGTTATGGAAATGTTAAAACGTAATCCTGACTTACAAGTTTATGGGTTACACGATGCTAGTCCAAAAGGAGTTAGTTTAATCTATGAATTACGGAACAATGAACAATGGTTTAAAGATAGTTCAGTTAATATTTATGATCTAGGAATTTCACCCAGACAAATTTTGAAAAATCCCAAGTACGTTATATTAAACAGTCCAGAATCAGCAAGAGAAGCAAAATTATTACCATCAGAAATTAAAGCTAATTTAACCCCAGAAGAATTAATCTGGTTAGAATCGGGCAACTTTGTAGAATTAGAATCTTTTAGTTCTAAAAGCTTACTAAGAATTATTACCAGAGGTATCAGTATTAGTCCTTTAGATAATGGGAATCAATCTTTTATTACCCTAGAAGATAATAGTAGCTTAGCAGCAACAGGGGGTTATATTTATGGTGTTGATAGTTTTGGTTAAAAAACAAAAGGAGTAACTATTTTATGAAATGTATCAACTGTGGCCGAGATAGTAAGTTAAAAGACCGTACAGCTAATAACGGTTGTTGCTATTATTGTGGACATCAATTTGCTTTTGAACCGACGACAATGAAAGGAAAGGCAAAATTTACTGATCCTTTTTTTGCTAAGGTTATAAGCGATATTTCTGCGGATAATACTCTATTTTTTACAATAAAACAGTTTCACTATTTTTTAGATAAACGACTAAAACGCAAGTCTAGTAATCTGGGTTGTGGATCAGTATTTACAGTTATCTTTTTTAATATTTGGTTTACTTTATTTGTAGGCAGTTTTTTAGCTACAGCAATAGGTTATATTGCTTTTCCTTTAGCTTCATGGACTATAAACTTACTATTTATTATAGGTATTTATAAACAGATAATATCTGAAGAGAATACTTATCAAAGTCGCAAAAATTACTCAATAATGTTAATTCTATATGGCATATCTGTCCTAGTAATTGGTATTTTTTTAGCATTAATTTATTGAACTCATTTTTATTTTTTTCTTTATTTACCCTTTTAGGAATGGGTAGTATTTATTTAGGAATTATAAATCAAATAAATAGGCCAATGTCTCAAATTTTTGCTGTTTCCCAAAGTCAAGTTTATCAATGGTTAAACCGTTGGCAGCAAATCAATCGTTCTACAATCAATTGTTCTCTATCCTATCTATTATCTTCGCCTAATACTGAGAGATTTAATCCTGTTAATTTAGAGAATAATTATTATAGTTTTGATCGTGCTATTATTTGCGATAAACCAAAAATTGCTCAATTTCTTATTAGAAACAACTTTCACTTTGAGAATAACTGTGCTGTACTCAGTATTGATGGTTATCCTCAAAGTATCTTTAATACTGTTATGGAAATGTTACAACGTAATCCTGACTTACAAGTTTACGGGTTACACGATGCTAGTCCAAAAGGAGTTAGTTTAATCCATGAATTACGCAACAATGAACAATGGTTTAAAGATAGTTCAGTTAATATTTATGATCTAGGAATTTCACCCAGACAAATTTTGAACAAACCCAAGTATTTTATTTTAAATACTCGAGAATCAGCAAGAGAAGCGAAATGATTACCATCAGAAATTAAAGCTAATTTAACCCCAGAAGAATTAATCTGGTTAGAATCAGGAAATTTTATAGAATTAGAATCTTTTAGTCCTAGAAGCTTACTAAAAATTATTACCAGAGGTATTACTCTTAGTGCTGTAGATAATGGAAATGACTTGTTTATTCCCCTAGAAGATAATAGTAGCTTAGCAGCAACAGGGATTTATTTGTATGGAATTGATAGTTTTGGTTAATTCTTATTCATAAGTCCTTAGCCAAATTTCTAGACTAACTAATAGCCATAACTTAATTCCGTACTTTCCCCAAAGATTTTCCCGATAATTTAACCAATCTTTAATTGTATTTCGCTCAATATAAGGAGCAATAGCTGCTTTTTATCTAGTAACAAACTCTTCGCTTTTCTTGTCCAAAATTTACGAAACCAAAAATGAACAGGAACCATCATACCACTTTTAGGACGGTCAATAATTTCCTGGGGTAATAAATGAGATACTGCTTGTTTTAAAATTGCTTTTTCCCTAGCACCAGACAACTTATAATGAGGAGGAATGGATAAAGAAAAATCCACAACTCGACTATCAAATAAAGGGGATCTTCCCTCTAATAAACCAGAAAGAGTTAAATTATTAACCTTGTTTAAAATATGGTCTGAACCCTTAAATTTTATATTTAATAACATGAGACGATTAAGATAATCTGCCGATGATAATAAATCGGCTTCAAACACGGAAGGAGCATCTTTAACTTGCTTGAAAATATCTGGATTTAATAAATTAGGTAAATCGAGAAAACACTTTTTAAATGAAGTTAAATAACTAGATAATAAATCTATTTTTTGCTCCGAATTATGATACAATGAATGTAATAACATAGGTTGATTTTTGGGACCGCCAAAACAAGGATCGCTCCCTTCTCCATTGAGAATAACCTTGACATCCTGTTTAGCTAACTGTGCTAATAAATAATTAGGAACCGTTAAAGGATCACCAATGGGACTATCAAGATTAGCCATAGTTATTGGCAAATTTTCCCACATTTCTTGAGGAGAGATTGCTAAAATATGGTGTTTAGTTTGGCAATGAGCAGCCACTAAACTAGAAAATTCTAATTCGTTGGGATAATCTTCACCAAAATGAATCGAATAAGTATGAACAGTTTCCTGATGAAACTGTTTTGCTAAAGCAGTAACACAACTAGAATCAAGTCCACCAGATAAATAAACTCCTACTGGTTCTTGAGGGGGTAAGTATTCTTGAATAATTGTTTCTAATAACTCTCTTAATATTTCGGAACTCTTATCAAAAGATAACGGGGATTGACTGATATTTTCTTGTGGAGTCCAATAAGTCTCAATTTTTTCTTGAGGGAGAGATAAAATAGTTCCAGGACGTAGCTCCTTAACACCTTGCCATAAAGTCCTTTTTCCTGGGATAAAACCCGTACAAAGATAATCCCTTAAAGCAATTAAATCGAGGTTTTTCTTAAAGTAAGGAGATAGATTTTTTAAGCGAGGAGAGATATAAAATGTAGAATCCTGTTGATAATAATAAAGAGTACGACCCCCAACCCGATCGCGGATTGCCCAACCTTGTTTTTCATGGGTATCCCAAACAACAAAACTAAAAATTCCCCTCAAATAATGCAAACAGTCTTTTCCTAATTCTTCCCAACCCCAAGCAATTAAAGTTTGATGATCTTCTTGCCATCTGCTAGGATTAATTGCCAATCTTTTCAACAATAAATCAGTATTACTTAACGAAACATCACCCACCACAGCAAAACGTTTATTTTTGCTCAATTTAGGCACACCCTCAACCAGAGAAAATCCTTGACAGTGCCAAAGACTTTGAGAAGATTGGTTAGGGGGAAATTCTCCGATAATCGCCCGCCATGAGGGTTGAAGCCTGGGAATGTCTATTTTTTTTCGGTTGAACATAGTCAAGTGTCTCCAAAACACTGAGCAGACAAAATCTGAGATACCTGTGGGTTTTGTCTCGTTTTCAAGATAAACTACAGTATGATAAGAGATTGTTGTTGATATTATCATGAGTGTAGTTAGCCAAGTCATTCTAAAAGCAGACGATGAACTCCGGTATCCTAGCAGTGGCGAACTCAAGGGTATCCAGGAATTTCTGAGTACAGGGCAACAGCGTGTTCGCATTGCTGAAGTCCTTGGGGAAAATGAAAAGAAAATCGTTGACCAAGCTCAGAAAAATTTGTTTAAAAAACGACCAGAGTATCGCTCTCCTGGGGGTAACGCCTACGGTCAAAAGCAGTATAACCAGTGTTTAAGGGATTATAGCTGGTATTTACGTCTAGTTACCTACGGTGTATTGGCAGGAAGCAAAGAACCTATTGAAAAAATTGGCTTGATTGGAGTTAAAGAAATGTATAACTCCCTCAATGTTCCTGTACCCGGAATGGTTGATGCTATTCGCTGTCTCAAAGACGCAGCTTTAGGACTGTTGAATAATGAGGATGCAGAAGAAACTGCCCCTTATTTTGATTACATGATTCAAGCAATGTCTTAAAAGTGAACGCTTAAAACTCTAGCACTATGCACTAGGAAATAGGCAGTAGGCGACCCCAAGAAAGTTGTTCAAACACCGTCTTTCTCCTAATGTATGGTGCTTTTGTATTGAAGAAGCCTCGAACCACAATCTTTTCAGTTTGTGATAAAGTATAGGAGGAAAGCTGCTGTGTTGGTGACTGCCAATAAAGTTTTTTGATCTATGCTTTGAGTTTAAGGGCGTTAACCAGCTATCGTGGTAGTAAACCGAGCTTGTACTCGGAAACAGAAACGATAAGCGGTCGATACCCACCTGGTTCTTCCAGGTCATAAACTGAGGTAAAACGGCACGGCGGTTTTTCAGATCAGTTCTTAATGTCAAGGTTTCCAGACATTGCTCTGAGAAGGTCAGACAAAAGTTGAAAGTTAACCTAGAATTAAATAAAACCTAATCATTTTAGGCATTGAGACAACAGAAACATCTTTGTGAAAATAATAATATTCCCCTTAGTGTTACCAAACTGGATCAGGGTATAACCCTTGTTCATCAGAACATTTGTGTTACTCCTGTAACTGTGGTGGATGTTTGGATCAAAGCAGGGACAAGGGTTGAACCGCAACAGTGGGGAGGTACGGCCCACTTCCTAGAACACATGATCTTTAAGGGGAGCCAAGGAATTAACCCAGGAAAATTTGATGAGATAGTAGAAGAGAATGGAGGTATTACTAACGCCTTTACCAGTCATGACTATGCCCATTTTTTCTTGACTGTACCTGGCGATCGCCTCAGGCAAACCTTACCCTATTTGGGGGAAATTTTACTACAAGCAGCAATTCCCGATGAAGAATTTAGTCGAGAAAGGGATGTCATTTTAGAAGAGATTCGCTCATCTTATGATGATCCTGATTGGGTTTGCTTTCAAACCCTCTGTGAAACATTATACCAACATCACCCCTACGGAAAATCAATTTTGGGACACGAAACCCAACTCAAACAATATTCACCCCATCAGTTACGCTCTTTTCATCGAACCCATTACCAACCCGATAATATGACAGTAGTAGTGGTGGGAGATATTGACAAAAACGCAGCCTTATGCTTAGTAGATGAAGCCTTTTCCAACTTTAGTCCCCCGTGGGGATGTCCTCCCCATCAAATTAACCCAGAACCCCCTCTCAGAGAAATTCGGCGCAATCATATATATTCCCCTAGATTAAGCCAAGGACGCTTATTAATGGGATGGATCGGGCCAGGAATCAATGAATTAGAACCAGGGTTAGGATTAGATATATTGTCGGTTATTTTAGGGGATGGCAGAACATCCCGTCTCGTCCGAGAATTAAGGGAAGACAAGGGACTGGTGATGGATATTGAAAGTTCTTTTTCCTTGCAAGAAGATTCCAGTTTGTTTACCATTGGAGCATGGTTAAATCCTGAAAATATTTCTCAAGTTGAGGAAATTATCTGCGATCGCTTAACACAATTACAACAAGAACCTATCACAGAAACAGAATTAAACAAAGCTAAAAAATTACTCTGTCATGACTATATTTTTTCCACAGAAACCCCCAGTCAATTAGCAGGTTTATACGGTTATTATCAAACCCTAGCCCATGCTGAACTAGCCTTAAGTTATCCTACCCTAATTCAACAATATAGTGTAGAAAAATTGCAAGACCTTGCCTATCAATATTTATCCCCCCAACGGTATGCTATCACCGTTATGGAACCCTGCTAATTAAACCAAAATTACTCAATAATGCCAAAATCTTCTACCATTTCCGCCCCCCCATCTATTCATCGTTTACAATTAGACAATGGTATCACTTTAATCCTTCGAGAAAATCCCACAGCAGACCTAGTTTCCGGTCGTTTCTTCTGGAAAAAAGCGGGTAACTTGTGGGAGAAACCAGAAAAAGCAGGTATTTTTCATTTATTAGCTACTGTAATTACCAAAGGAACCGAAACTATGTCCTCTTTTGACATTGCAGAGGCCATTGAATCTATGGGAGCAGGTTTAGGAGGAGATACCGCATCAGATTATTTTGTGATGAGTATCAAAACCGTTTCAGGAGACTTTGAGAAGATATTAAACCTATTAGCAGAAATTCTGCGATCGCCTACTTTTCCAGAAGAAGAAATAGACCTAGAAAAACAGTTGATTTGTCAAACTATTCGTTCTCAAAAAGAACAACCTTTTAACGTTGCTTTTAAGCAATTACGAGAAACAATATATGGAGAACATCCCTATGGACGTTCGATTTTAGGCACAGAAGAAACCGTTTGTCAAGTAAGTCGAGAAGACTTACAAAAGTGTCACTATGATCATTTTCGTCCCGATAATTTAATTATTAGTTTGTCGGGAAATATTACCTTAGAGCAAGCAGTTCAATTAATTGAGAAAAATTTGGGAACTTGGAAAAATCCTGCCCAGAGTTTAACCCTTACTTCCCTTCCGATGCTAACGGTTTCTCCCTCGGAAATGGTTACTCATCAAGCAACACAACAAGCGATCATTATGTTAGGTTATTTAACCGTTGGTGTTGATCATGTTGATTATCCTGTTTTAAAACTATTAAGTACCTATTTAGGTAATGGTTTATCAAGTCGTTTATTTGTGGAATTAAGGGAAAAGAAAGGACTTGCTTATGACGTTTCTGCCTTTTTCCCCACCCGTTTACAACCCTCTAATTTCGTTACCTATATCGGGACTGCTCCCGATAATACTAACATTGCTATTGAGGGATTAAAACAGGAAACAGAGAGATTATGCGAAGTTGAATTAAGTCCAGAAGAACTACAAATTGCCAAAAATAAGTTATTAGGACAATACGCTTTAGGAAAACAAACCAATGCAGAAGTTGCCAACTTATACGGATGGTATGAAACCTTAGGGTTAGGAATTGAATTTGATCAAAAGTTTTCAGAACTTATTAATAATATAAGTTCTGAAGTTGTGCAAAAGGTGGCAAAAGATTATTTACTTTCCCCTTATGTATCCATAGTCGGCTCGCAGATAGTGAGCAATTAACTCGTGCCGATACTTTTTTACTAACATTCATTAACATTGCTGATAATGGGTTAACAATGCACACTCAAAGAGTCTTTAAGTGAGGGTGTATCTACCAAAGCACGAAGAAAAATTCCCCGTGCGCCCCGATCGATCCCTATCCATTGCTTTATTGTCAAACTGAGATTTAATTACTTTTTTCCCACCTAAATTCTGCACTAATTCACCAGTCCAACTAACAGTTTTAGATGTATATGCTTCACAGCAATCTATCACCAGCTTGCCAGTTTCAAAAGCTTTGTGCTTAAGAAACTCTTTAAAACGATAATGAGACCAATTAAGCATCTGTCTAACTGACTTTGACCTAATTTTTCTGCTATTTTTGACTACAATTTCTGATACTTCAAAAGTAGGTAATAGAATCACATCAAAGTTTTCGGTTAAGAATTTAGCTACTTTATGATGAAGTTCATCAATTAAGTTTCTAAGTCTATTTCTTAATCTGTTATAGGTTGGAGCAGCACTGGTACAAAGAGCCGCATCTAGGGTTAATGTATCTTGGCTCTGAAATTTATTATCTGGGAGATTGTCCAGTGTAATTGGTCTCCAAGAGGGATTGTTTTCATCAGAGGTATTGTCTAGCTCAAAGGTAGTCACTAAAAATTTACGGTTTAGTTTTGCTAAGGGTTTTGAGGGTTGTGTTAGATTATTTTCCAAAACAGTTTTTAACCCAGTATTGTCATATTTAACATACAAAAGTTGATCTATCTTGTTTATAATCCCTGCAATTCCAGCAAATTCTTCACTCTTATCTAACTCTTTAATGAACCTTTCCAAAAAACCTGGATCACGAGCCGATTGAGGTTTATAGGGGTCAAATATCTGCGAACAATTACCAGAACTACCATATATATCAACTAACTGGGATATGGGAACCCCACTGGCTAATCCTAAACCCGGATTTCTCACAAATTAATTTGAAAGCCCAATCCAGAGATGAAAAATGATAATTTTTAGGACTAATAGAAATTTTGAATATAGATGAATAAAAAAATTGACTTTGATTATCCAAAAATTGAGTTTAAGAGGGAATAATTATATTAACTTTTGATTTTCTCCACGATAAATAAGACTAAATGAAAGTATCAGTCAGTCAACAACTTATGATAGATATCTTTTTTAAAAAACAACTTATTCTACTTATCCAGTATTAGGAATAGTTTTAATTCTTTTGTTAGCAATAGACAAAATATCTTGATAAGGACAAGCACTAGCTATAGCGATAATAATTCTTCTACAACTAATCTTTATTCTGGCTCCCAACTTAAGAAGATTTAGACGTATTCTTCCCACAGTTGCTTTAGCCAATGAAGTTTTTTTAACAGTGTTGACGAAAAGCATTTATGAGAACATAAGCCCAGGAATGTATCCATAATCTTAGTTGATTACTTTGAAATGTTTGAGTTGAAGTTCTATCAGCTAACAAGTCTAATTGTTGTTCTTTAATCCGATTTTCTATCTCGCCTCTCGGACAGTATTTTTTTGTATAAAGTTTTGAGGGTGGAATTTTTGAAGCGGGCAAAGATGTCACCACATGGCGCATTTTTAAGCCATCACTTCCATAACAAACTTTTGTCACTACTCTTCTTTGACAACTCCATAACTTTTCTGTTTTATAACGAATAGAGCGATACCAAGTAGAAATTGGTACTAATTTTTTAACTTCTTCTAAATCTTCTTTTTTCTGAAATAAACTATCCATTAATTCAGTTATTGGAGCTAGTTTTTTTTTCATATTCATGTTTGGCTTTTTCAATTACATCATCCGCTCGTAACTTAAGAACGCCATTTGTTCCCATAGCTATAACATAATCAACTAAAGGCTGATTTTCACAAAAATAGAAGATTTCTTCACGGGCATAGGCACTATCACCCCTAACTAGGATATGAGTCTCTGACCATTTTTCTCTAATTAGTCCGATAATTCTTTGTAATTCGTCTAAGGCTCCATCGGCTGGATCTACATTAGATGAACGAAGTTTAGCAACTAATAAATGATGCCCACAGAAAATATATAAAGGAGCATAACATACTCCGTGATAATAACTATTAAAAAATGCCCCTTCTTGATTACCATGTACTTGGTCATCCGTGACATCCATATCTAATATAATACTTAAGGGAGGTTTTTTATAAGACTCTAAACAAAATTCGACAAAAGATTTTTCAATGGCTTCAAAGTTGGGTTCTATTTTATGATAACGACTCGTTTTTTGGTCAAGAATAGTCTCAGGACAATATTCCAATCTATTAATTGTACTTTTTCCAGCTAACCATCCCTTTTTATCTTCAAGTTCATTAAGCTTTTCTAAAGCGATCTTAAGGGCAGGATCGTGACGTAATTTATCATGGTCATTGACATCTTCATAGCCTAAAATAATTCCATAAAGCCTTTGTGCTAATAACTCATGAACGGAATGATCTACATAAGATTGATGACGATGATCTTGAAAACAGTTACCAAACTTCTCGGTAATTCCCAGTTTTTTATCCAACTCAGCTATCCAGACAATCCCCGCATCTGAAGTGATTAGTCCCCCGTCAAAATTAGCGATTATTTCTTTTCTTTTCTGTTTACTAAAGTTGATTACTTGACGAGGGGTTCGGGGATAACTGGGACTCATTAAATCAGTTTAAGGTAAATTGCTTTAATAATTAAATTATAGCATATTTTATTCTAACAATCTAGTACTATTAGAGATTTTATTAATAATTTTTTTGGAAAAATGAGTGATTGATTTATCTTTTCATCTTTGTCTAATTCGGGTTGATTTTAACTTAAAATCTGACAACAGACTGTTGGTTGGGGAAATCTGCGATCGCTCTGTTCAAACCCACTTCCTGTAAGGCTTCTGTGTTTGGCGATCGCAGATTTTGTGAGAAATTCGGGTAAAGCAATTATTCCACCGGTTGAAGTTCCGGCAAAAAGATCAATCTGATTAAGAAAAGGTATCTGTTTATCTAGTTCTTGTATAATCATGGCGGTGATTAAACCCCGAATACCACCACCGTCGCAGGACAAAATTAAGAAGTTGGAATCGTTCATAAGACATTTATGTTGTTGGTTATAATTGGAACTCAAAATTCATCTATAAAACTTAGATACAAAATCTTCTAACCGTTTCCTCCATGAAGTTATTAGGATTTCCAAGACAAAAGTACCAGGATATTGATATAAAAATTTTGTCATTACATCATTGATAACAAAAATGGTTGGTTTGAAATCTTCAGGGACAACAATTAAGCTTTCTTGCAACCTTTTGTGTTCTTCTTCAACATTTGCTTGCTCATCCTGATCTGGTGAATGAGATAACATTTTTCGAGTGTCTTCAAGAGTAAAATCATTAGGACTTTTCCCTGTGTCAAGCAGATATTTTAAGGAATCTAATAAATCCACCAACAAAAGCAGCAGTGGAAACATTACGCATAACGGGTTGACATTGAATGGGAAGATTCATGTTTTTTTCTTCTTAATAAATAACAGATACTAAAATCGAGAGGCTTACCTTGAGCGTCCATTGCTCCTACTGCCAGCACTGATTCCAAGGCAGCAGGAATGTGAAGACATTCGCAGCCATCATTTCCCGCAGCAAGCAACGATGAGAACATTCTTTTCTTGGCACAAACCCACAGCATTAGCTAGTAATTGGTCGGATTCAGGAGAAGCCGCCAATTGACCACCACTAATTATTAATAATGTTGGCTCCTGCTTCAACTGCTTGGGTAATCGCCCGTGCGAGGTCGATTTGAGAACAGGGGGCAAGTCCATCTCCTTTGCCATCTTGGAAAATGGGTAGGAGCAACCCACGACAACCAGGAGCGATACCCAACACCGAACTACCCTGTTGACCAAAGATGACGCTGGCAACATGAGTTCCATGTTGAGATGCTGAACCTTGATTGGCTACACCAGAAACCAGTGTTTGCATCTGAGTTAAATTAGCCCCGTCGAAGCAGGGATGATATCTATCCACAGGGCCATCAAGCACTGCAATACATATCCCTGAATCGCCAAGGGACTGATCCCAGAGAGATTGTAGTTCGGGCATCTTTGTAATCATCTTAGTCACTCAACTAGGGGGCAAGACTTGTGTTCGCTTGAAGAAAATTTAACAACATCAGTCTTGAAAAAGCCATCGAAGTTTGCGATCTTAAGCAGGAATGTTTACACATTTTGTAACAAGAATGTCTAACGTAGTTTTAGTCTGCATTTTAGGACAATTTTGCCAAGGCAATCTATCACGAGTAGGAGTTACGCATTGACAAATTAACTTAAATATGAGTAGCTTTAAAGAGAGACAACGATCGCTAATTATTAGAGTCATTAAAATTGACGTAATAATAACAATAACTAATCTATAAATTAGGCTGATAATTTCAAATTTATTTGCTCTAAAATAAAATTCCGATTAACTTCAATAGACAATTCTCTTTGGAGTTGATACCAATTATCAATTAACTCATTAGCTCTCATTAATTCAAGTTTAATAAAAGCCCGTAAAGAACTAAAGAAATGGGTCAATATAGCTTCTGATTTTCTGACTATAAATTTATTGATACCACATAATTGTTTGAGCGCACGATGGTAACATTCAATAATCCAATGAGTTGTTTTCAACAAAGTAAATAGAGTTTTATCTGTTTCTCTTAAGTCTTTATTTTCTTTGTCAAATAAAATATAAAAACGAAGCATCCCGTTTTTGAAATGTTTCTTAAATACTTTAACTTCGCCAAACTCTTTTAAGTAAACAATTGTCCCATTTTCCTCTATTTCTAAGCTTTCAACGGATTGATATTGTCCTTTAACGATTGATACTTGTCGATTTTTAGCTATTCCTATCATGAAACCTAATTCTTGTTTTTTCAAAAATTTAAGGTTCTCTTTAGATGAATACCAACTATCACCAGTTACATAAATTGGCCTCAGTCCCCAAGCTAAAACTTCCGATAGCATCATCCGAAAATAATCATTTTTAGACAGATTATCTTCTTTATCATAAAGTCGATAATTTAGAGGGACTGAAATTCCATTAGGGTCAGTATATAATAAAGTAACTAAATTAATTCCTTTGATAGTTTTATGTTTATTTCCTGACCAGAAATAACCAATAAATTTACTTAATTTAGGATTACTATAAAGTTTTTCAATGACTGTATCATCAATACTTAAGGTTCCCCCACTCAGTTCAATGTGCTGTTTAAATTCATTGAATAAATCAACAGGTTTATAGCTTTCTCTTAATAAAAAACGGTTAACACTATCATGAGATAAATCCTCAAATATCTCGGATAAACGATTACAACCCGAATATTTGGATTCAGCAATTAAATAGTAAGTATAGAGTTCTAAATGACATTTAGCCGTTGATTTCTTCGTTATAGTTCGGATATCTACCTCCAGTTCTTATAATCCTCTCTATTTTATCAGTTTTTTGCTTTTTGTTAACAGCGATCGCTTTCTCTGTTTGGACTATGCACATTCTAAACCATCTGTCAATGCGTAACTCCTAACGAGTTATTTATTTTTCCATAACCAAAAATTAACCTCTCTTGCTCAGTGCAATCAGTGCAATCAGTGCAATATTGACATCCTCACCGCACTTTTAGGGCGGTGATTCCCAAACCTCACGATTTAGGTTTCTGCTTCAATGCAGTCGCCTTCCGAGATTTACTCTTTTCAGGTCTTACACTCGCTCCACAGACTGACACCCCAAAGGGGTTCGGCAATAGCGAGTGGGGGAAACCCCCAAGACCGCGCTGCCTCACCGCAAGCCCTGCGGCCAAAATATTGTGACTGGCGTTAATGTCACGGTCATGGTTAGTCCCACATTTAGGGCATTCCCATTCCCTAATATCTAACGGCAGTTTATCTACAATGTGACCACAATTTCCACAGCGTTTACTACTAGGAAAATAGCGGTCAATTTTGACTAATTTTTTGCCATACCACTCACATTTGTATTCTAATTGACGGTTAAACTCTCCCCAACTAGTGCAGCTTGGCGAAAGTAATCCACCAGATTTTTACAGAAACTTTCGTGACTAGCCACGACAATGTGTTTCAATGAAACTAACGGAAGAATCTCGAAGTTGATGTCCATGATAAAAGCATTGCCAATTAACCTCTCCAACCTACAGAAAACAGTACTCCAACAAATAGTGAGAGGGACAACAAACCCCTATCGCCTTGTTAGACGAGCCAAGCTAATCTTAGCCGCAGCATCAGGAGAGAGCAATAGTTCGATTAGTCGAAGATTAGAATTAGACCGAGTACAAGTGCGTCAGTGGAGATCGCGATGGTTTGAGGAGAGAGAAAAACTGAGTGCCGCCGAAGAACAACAGGTAACGGAGAAAGCATTAATGGTCTTGATCAAAGGAATTTTAAGCGATCGCCCAAGACCTGGAACAACAAAATCCTTTACGGTCGAACAAGTAGTCCAGATTGTAGCGATCGCTTGTGAAGAATGTGAAAAATCAGACAGACCAGTGAGCCATTGGACACCTTCAGAGTTGGCGGATGAAGCCATAAAAAGAGGAATTGTCGAAAAGATTTCCCCCCGTAGTGTGGGGCGTTTTTTTAAAAGAAGCGACATTACAACCACATCTCGTTCGTTACTGGTTAAATGCCAAAATTGATGATCCCTTAAAATTTAAAAAGCAAGTCAAATATATCTGTGAACTTCATCAAGAAGCTAAAACTTTGTTAGAACAAGGAATTCATTTAATTAGTACAGATGAAATGACAGGGATTCAAGCTCTTGAGAGATTATTTCCGAACAAAAGAATCAAGCCTAAACAAGTAGAAAAAATCGAATTTGAATATGAAAGACACGGAACTTTAAGCTTGATTGCGAACTGGGATGTGGCAAGAGGAAAAGTTGTTAGTCCCTCTATTGGATCGACAAGAACAGAACAAGATTTTTCTGAACATATCCAGAGAACGATTAAGATTGATGAAAAAGCAGAATGGATTTTTATTGTAGATCAACTCAACACTCATAAATCGGAAAGCTTAGTCAAATTAGTAGCAGAAAGCTGTGGAATTACTATTGATTTGGGGAGAAAAGGAAAGGAGGGGATTTTGCAATCTATGGACAGCAGAGCAGATTTTTTATCAGATGAATCTCATCGAATTCGCTTTGTTTATATTCCTAAACATACATCGTGGCTTAATCAAATTGAGTGTTGGTTTTCGATCTTAGTCAGGCGTTTACTCAAAAGAATTACTGTCCGTTCAACTGAAGAACTATCCCAAAAAATTCTCAATTTTATTGATTACTTTAATCAACATTTTGCTAAGCCGTTCGTTTGGAAATTTAAGGGCTTTAAAGATCATAAGTGACTGGTGGATTATTTTTGCTAAGCTGCACTAGCATCACTAATTGACTTAGCTAACTTGTGGTTTTTAACCATATTTTTAATAGCTAAGCCTTCAATAGCAATCAGGTCATTGTCTCGCACAAGTTTAGTGGTTAACTTGTGAAGAAAGTCGGTACGAGCATCTTTAATTTGAGCGTAAACTTGAGCTACTTCTAAGCAAGCTTTATATCGATTATTTGAGCCTTTGGTTTTCCGACTCAAAGCCTTCTGCTTTCTTCTTAGCTTTTTGTATAAGCGGTTAAATTGTTTCGGATTAGCTACTTTTTCTTCGTTGCTAGTAGTAATTAAGCTGGTGATCCCGACATCAATTCCTAATTGTTTACCTGTTTTTGGTAATGGATTAATACTTGGGTCTTTAACTAAAATTGAGACAAACCAGCGTCCCGATGGGTCAAGTTTAACTGTTACTGTTGATGGGTAACAGTCTTGAGGCAAAAAGCGACTCCAGACTATATTTAGAGGCTCTTTACACTTAGCTAAAAACAGCCTACCATCTCTCCATTTAAACGCTGACTTGGTAAATTCGGCACTTCCCCCATTTCTCTTTTTCTTAAAGTTAGGATATTTAGAACGTTTAGCCCAAAAGTTGGTAAAAGCTGTTTGAAGATGCCTTAAACACTGTTGTAATGGCACACAACTAACTTCATTTAGAAACTCTAAATCTTCAAGCTTTTTCCACTCAGTTAATAGACTTGATGTTTGACTGTAGCCTATTCGTTCCTGTTTTTCATACCAACCTTCGGTGCGTACCGCTAATCCCGCATTTCTCACAAACTGATCAGTAATCAGCTAGAGGTTAGATGTGGCTTATTTTTCAAGCGATCGCTTAAAATGGCACACTGTTATTTTTTACTCGCCCCTCAAATCAAGGTTAAACTCAGACTACATAATGGTTTGAAGTTTAGCGATCGCAGAATTTGTGAGAAATGCGGGTAATGCTTTGTTATACACCAAGCGAACACATCCCATTGTCCGTCGCAAGAGGTTTTCTTGCGACGGGCTTGGGTAAAACCTGAATCGATAGGCACGTTCTCTCATACTTCACATTTTAACACATATTGTGTGAGTAAGCTAAACTAAAAGAGTAAAGCCGTCCTGCGCTCCGCTAAAGGACGGGGTTTCAGACCCAATTTTTCGATGATAATATTCCCAACATTATACCCATAGATAATATCAAAAATAAAAAAGACAATTAAAAACAATTTATTAATGTTCAAACTTTTCATAAGCTGCTACAATCTTTTGCACTAAAGGATGACGAACTACATCCTCTTGAGAAAAGTAACAAAAAGCAATACCTTCCACGGACTTTAAAATTTTAGTAGCAACCACTAAACCAGACTCTTGATGTCTGGGTAAGTCGGTTTGGGTAATGTCTCCTGTTACTACCATTTTTGAGCCAAACCCCAAGCGAGTCAAGACCATTTTTAATTGTGCAGGGGTGGTATTTTGTGCCTCATCAACTATGACAAAAGCATTGCTTAAAGTCCGTCCTCTCATATAAGCTAAAGGTGCAACTTCTATCTGTCCTCTTTCCATTAAATCAGGAATTCTTTGTGGGTCAATAAACTCATATAACGCATCGTATAAAGGTCTTAAAAATGGGTTAACCTTTTGTTGTAAATCTCCAGGTAAAAATCCCAATTTTTCCCCTGCTTCCACTGCCGGGCGAGTTAAAATTAACCGTTCACACTCATCGTTTAATAAGGCCCTAACCGCTAAAACAGCAGCTAGAAAAGTCTTTCCCGTCCCTGCTGGACCAATACAAAAAGTAACATCGTGTTTTTGGATAGCTTTAATATATTGTTTTTGTCGAAAGGTTTTCGCGCGAATGACTTCCCCTCGACGGGTTGTTGCTAAAATTGATTTCTGTAAGTCCTGATATTCCTCCATGCGTCCGGTATCTAGCGCTTGAAAGGCCGTCATGAGATCGGGGTGAGAAATAGTTTTTGCTTCTTCCCAGTAAGGTTTAAGCGATCGCAAGACTTTCATCACCCTATCCACTGGTTTTTCTTGTCCATAAACCCTTAATTCTTGACCCCGTAAGACCAAGTTAGCTCCCGTATGACGAGAGAGGAATTTTAAGTTTTCTTCGGCGACTCCAGCTAGGGCGATCGCACTTTCATGGGTTGGTAATTGCAGGGTTTGGGAAGTTTCGCTCATCTATGACGCTTAACGATGTTTGAAATAATAAGGCTTTGACTACTGTTATCAATGATAGTGAATAATTCAAGGTTTTGCCTACCTAGACAAACCATCAATTTTCAAATATTAATAGAAAAACAAAAAAAAAGTTAATTTTCCTCAAGAGAAGCAGAAGGGAGAATTATCATCGAGTCAAGAGAATAGTATTCAGTAAAAAAGTATTATCTATTGTCATTTTAAACTGAGAACACTATGAAATTTGTTGATGAATATCGTAATGCTGATCTAGCTCAAAAGTATGTCCAAGAGATCACACAAACAATTACTAGACCTTGGACAATCATGGAAATTTGTGGAGGACAAACCCATTCTATTGTTAAATATGGGATAGATCGCCTATTACCTCCTGAGATTACCCTGATTCACGGTCCTGGATGTCCTGTTTGTGTTACCCCCATTGAATTAATAGATTGTGCTTTAAAAATTGCTAGTTTACCTAATGTTATTTTTTGTTCTTTTGGGGATATGTTGCGAGTCCCTGGAAGCGAAAAAGATTTATTAACTATCAAAGCTTCTGGTGGGGATGTTCGTATTGTTTACTCACCTCTAGATAGTTTAAAAATTGCTCAAGAAAATCCTGATAAAGAGGTTGTTTTTTTTGCTGTTGGCTTTGAAACAACCACCCCAGCAACAGCTATGGCAGTTTATCAGGCTGATCAACAAGGAATTGAAAACCTCTCTTTATTAGTTTCTCATGTCTTAGTTCCCCCAGCTATGTCAGCCCTTTTATCATCGCCTAATTGTGTGGTGCAAGGATTTTTAGCAGCAGGTCATGTCTGTACCGTTATGGGCTACGAAGCTTATAAACCTATCGCTCAAAAATATAAAGTACATATCGTCATAACAGGGTTTGAACCTATCGACGTTTTGCAAGGAATTTATCATTGTATTCAACAATTAGAAACCGGAAAATATGACTGTGAAAATCAATATATTCGCTCCGTAAAATCTCAGGGTAACTTTTTAGCACAACAACTCATTCAAGAAATCTTTGAAGTGGTTCCCCGTCGTTGGCGAGGTATTGGAGAAATACGGGAGAGTGGCTTAGGTTTACGCCCAGAATACTCCCTCTATGATGCCTTAAAACGCTTTGAAAGCCCCTTATCCTCTTTAACCCCATCCACAGCCCCACAAGTCTGTATTAGCGGTGAAATCATGCAAGGGTACAAAAAACCTAACGATTGTCCTGCTTTCGGAACCCAATGTACACCAGAAAACCCTCTAGGTGCGCCCATGGTATCTTCAGAAGGAGCTTGTGCTGCTTATTACCGCTATCGAAACCATCGGCAACTGGTGGGGCAATATTAATTTCATCGTAAAATATGCGAGTGGAAACCCCGTCGTCTGAAAACGTCGGGGAGGAAACTAGCATCAACTAACAAACAGTTGCTCCAACGCTCTTCCGTTCCTTGTTTACAAATTAAACCCGTAGAGCGTTGGAGCAACACTACTTTCGAGGCAGTAAATTGTCCCAATCTTTTCCAATCGAAATCGGAAACTGAGACTTGTTTTGCTGTATCCCCAGAACACCAGCCATAGAAAACCTTGTTAGCCTTTTCCGCCTTGACAAAATCTCCTTTTCTGATGTTATGACGAGTAACTGTCCCTCCGTACTTTCGTCTTTTACCTCCTTTGCCTGGAAGCATTAAGTGAAGTTGACGACGACTAATGGGAGGGCGTTTGATTACCATGAATTGACAAAGGGTAATAGTTACATTTCCTTGCCAACTATGTCCATGATTATTACCCGAATAATGGGCTTTATACCTAAGAAATTGATAACAAGCGAAACTAACACCATCAACAGCATGGGAACTAGGTGTTTGTTCTGCTTTGTTTCTAGATTTTTCCAATTTCAGGTGTTTTCTTAAATTGGAAGTTTGCCAACCGTAAATGGTATGAACACTGCTCAACTTTTCTAATTGTTTAAGCATCCATTTCTGTCCTACCATAACGGCTGAAAATCCCTTTTCTGACTTAGCTTTTTTTCGACCCGATGTTAAATCAACATCGGCTTTGACGTACTCAAAGTAAATATCAGTAATAGGAAATACTTTACACAATTCTTGAATCACTCTTAATTCTAGTTGTCGATTAGCTTTAATAGATGGTGGTAATTTACCTTGTTTTCGATTATTAAACCGCTTTTGACGGTGCGCTCTTAAGGGAAAAGGTAGTTTACGATTAATTCGTCTTCCCCTTCTTGCTCGTCGCATCATCCGACGATTATCCATCCGTTCTCGAACTTTTTTAAAGGGTAGTTCAAGGTGAGCAGTAAACAAGGTAAATTTAGCTGATTGGACTCCAATCCCAGAAAAGAGTTTTCCTGGGTCTATTCCACAACTAATAGGTTGAGTTTTACTATCAGAAGGTTCGGCTACAAGCTGGACGAAAAATTGCCCTAGCTTATTGAACTTATGAATTGCTTTTCCTTCTTTTATCCACCGTCTAGCTCGACTTGGTTTTGTCGGCATTAACGGTTTTCCGTCTGGTGATAAAACTGGTACTCGATACATAAGATAATTCCTCAAATTAATGAGTTTTTTGTGTCTTCGCCCACCTAATCTAAGATGCCCTTTCTTAAAGCGTTTGCCCAAACAAACTTACAGATAACTCAAACTAGACAAGTATTTGAGAGTGTGTTCCAAGATTAAGCTCTATGGGCTATTCAACTCTTGCGTCGCCACTTTTAGGAGTGGCAATCCCTAACTTCAACGTAGTAAGTTAGGGTTGTTGAATGTCTTTCCTTCCCAAACTCCCCACTTTCTGAACGTTTCAAGCTTATCCGAGTGGTAGTGATCGGTGGGGTGTCTATCCCCGATTTATTAAAAAAATGTTACAAAATATTAAGAAACGATAGTGAATGTCAACACAATACCAGAAAATAGATGGGTCAGGTTGCTTGACAATGGATCAAGTTAAGCGATCCAATTGCAACCCGATTTCGTATAAGATGTAACTATTAGCGCATCTAGTTTAAATTATTGGGAGGAATCCATCCATGAGTATTGTCACGAAATCCATCGTGAATGCTGATGCAGAAGCTCGCTACCTTAGCCCTGGCGAACTCGATAGAATCAAAGCCTTTGTTACCAGCGGTGCTGCCCGTTTACGCATTGCAGAAACCTTGACCGGTTCACGGGAAACCATCATTAAGGATGCTGGAAATCGCTTATTCCAGAAGCGTCCTGACGTTGTTTCTCCTGGTGGAAACGCTTACGGCGAAGAAATGACCGCTACCTGTCTTCGTGACATGGACTACTATCTCCGTCTAATCACCTATGGAATCGTTTCTGGTGATGTTACCCCCATCGAAGAAATCGGTTTAGTGGGTGTAAAGGAAATGTATAAGTCTTTGGGAACCTCAATTGACGCAGTAGCCCAAAGTGTACGAGAAATGAAAGAAGTAGCCACTGGCATGATGTCTGCTGATGATGCAGCAGAAGCTGCTTCTTATTTCGATTATGTTATTGGTGCGATGAGCTAAGACGAGTAAAAAATACTCGCATTATCTCAGCCGTCCCCAATAATTGTTAAGACTGTTGAAGACTAGGCAAGATTAAGGAAGCAAAACTATGCAAGATGCAATTACCTCCGTCATTAATTCCTTCGACGTTCAAGGAAAGTACCTTGATGGTGAAGCGATCGATAAACTGAAAGGCTACTTCGCTACCGGAGAACTCCGTGTTCGCGCAGCTAGTGTCATCAGTGCCAACGCTGCGGCCATCGTTAAAGAAGCAGTAGCGAAGTCCTTACTGTACTCCGATGTTACCCGTCCTGGCGGTAATATGTACACAACTCGTCGTTACGCTGCTTGTATTCGTGACCTCGACTACTATCTCCGTTACTCCACCTACGCTATGTTAGCGGGTGATCCTTCCATCCTCGATGAGCGTGTTCTTAATGGACTAAAAGAAACCTACAACTCTTTGGGTGTTCCCATCGGTAGCACTGTTCAAGCTATTCAAGCCATGAAAGAAGTAACTGCTGGTTTGGTTGGTGCAGATGCAGGACAAGAAATGGGTGTCTATTTTGACTACATTTGCTCTGGCTTAAGCTAGAACCACTGAGGGTAACAACTAACTAAAGGTTGTTGAAAAAGGGGTTCGGGAAGTCTAGAGTGAGTGCTAGCTGGTTAAAGGCTCAATCTTTGCTGCTAAAGATGGGTTTTGACCATCTAGTATTGACTCTTGACTCCCGAACTTTGTTGTATAAGAATTTTTGAGGAAATTTAGGAGAACTTAACCCATGCGAATGTTTAAAGTCACCGCTTGTGTTCCCAGTCAAACGAGAATTCGGACTCAGCGAGAATTACAAAATACCTTTTTTACAAAATTGGTTCCCTACGATAATTGGTTTAGGGAACAACAACGCATCATGAAAATGGGCGGTAAAATCGTCAAAGTTGAATTAGCCACAGGGAAACCTGGAACCAACACTGGATTACTCTAGAGATTTCGTATATATCTCCAAGATTGTTGGTTTCCCTATTATCAATATTGTGGCTCAATCAAGAACCCATAGGCAACTAGAGCCTATGGGTTCCTTATTTTTATACTGCAATGCTAACTGGAGGGAAGAATTTGGGAATCCTGATAGAGAAGAGTAACACCATGAAGGGATTGTTTTCTGGTTGTAACAACCAACAAATCTGAGTTCGGTATTAGGATTTCGGAGTTCAGAGTGAGAAACTTTTCAAGGTAGTCACGGGGGATAAAGACTTCCAGTGCTACAACTTATGGAAATTTTGTCTTACGTCGAACTTAAGTAACTAACCGACAGGATATGAGAAATGTTATCGAAAATAGTTGGGTCTAAAACCCCGCCTTTTAAGGCGCATAGTTTTTGAAGCGGAGCATAAATCTCTGTTTCAAAAACAACTTCTGACTTCTGACTTCTGACTTCTGACTTCGTTAACTGACCCGAATGCCATTATTAAATTCTAATTCAAGCCTATCATTAACCACCCATGTCTAATCACCCTCAAGACTCCTTAAATTGTGAAGCCACGCTCATTGGTCAACCAGTACCAGATTGTGAGGCCACCATTGTTGGTGATAAATCTTCTCCACCAGAATTTACACCAGCAACCAATGCCATCTTACAGGAAACACCATCTAATAGGGTTGTTGCCCTGGTTAATAAATTTCTAGCCAAAGCAGTGGAAAAAAAAGCCACTTCTATTCAGATTGAACCGGAGGCCAATTTTCTCAGCATTCGCTATGGTAAAGCGGAAATTCTCAAACCCCTTGTTGATCCTTTACCCAAAAAATTTGCCTCACCTATCCTATCTCGGTTAAAATCTATGGCTGAGTTGGAGGTTAACCAATCTCAAACTCCACAAAGAGGTCGTATTCGCAAACGAGGGGGAGGTCGCACCATCCATTTTTTCGTACAAACTGAGGCCAGTTTGTATGGGGAAAAAATGACCATTCGTGTGGTGGATAGTGCTGTTAAACCCCCCAATTTGGAAACCTTCATTTCTGATGAAGTGATCAGACAAAACCTGGAAGAAATGATGGAGGGTTCTTCGGGATTATTATTAGTTACCAGTACAGATACAAAAGCCCCTACACCCCTTCTTTGTAGTTTGTTCTCTCAAAATATAGCTAATCCATCAGCCATGGCCACTGTGGAAGAATCTATCAGCTATCTTCTCTCTGGTATGAGTCAAACTGAGATCGATGTTGATCAAGAACAAGATTATCATACGGTATTGCAATCCCTTCTCCAGCAAGATAAAGCCCGTATTCTAGTTGATAATCTCTCCAACCCATCGGTGGCCCGAATGGTTGCAGAAATGGCAGATAATGACCGTTTTGTTCTCACCAGTCTCAACGCTGAAGATGGCATTAGTGCCATTGCTTTATTGAGGGAAATGGTCACTCCAACTTTATTGGCAGATACTTTAATAGGAGTGGTTCATCAACATAGTCTTCCTCGTTTATGCCCTGCTTGCCGTATGATTCATGAACCGACGGCAAGGGAATTGGCTGAATTGGGTATTTCTGAGACTGATAGTTCCCAAAATAGCTTTTATCAAGCCCGTTGCCTCAAGGAGACAGAAATCGAACAGATGAGACAAAAGGGGCGAGTTTGCCGTCAATGCAACGGTGAAGGATACGATGGTTATGTCCAATTATACGAATTCCATGCCATCACTCCAGCTTTAAGAACAGCCATTGCTCAAGGTGCCGATCTAGAACAACTCAAACAAATCTCCCGAAGGGATCAACCATCTTCTTTGAGAACGGAAGCACTTTCATTGCTTGAAGATGGGGAAATTGGTTTAAAGGAATTTGCTCAGGTGTGTCCCTCTTACGTTGATCCCTCGACTCCCACTCCCACTGAAATACCAATTCCCTCACCAACAGACGTAACCCAGCGTCTGGAAACAATGGAAACATTGTTAATGACTTTGACTAAAGAATTACATGATCTCAAACAAGCATTAAAAGATACTGATACTTCTTCAACTCCCACAACATCCCCACCCCCACAAACATCATCCTTTGAGGAAGCAGCAAAAGCGACTCAGATTAATGAACATATAGCCCCAAATGTTGATCTCTGTAAAGAAACAATTACTGCTAGTTCCAAGTTATACGAAGAGTTAGAAGATCCTGGAGATTGGGAGGCTTTAAAACGAGAATTAGGGTTTGCTGAAAAAGTTTCTCCAAAATTTATGCCACTTTTGACCAAGAATTTTCTGACAAATCAATAAGTTTTAGTACATAAAAATTGTTTAAAGTATAATCAAAATTAATAAAAGGCGGTTTGACGAGTTCCCCTGTTCTATTATTAGTAAATAAGGACAAAAAAAGCGACAAAAACTGCCTCAGAAGTTTAGAAAGATTGACAACTAAAAATGTAATAGCAATAGATGTAATGGAGGTTTCAGGGAGTTTTGTCATCACGAGATTTAGGCTAAATCTCACGAGATTTAGGCTAAATCTTCGTTTAGCTTGTCCAAACTTTCCCTCAATAGCATTACGGAAGCATTCATCGGAGTGGGCTTGTTTCTTTTCTTCTTCACTGACATTTTTCGGAGGTCTTCCTAACTTCGGACCACTGATTCTTATCCCTCTTTCCTTACACCAATTTCTGTTTTCCCTAGTTCGATAAATTTTATCTACATGGACGGATTCGGGATAATAGCCAAACGTTTCTTTATACTTTTCTACTTGTTCTTTTAAATGACAAGATTCATTGAAGTTTTTCCAACTTATTTTGTCTAGAAACACATAGTTATCTACACAGCTTACTGAGAGTTTAGCTCCAAACTCTATTGGTTTTCCTGCTTTTCCCCTCACTATTGGACGAATATGCGGTTGAGTTAAACTTACAATTCTTTGAGGAACACTCTGGGTCTTATTCTCCCACATTGACTGTTGTTGTTCATAAACTTTTTTGATAGTCTCTAGACAATTTTTCTGTCTTTTACTCAGATTTTCCTGGGAAGCCCCAGCTTGAATTAAGTCTTCTATATTTCCTAAATTTTTCTTAAGGTATTTTAACTGTTTCCCGATAGCTTTTCTTCTTTCTTGATAAGATACTTTTCGTTTTTTAGCTACTTTTAAGTATTCCTTTCTAGCAATTTTTCTAGAAGTTCTCGGCTTTTTTCTCAATTTTACTCTTAATGGTTTATAAAGATTATCTATTATTCTTTCTGTCTCAATTCTGGCTTGATTTAATATGCCTAAATCCGTTGGGTATTTGATGTCTGCTGGCGCACAAGTCGCATCTAAAATTAGTTTACCTTTATTTTTTATTTTTTCTCCTTTTTCTTGGAGACAATCCTTTTTTTTTACTTCTTTATCACTCTTGTCTATTTCTCTTTTTACTATTTTTTTATTGATTTTGTTTATCAATTCTCCATCAATTCTTTTCCTAAAATGAACTAGCATTGAAGATTCCAGTGGTGGCTCTTGTTGATAACAATTTAAACCTATAAAGTATTGTAGATAGGGATTTTCTCTAATCTGTTCTATAGTTTCTCTATCACTTGTTCCTAATTTTTCCTTAATAATTAATGTCCCTAATGCCATTCTAAATAGTTTGGCTGGCGCACCTTTTTCTGCTGAAAAAAGTTTAGCATATTCTTCCTCAAAATCATCCCAAGGTATCAACTCTGCCATGATTACCCAACGATTATTGGGGGACAATTTACCCTCGAAAGGTAATTCAAATTTTTCTGGGGGCGGTAAAGGTTGCTCCTCTTTTCGATACATTTGTTCTTGACCAACAACTGGGAGGTGTTTCTACCAATTATAGCGGTTTGTAGCCGACAAAGCTGATCTTTTTTGCGATCGCGAATATGGGTGTAACCTTTTAAAGAATAGGGTTTTGCTTTTATTCAGCAAACCCGAATTAGATCCTAATAAAGAAACCATAGTTACAGCAGATTTATCCTCTCCAGAAGAAATGAAGGACCATCCTTTTAAATCTATTCCTGATCCCTGGTCTTGAAATGGCTGAAAAGACTCTTCTTTTTGTACAAAGAAGAGCCTCAATTATTATTCTTGTTCTTGTACTTCTACATCTACTGTCTGTTCTGCGGCTTCTTCTTCTGCTTCAGACTCAGCCTTCTTTTCTTCTTCTAGAGTACCTTTAGGAACTAATTCAACCGTGGCTTTTTCTTGTAACAACTTGAGAGTTTTCTCGCTGATTAATTCTTCTTCTACTATAGTTCGTAACTTATCAACATCAATCTCTTTTCCTTCCAATTGTTCCTTAATTTCATTACTTCTTTCTTCTATTTCTGTCTCTTCTAGGGTTATGGACTCTACTTTGGCAATTTCTTGTATAATCAGGGATTTTGTGAGTTTTTCTACGGCTTCAGGTCGAGAATTTTCCCTTAATTTCGGGAGATTTTCCTGAGTGAATAATTGTCCTAAATCCATGCCCATTTGTTCGAGTTGCATGGCAGTTTGTGTCAAAACTTTAGTCACTTCATCTTGCACTAAGGTATCAGGAAGATCAGCCGTACAAATTGCACTTAATTCTGAAGTAATGGCACTATAAATACTCTGTTTGGTTTCTTCTTCTGCTGACTCCTTAAATTGCTTTTCTAAGGACTCCCTTAATTCGGCAAGGGTCTCGTACTCACTCACTTCCTCGGCAAAATCATCGTCTAATTCCGGTAATTCTTTGGCTTTTAGTTCTTTGAGGGTAATGGTGAATGTAACTGGTTCTCCTGCTAAATCTTCTCTAGGATAATCGTCAGGAAACTTTAGGGGTAATTCTTTGGTTTCTTCGGGTTTCATACCCACAATACCCTCGACCATCCCTTCAATAAATTTTCCAACTTCAAGCTCAACCTCCAAGTCCGTGCCTTCTACTCCTTCGATGGCTTCTCCTTCTTCTTCACCTTCGGAGGTTGACACACCTTTATAATCTACAATAGCAACATCCCCCATCTCAGCACCACGATCTTCTATAGGGACTAGGGTGGCTAATTCTTTTTGTCTTTCTTTAAACCAGTCTTCTAACTGTTGGGGATCATAGACGGTTTCTTCTGCTCTGATAGAAAGGGTTTGATAATCTCCCAATTCTATGGTGGGAGCAACATCCACTGCCGCTGAGAAGGTCAACGGTTCACCTGGTTTAAATTTGTCCACAAGTTCGTCTAAAGCAGAGCTTAAGGTAGGTTGACCTATGGAGTCAATGGATTCTTGTTTTAAGGCTTTTTCTACGCTTGTTTGGACCAACTTTTCTAAGGTAATGGCTTTAATATAGCGGCTCCCTAACCTTTGTAGCAAAATGGGACGGGGAACTTTACCTTTACGAAACCCAGGAATATTGGCGGTACGGGCTAAGGTTTTAACCTCGGTTTCATAAGCTTTTTTGCCAGTTTCGGCGGGAATTTCAATTTCTAGGCCAATTTGACTATCGGGTAGTTTTTCCTGGGTGACTTTCATATAAATTACAATTTCGGACAATTGATTATTATGCCATATTGAGTTGTGGCGAAGCATCCTAACTTGCTTTGTTTTCTTTTGGAGAATCAAGCAAAAACTACTCAAGTTAAGATAGCTTTTTCATTCTAACCTGAGTATATGTGGATCAATCACCGATTTTTTCACTATTAGGGAAATTTTAAGATTCAAGACACTCTTTGTCTAGATCGCTTTGCTTTGACCACACTCGGATCAATTTTAACCACTGCTTCAACCAGGGGAAGAATGCGCTTAGTATGATGTAGACGATGGACTTGATAAACTGTCTCTGTGTTTAAGTCTAATGCCGTTAACCAACCACTTTGGGGATGGTAAGCTCCGGTATCAATATCTAACCATCCTTGCCCTGCCACTAATTTACCTGCTAATACCCCTGGAAAGGTAAAGGTGATGGTGTGACCTGTAATCACCAGTTTATCCTTGAAATAGGGTTTATCTATGGCATGAAAATCATCTCTCATCCAGCAAAACTGTTGTGCGGTTTGCTCTTCTAAAGGGATATGGGGATCTATTCCTCCATGCACTAACCAGACATCCCCCAAATCTAAATAGGTGGGCAAGGCTTTCATCCCTCACGGGGTGACAAGCCCGTTAAAACCCTGATTGAAAGAGGGTTTCAGCCGTGGCGATCGCTCTATAAATTGTCAAAAACTAGAGGGCTTATTGAGAATAAACAATAATGATAATCATTCTTGCCGTGTGTGTGGGGGGGAGGAGGCTTACACCGTCCTCCCCCCCACAGGGTTGATGCTCAAAATCAACCCCTTGGGCAATATTAGTTTTTATTAAATAATAAAAATTGGTTTATTTTGGATAGTTACATCTAAAATAAATCATCTTCCACTGGTTATTTTATGTTAAGATAAAATAGGGGAATTAAGCCGTCTTATCTATTATGGACATGGCTTGTAACCCTTTTTTATAATTGTTGATTTTCTGGGGATTATTGCTCATCATAATTGAAATAAAATCAGAGCAAAATTCCCAAGCGTGAATCCAAAGAGAGCCATAAAGTCCTATCCAAAAATTACTATGTCTTCGGTCACGTCTTGATTTTTCAGTTAGACGAGCAATATATTTTCCTTGATTGGTTTGTCGAAATGTTTTGCCTTTTAAAGAAGTAGCAGTGTAAGCGATCGCTATTAATAAAATCAAGGAATTTAGTCGTTTATTATTGGCTTTACTCCCCTCCCAATTATAACCCCCTGTCTTACAATCCTTGAACATAGCTTCAATACCTGCCCTGGCTCGATAGACTTTCAAGACCTCTGATAAACTCTCTAAGTTGGTAAGAATAAACCAAGGCTCTTTTTCCTGTTTGCCCTTGTATTTTCTTTTCCAATATGCTCCCACATTAAAGTTTCCAAACCCTTTATTTTTAGTGACTGAAACCCCAGTTAAAAACATCTTCATCCCAGGTTTCATTCCTAACTGCGAAAAAGTTTGATAATCTTCATCATCTTTTTTCTGGTTTGTACCTTGTTTCTGACGAAAAGCGAAGAATAACTTTTGTTTTTTACTTTTTTGTTTCAACCAATAAGCTAATTTAACACTGTGGAATTCTCGGTCTCCAAGAATGACTAACTCATAGTTTTTTAGAAGACAAAGAACAGGTTGAATTAATGCCTGTTGTTCAGATAATCTGCTGGCTCCTCTTTTCCCTAAAAGTGTCCAATAGATGGGTAAAGCCAGCTTTTTCCAGATAACAGCAACCATGAAAACATTTTTATCTTTCCATTGGGTTCGGTCAATTGTTATAATCAGACGAGAGCCAGTCTTAAATTCTTTACAAATAATAGCTTTAATCACAGGAAACCAGAATCTGGGAATGGCTAAAGCTGACAAAACTAGGAATCTCTGGATATGTTTACGACGACTTTGATAAAGGATTGGTAAAGGAAAACAAGCTGCTAACCTTTCTATTCTAACCTGTTTATGTACTGTCAGCAACCACAGTAAAATTCTAAAAGCCTCGAACTGTGTTTGTGTTAAATGTTTGGTAAAATGAGATTCATAAACTGCTAAAAAGCTCATGATTTAAGTTATAAAACGATTAAGGACAATCTGATTATTATTAGCATAAAATCGGATTGTTTTCTCTCTTTTAGGAGTTGACGCTCGCGCATCAAAACAGTTTGGGGGGGCAGGGCAATCGCATTTAATTTTTGAAAAGCTGACTGCATAAGAGGTTTCGCGATCGCCGTTCATTTGTACTGAAACTCTAAAATCTTTACTGGATCACGCATCTCAGATTTTAATGCGATTGCCCTGTTTGGGGGGGGGAAGACGTGGCATTTGCCACGTCTTCCCCCCCCATTTGCAAATGATTATCATTATCGTTTATTCTCAATAAGCTCTCTGGTTGCCGACAATTGTTTAGGGTCGGGTAACAGAGAAAAACCGCTCTGGACTTACTTTTCAACCTACTTGTCACCCCGTGAGCTTTCATCCAGTTGATATGCTCTTGAGGGATCTGATGGTCGTAACTTACTAGGGTTGAGTAACCCCCTCCATAAAGCCATCCTTGCAGTTGATGAGTGTTAACATCCCCTTTACCAACTGTTTCCAGCAGCATATGTTCGTGGTTTCCGAGGATACAGTGGTATTTATGTCTCATAACAAAGTCTACCACTTGAGAACTCTGGGGACCGCGATCGATTAAGTCTCCTAAGAAATAGACTTGATCCTCGGAGTTGGGGGCGATGGCTTCCAAAAGAAGATTAAGGGTATCATAGTGACCATGAACGTCACCAATAACGATACGACGTTGGGAAATAGCGGGTTGGGAAGAGGGGGTCGATGTTAACATCTGATGTTTTGTGCCGTTTTACGATGTCTGAGATTAGTATTCCCAGATACTTGTCTAATATCTCACTGTAGTGAGTTCGGAGTTCGGAGTTAGGAGTTCGGAGTTATGATTTTTTTAACGAGAGAATGAGGGTTTGATACTTCTGATTTGAGTTAGTTTTCTGCAAATTTCCTTATATCGAACTCAGGTTGATATTTGTCCTTGATTTTGATGCTTCGCAATTCACATATTGGTTTTTTGTTGATCCCCATCCTCAAATATTGGGGCTATAAAACATGATCCGTAAGCACCCCTGAAAGTTCCGAACCTCTTCGTATTTAACTCAGTCTAAATAGTAACAGTTGGGTGGTTTGCTCGGCATTAAAGTTATCATCACTAACTAAAAATAGGGTTTGACTGCCATCGGCAAATCTAGGTCCAAAGGTCATACCTTCTAAATTATCTAAGTCAATTTCCAAGGTTTCTAAGTCCAATAATAGTTTTTTTCTTAGGGGTTTAATGGTCTCTGTTCCCTGTTGAAAACTGAGAATAGTTGATGTATCAGAGGCACCGCTATTAACCACTTGAAATAATTTTGCCCCGTTACCAAATAAGCCAAAGGTTCGCTCTAAACTTAACCATGAACCTTCGTTGGGTAAAGCTAGTAATTCTGTTAACCCGTTAGAAATGGCACCTTTGGGGCTTTTATCCAATAAGTATAAATGTTCGGCAACTATCACCGGAGAACCCACGGGACTGATGACATAGTGCAGCAGACGCACAGGAATGTTTGTGGGAGGGGTTGTGGGGGTATCTTGTTTCAATGAACCTTCAGTGGCAGTAAACAGGCGAAAGGGGTCATCTTTGACGGTACTGGTGGCACTGATGGTTAAGGGTTCAAAGCCGAGATTTTCTTCTACTCCCCTCGGTTCACTTTCGGGATCGGTGGGGATGAGATATTTTTGGGGTAGACGAATCTGTTGTTGAAGTTGTCCTGTAGTCGGGTTAAATTCGCCGATAAAGGGGTTAATTTCCTTTTTAGGTATTCCTTCACTAGAAATGAATAAAGTGCCTCTAGGAGACAAGGCAATGCCCTCTGGATCGATGGTTTGCGGGGAGTAATTTTGTCCTGCTTCGTCTTGGAGAGGGGTGACATTCTCCACAGTTACTCCTTGTATTTTAGTAATTTGCTCATCATTACTAGAAATATCTATTTTTAGGGTATAAAATCGAGCAGGAGAGCGTTGGGAGCGATCGTCGGACAAGGCATAGAAGCGATCCTTTTTGCGATCGTAAGTAATGGCTGATAAGCCACCGATGGGGGTTTCCTGGAAAATCTGGGATGGTATTTCGTACTTGTCTAAATATTCTAGGCTAATCTGGGGAAATAGCCTTTCTTCTGCTTGAATTTGGGGCATTTCGCTACAAGCAGACAAGCCTATTATAACCATTAAAGCTAGGATTAGATTAACAATTTTCCTCACGTTAATATCCAAGTAACATAATTCTCCCTCAAATGTTACCTTAGATTAGTGATCAGTGAACGGTTATCGGTTAAGTTGATTATTAATGTAAATTTTGGTGAGGAAAATTATGGTTTATCTTCGTAATTCTATAAATAAGCTTTCTGTTTTATTTATTCTAACTCTTATTGTTTATGCTGGTTATTTTATACAGTTTAATTATCGTGCTTTATCCTTACCGGAACCAGAATTAAACCCGTTAGAATTACCTTTAGATGATCCATTACTTCCTTCTGTTCCTCGTCCTCTAAGTCCATTGGAACAAAAAAGATTGAGAATAGAACTAGATACATTAAACCAAAAAGCACAAGAAGAATCAAATGTTGGTAATGATAATCTTGCCTTTGAAATTTGGTACAGAGAGTTAAGATTAAGACGAGTTTTAGGGAGAATAGAAGAAGTTAATGCTTTGGGACGAGTTGGGGAAGTTGCTTGGAATAAAACCCGTAGCGAAGATGTACAAATTATCAGTCAAAGAATAGTTAAATTACAAGAATTATCGGAACAAGAAGATCCCCTAAGTCCAAGATTTTTGGTTGCTTTAGCTAATGCTTATGCTAAGTTACATAGTTTAGATAATTCTATTATTGTTTATCAAAAAGTTTTAGACTATGCCAGAAAAAATGACAGTCCTTTTACAGAGAAAGAAGCGTTACAAGGGTTAGGAAGACTCTATTTAGCTAAATTTGATTATCCCAATGCTGCCATTGTTTATGAGGAATTATTAGAGATAGCACAACTGGAACAAAATACTTACGAAGAAGGGTTATATTTACAAGCATTAGCGGAAATTTATACTGCTGCTTTACAACCCAATAATTCAGCGAATATTAAACAAAGATTAGTAGATAGTTATCTTGCTAGTCAAAACATTGAACTTGTTCCTCCTTTAAAGATTGAGATTGGCCAAGATTATCAATCATTAGATCAACCAGAGTTAGCTAGTCAAAATTATCAAGAAGCTTATGCTTTAGCTTGGTCTTTACAACAGTTTGGTTCGGCAGCAAAAGCATTAACAAAATTGGCTAATTTGTACACCGAATATGAACAAGAAAATTATGCTTTACAGATATATCAACGCTTAATTCAAGTGGAACAATTATCTTATAATTATTATGGTTTGATGAAAGTTTATGACAAAATTGGAGAGATTTATCTAGAAAACGAGCAATATGAACCTGCTTTATTTGCTTTCCAAGAAGGGTTAATTTTAGCTCGTTCTCTTAATCATAATCAAGAGCATTTTTTAGCACAAATTCAAAAAGTAAATGAAGGAATGAATCCAGTAATTGAAGAACAACCAATTCCTAGTGTTGAGGAAACATTACCAGCTTCACCGAATGATATTGAGTCTATTAAGGATGAAATAGAAACTATAGAAAATCCTATTAATGAATTTAAAAATCAATTTGAACGGGATAATATTTTAATAGAAAACTAATCATTTAAACTTTGTTAATGTTTAGCGATTGCCTAAAAAATTAGGTCATGTTTTTCGTCACCATTAAGATTATGCTATACTTATACTAGAAAGTCAGATATTGGTATAAATATGGAATTACTCACTAGCGGTGTAACAGCTTTTTTGACACTGTTGGCCACTCAAACCGTTGATAAAGCACGTAAAAAAATAGTTGCAAAAACCAGTGATAAGTTGGTTGATATTGGTTTAAATCAAGCTAATAATGTCCTAAAGTTAATACAGAGTAAGTTTCCTGATAAGGTAGCTAAGTTAGAAGATGGTAGTGACTCACAAGAGATTATGGAAGCAGAGGTTGTTAAGGAAATAGCAAATAGTGATGATGAAATTAAAAAAGAACTCGAAAAATTAGGTAAAATGATACAAGAAAACTCAGAAGCAAAACAAGTTATTGAAAACTGGAAAGGTATTAATATTAAAGGGGGTACTAACACTATTAGCAATAATACTTTAACCTTTAATTAATACGTAGGGTGGGTTAGGTGGCAATATGCTATGTAGATTATTTAGGAATTAATATCCACCGTAACCCACCATTTATAGATATGGTATTACCTGTTAAAAATGAATCTAAAAAATACTCTTTTTATGAATAATGGGAAATCAAGAAACTAATGAAAATTGGCAAGGGATTAATATTAAGGGTGGAGAAGTAACCATTAATAACCCTGTGTCTAATTATGGCGAAAAATCTCACAAAAAACATAAACCTAATCTAACGGAATAAGAATTAAAAGAATTATACTGTCATTTTTTACAACAAATACAAGTAAAATATCAAGAATTAAAACTATTCCATACTCAAGACAAAGTTAAGCTACAAGATCAATATATTCCCATTCAAGTTACTTTAGAAAGACAGTTTACCCATGAAATTGAAACAATTAGAAACTATGGTATCTTTGATTTAGACTCAACAGATGCTTATGCTATCAAAGGAATAAAAGAAGAAACTAAAACAGTTAAAGTTGACTGGGGGAAGCAAAAAAAGACCATGAAAAAATTATGGTGCTTGCTGATCCAGGTATGGGAAAATCTACCTTATTAAAGAATGAAACTGTTATCAAGGTTAAAGAAGAATTAGAAAATATAGAAATAGGTTAATTAATGATGTTGTTTTTCCCTTATTTATTCGTTGATCAGAGTTAGCACGAGAAGAAGGTGAAATCATTGATATTATTCCCAACATTCTCATAAAAGACTATCCAAAAATTATTGATAAAATTGAATACTATTTACAGAAAAAACTAGAACAAGGAAAATGTTTATTATTATTGGATGCTTTGGATGAAGTACCGAAAGATGACAGAATATCCTTAACTAAAAAAATAAATAGATTTTTGAGCAACTATCCTTGTCAGGTTATTTGTACATCCCGTATTGTGGGATATGCAGGAAACTTTATTGATGGAGGTAAAGAAGTTGAAATTGTTCCTTTTGATGATGAAAAAACAGCAGACTATATCAAAACTTGGTTTAATCATGCAGCTGATCAAAGGCTTGTTGCAACGTTAAGCATTTATTCCCCACAACAGAAGGTTGTAAGCGCACACCTTTTCCATTGTCTATAGAATATCATGTCAAGTCAAGAAAAAGCAAGCATTTTTCACATAAATTTTCACAGCGATCACCTTTTAAGTAGTACATAAATATATAGTGCTAGAGTTTTGAGGCTGAAGACTAAGAATAAGCGATCGCCTTGTGAGGTGGTGGGTTACGACGGACTGTTAAATTCTCGTTTCAACCTAAATTTCTCCCGTCTAACCCACCCTACTGTTTTTATATAGTTATCATCCTTCAAACAATGTAATTAATTCTTGATCTGTTTGATAAAAATCATCGGGAACAGTACATTGACCTCGTAAACGTCCAGGAATGCGATCGCTTTGTTGAGAGTTAGGATAAATAGATTTGCTTATTATTGAACACCTAATTACCGATAGCTGATCACTGATCAAAAAGGTATAATGAAGAGAAATAATCGCCATGAGAGATTAACAGTTCACCAACCCTGCCCTAAAAGTGCAGGGATTGCCTGGACCAATTTAGTCAACGTAAGAGGTGAATACCGCATGGAGACACAGCTTGGTACACACTTCCGAATACTTCCCTCGTTCGGACTATCTGTAAACCTAATTGGTTAGGTGCTTTTAGACAGGACATCTTAGTTGTGTTGCACCGAAGGGACTTAAAGGAGTTAGGGGGTTCTCGGCCTTATCGGCATACTAAAACCCTCTCCCGCAAGGGATATGTAAAGCCGTCCTATAAGGACGGGGTTTCAAACCCAAAATTTCCGATGAATTCTGTAAATGTTAATCAATTTCAAGCCAATATAAAACAGTTTATCGAACAAGTAATTAAGCAACATCTCCCCCTTAAAGTCAAGGGAACTAATGGACAAGATTTTATTGTTATTAGTGCTGAAGACTGGGAACAACAACAAGAAACCCTTTATATCCTACAAAATAGCAGTTTAATGCAACAAATTGCTGATTCAACCATAACTCATACACACAGAAAAGGTTACTCCCCAACGGATGAAGAATTAGATGAGATCATTAGTATTTGAAGGAAAAACATGGTTAGTTTATGAGGAATTAAGACAAAAAGACAAAAAATACATACAAATCTTTGTAAATTACTTAAAGAAATGTTAAGAGGAGATCCTACTGTTGGCACAGGAAAACCTGAACCCTTAAAACATAATCTTAGTGGTTTTTGGTCAAGAAGATTATCTCAAAAAGATAGACTAATTTATAAGTTTGATGATAACTATATCTATATTTTCGCTATTGGTGGTCACTACGACCAAGTTTAAATAAGTGATTGATATTTTTTTGTTTTAAATATTACAAAAGTCCGTTTATTAGCGATCGCTTTCCAATATGACAAAAATTATTTCAATAGATCAGGCTAGCTTTATCACATAGCCTAAAATTTCTCTAGCATATCCTGACTGTCATCCATAATAACATAAAAAAGTAGTATGGTCTACACCCCTGATTAATTCGTTAATTAATAAGAATTGCTTGCAATTATTCCCTAGAATTTGAGATAGTTTTATGGTTATTTTGTATAATTAGTTACTTTTTTTAGGATTGTGGTTCAAAAGCAAATCATTAAAAATACAAATACAATACAAATTATTAAATTAACAAAGATTATTAAATTGTCAAAAAGATTTTGAATAATTTCCCCAGATAACTGGATA
>Ga0064013_1038_pt1 | contig 35296 bp, 35 predicted proteins | sample CrowatWCoCulture_FD_61583 | JGI IMG/M metagenome (GOLD analysis project Ga0064013, IMG submission 61583) | Marine cyanobacteria communities from the University of California, Santa Cruz, USA, analyzing cyanobacterial DNA methylation -... | ecosystem: Host-associated > Microbial > Bacteria >...
TAATCCGATGAGACAAGTTGTTTATACAATTGGACTTTGGATAAAAAACAATTGTTAGCGTAAATTTTACGCTAAACATATCTCCAGAGCTAAAATAGAGAATTAAGGGTGATTTTAAAAACTCTCTTTCCATCTTTTTAGGGGATTTTAAATATTAAATAGCTTCATTCAGTTTCGGTTCCAATATAGATATCTAAGTAGCTTTCAGTTAGAGATTGAATGACTCGTTCTAATTCATCAATGAGATTTCTTCTAGTGAGTTTTTCCTACAGCATCAATATGAGCAGAACTTCCGGCTCGTCCTAAATATTTATATTTGGTTTTTTTCTCATTATTAGTGGCCATAGGAAAAATTGATTCAGCAGCCTGTAGTTTATAATACCAGTTAGATTGTTCCCTTTCCCATTAACCTGATAACGAATAATATGACAATTAGCTGGTGCTACTTCCCCTTCCCGTTCAATTTTCTTTATTTTCTGTTTAAGAGAGCGAATTAGACTCTTAATTTGTTTGGCTCTCAGGTGGACATCTTGACTGGTCTTAAGTTCGGAATGTGATGACATTAGCCTTAACTGTAACAAACAACCTCTTTTGACGTTAGCGTATATATTCCGCTAATTTATAAGGTAATAAATTTTAAAAATGACCAAAAATGAAACGGCTACGTCTGTCGAGGAATTCCTGGTGTGGAGGTCTAACCTCTTCCAAGGACTAAAAGCTAGAAAAGAAACTATTATAGAATTACTCGATGCCCTCTCCAGTAACCAACAAGCTCACTCAGTCGTTGAATTGTCTCTCAATCCTTTATTTAGAAGAGATTATAACAGTTTATATAGAGGAATTCAAGAGTTTTTACCCACTCAAACTGACCCTAATTATGAACAGAGAATTGAGACTTTATTTTCAGCCGTATCGAGAACAATTCCTCCCACTTCAAAACATTATAACTTATTTGGTATTGACACAACTCCCTGTCCACGACCGTTTGCCGAAACGTTAGCGGATAAAACCTTTATTCATTACCCCAATCCAATTAAGGGAAATAAACCCATTAATATTGGACATTGTTATTCCGTTGTCTGCGCTTTACCTGACCAAATAGACACAGAAAAAGTCCCTTGGGCTGTCCCCTTATCAGGAGAGCGAGTCCCCTCTAAACATAAAGGAGTAAATCAAGGCAATCAACAACTAAAAAAAATCTGGCAAAGTTCTTTATTTTCTGATAAATTATCTGCCTTAGTGGCTGATAGTGACTACAGCCAAAAGGATTTTATTGGGGAACAAGTTAAGCATGAAGACGTAGTTACTATTACAAGAGTTAGAAGTGACCGAGTTTTTTATCGTCAATTTATTCGGGACCCAAATCAAGCCAAAACTTCGGGACATCCCCGTTGGTATGGGGATAAATTTGACCTTAAAGATGACCAAACTTGGACTGAACCTGATGAAGTTCATCATGTTCCCTTTACAACGAAAAAAGGTCGTCAATTAACAGTGACTATTTCGGGATGGAAACAGATGTTAATGAGAGGAACTAAAAACTATAAAATGAACAATCACCCCTTTACTTTACTCCAGATTGTTGTCAGAGCTCAAGAAAGAAATAGTATTTGGAAACCTATGTGGCTTATTGTTATTGGTTCTCGGCGCGATGAGTTAAGTTTAGTTGATTGTTATCACTGTTATCGACAACGTTATGACATGGAACATCTTTTTCGATTTGGTAAACAAAGATTATTGATGACATCTTATTTAACTCCCGATGTACATCATGAAGAAAATTGGTTTAAACTAACACTTCTTTCTTATGTAAATTTGTGGGCTGCCAGAAAATTAGCTGTGGTTTTACCCCGTGATTGGGAACAGTATTTGAAGACTAATAAATCCATCAAAATCACCCCTAGTCTAGTTCAAAGAGACTTTTCAAGAATAATTACGACCTTGGGGACTTTCGCCAAATTTCCCAAACGTCGAGGTTTTTCTTCCGGACGTATTAAAGGTTACAAAAAAGCCCCACGAACTCGTCATGATGTTATCAAGAAAGGGAGCAAAAAATCAACTGAAAACTTAAAAGCTCCTTAGTTTTCCTCAGAATCTATAGATTAGCCCTATTTGTCAGCCAATTTTATTGACTGATACAGAGCCGATATTTTGGGATTTTAGTTTAGCGTAAAATATACGCTAACAAACTTTTTTTGTCCAAAGTCCAATTATACAAAGATGAAGACAATTATTGGATTGTTGAATGTCCCAGTCTTAAAGGTTGTGTTAGTCAAGGGAATACAAAAGAAGAAGCTCTTGCTAACATAAAAGAAGCTATTACAGGTTATATTGCTGCTTTAGAGGAGGATAACTTACCTATACCAGAAGAAAACTTGGCTACACCGAACTTAGTGTGGTAAAAATCGCTCAAACCATCACTAAGCCTAACTTAGTAAGGAAGTCAATAAAAACCAAACTATCAAAAACTCAAATGTTTGCTAAATCAGGCTTTCAGAATGTTTTTTTAATAGTTTTACATAACAGGTTTGGTAGAACCCAAAACTTTGAGACTTTTCTAGTTGTTGTATGAGTAAACTTCCTAATATTTCTGGAAAGCAGTGCATTGAGGTCCTTAAAAAAATAGGATTTTATCAAAAACGTAGACAAAGCAGTCATATTATCTTAAGAAGAGATAATCCTTTTTTACAAGTTGTTGTCCCTGATCATCAAACATTACCTAAAGGAACATTACGAGCTATTATTAGGGATGCGGATACAAGTGTAGAAGATTTTATTAATTTACTTTAACAATAATCATAAAGATTAATATTATAATTTTGGGCTTAATAATATTAAACCCTCCACCATAACCGTATATTACGGGACAATCTTAAGCTAAAATTAAGAAAGAAAGTAACATTAGATACTTTTACTCAACATTATCCTTAAAAATTCCCCAACGCCTCACACACTATAGATAGGAGAGTATGAAATTTTGGTAGTACAACTTGATTCTACAACCTACGAACAACGAACCCAGGAAATAGCTAAGGAATTAATCGCCCAAACCCGTGAAAAACGATCACTTTGGTCTAAATTAGGCGACCAAATGCGTTTAGACGATAAACTATTAGACTTTGCTATGGCTAACCCTGGTTTACGGGTGCAATTATTCCATTTTATCGACACATTACCCGCGCTACAAAGTAATGCAGAAATAGCCCATCATCTGCAACAATACTTAGGGGATGAGTCCGTAGAATTACCTAGTTCATTAAAGGGTATTCTTAACTTTACTGATTATAATTCCCTTCCTGCTAAAGTAGCAGCCGAAACTATAAGTAAAGCGGTGCAAACCTTAGCATTCAAGTATATTTCTGGTGAAACTGTCCCCCAAGTCATTAAAACCGTCGAACGTCTCCGAAAAGAGAAAATGGGTTTTACTATTGACTTGTTAGGAGAAGCAGTTATTACGGAAAGCGAGGCCAAAGCTTATCTTGATAGTTATCTCGACTTGATGGAAAAATTGGCTACAGAGTCAAAAAAATGGTCAAATGTAGCTCAAATAGACACAGCAGGTGATGAAAACTTATCTAAGGTTCAAGTTTCTGTTAAATTAACCGCTTTTTATTCCCAGTTTGATCCCATCGATCCCCAAGGAAGTAAAGAAAAAGTCTGTACACTTATTCGTATTCTACTGCGCCGGGCCCAAGAGTTAGGGGTTGCCATCCATTTTGATATGGAACAATATGTTTACAAGGATCTGACTCTATCTATCCTAAGAGAATTATTGTTAGAAGAGGAGTTTCGCAACCGTAGCGATATTGGTGTTACCTTACAAGCATATTTAAGAGACTCCAAACAAGACTTACACGATCTCATTTCTTGGGCCAAACAACGAGGTACTCCCATTACAATAAGATTGGTGAAAGGGGCGTACTGGGATCAAGAAACCATTAAATCTGAACAAAATCACTGGCCACAACCTGTATATAACCAAAAATCAGCTACAGATGTTAACTACGAAGAGATGACCCAATTATTATTGGAAAATCATCAATATTTGTACGCTGCTATTGGTTCCCATAACGTGCGATCGCAAGCAAGGGCGATCGCCATCGCTGAAACCTTAAAAGTCCCCTCTCGCGCTTTCGAGATGCAGGTATTATATGGAATGGGGGATCAGTTAGCCAAAGCGTTAGTTAAAACAGGGCATCGTGTGCGAGTTTATGCGCCCTACGGTAACTTGTTACCAGGTATGGCCTACTTAATCCGTCGTTTACTGGAAAATACCGCTAATAGTTCCTTCTTGCGCCAAAATTTAGAAGAAAGACCCATCGAAGACTTAATCGCCTCCCCAACGCTTTCGGGGAATACCGAACGCATAGCACAAAAAGAGAGTTTTGTCAATGTCCCTGATACAGATTACTCTCGGGAAGTCCTACGGGATAAAGCAGAGAAAGCTTTAGCTAAAGTCAAAGATAGTTTAGGTAAGACCTATTTACCCTTAATTAACGGGGAATATGTCCAAACAGATGTCATTGTCGAATCCGTGAACCCTTCCAAGTCTTCTGAAGTGGTGGGACAAATTGGTTTAATTTCTGTTTCTCAGGCAGAACAAGCTTTAAATGCTGCAAGAGAAGCCTTTAAAGACTGGAAGAAAACCCCTGCGACAGAAAGAGCGAGAATAATACGTAAAGCTGGCGATTTAATGGAAGAACGCCGTCATGAGTTATCCGCTTGGATCTGTGTAGAAGTCGGTAAAGTATTGCAGCAAGCAGACGCAGAAGTATCCGAGGCCATCGACTTTTGCCGTTATTATGCCGATGAAATGGAACGGTTAGACAAGGGTTATAACTACGATGTAGCAGGGGAAACCAACCGTTATCATTATCAACCCAGAGGCATCGCTTTAGTTATCTCTCCCTGGAACTTTCCCTTTGCTATTTCCACAGGCATGACAGTAGCAGCCTTAGTAACAGGAAATTGTACCTTATTGAAGCCAGCCGAAACTTCTACGGTTATCGCTGCTAAAATTGCCGAAATATTGGTAGATGCCGGTATTCCTAAAGGAGTATTTCAACTGGTTCCTGGTAAGGGTTCCAAAGTAGGGGCATATATGGTCAACCATCCTGACGTACATTTGATCGCCTTTACCGGGTCGAGGGAAGTAGGATGTCGCATCTATGCCGATGCTGCTATCTTACAACCAGGACAAAAACACCTAAAACGGGTTATTGCAGAGATGGGGGGCAAAAACGCTATTATTGTTGATGAAAGTTCCGATCTGGATCAAGCGGTAGCAGGGGCTGTATTTTCTGCCTTTGGATATAGCGGTCAAAAATGTTCCGCAGCCTCCCGTATCATTGTTTTAGACCCGGTTTATGATGCTTTCTTAGAAAGGTTTGTGGAGGCTACTAAGTCGTTGAATGTGGGGGCAACAGATCAACCCTCTACCCAAGTTGGGCCAGTGATCGACGCAACGGCACAAAAACGCATTCTAGAGTACATCGAAATAGCAAAACAAGAGTCAACCCTTGCCCTGCAAATGGAAGCCCCTGACAACGGTTTTTATGTGGGTCCCACCATTTTCGGGGATGTCTTACCCAACCATACTATTGCCCAAGAGGAGATATTTGGTCCAGTGGTGGCGGTGATGCGAGTTAAAAGCTTTGCCGAAGCGTTAGGAGTTGCCAATGGAACCGACTACGCTTTGACTGGGGGTTTATATTCCCGTAGTCCCGAACATATCGAACAGGCCCAGAAAGAGTTTGAAGTAGGTAACTTGTACATAAACCGAACTATTACCGGGGCGATCGTTTCCCGTCAACCTTTTGGTGGGTTCAAGTTGTCCGGTGTGGGTTCCAAAGCAGGAGGCCCCGACTATTTATTACAGTTCCTCGAACCTCGTCATATTAGCGAGAATATTCAGCGTCAAGGGTTTGCACCCATAGAAGGCAACGAGTAATGAAGTCAGAAGTCAGAAGTCAGAAGTCAGAAGTTAGGTTTTTGGCTACATAATAATCTGTAGGGTGGGCAATGCCCACCTTACTTATCTTATTTTTTAACATGATTACTTAGGGTTTGCTGAATAAAAGCAAAACCCTATTCTTTAAAAGGTTACACCCATATTCGCGATCGCAAAGAAGATCAGCTTTGTCGGCTACAAACCGCTATAATTGGTAAAAACACCTCCCAGTTGTTGGTCAAGAACAAATGTATCGAAAAGAGGAGCAACCTTTACCGCCCCCAGAAAAATTTGAATTACCTTTCGAGAGCAAATTGTCCCCCAATAATCGTTGGGTAATCATGGCAGAGTTGATACCTTGGGATGATTTTGAGGAAGAATATGCTAAACTTTTTTCAGCAGAAAAAGGTGCGCCAGCCAAACTATTTAGAATGGCATTAGGGACATTAATTATTAAGGGAAAATTAGGAACAAGTGATAGAGAAACTATAGAACAGATTAGAGAAAATCCCTATCTACAATACTTTATAGGTTTAAATTGTTATCAACAAGAGCCACCACTGGAATCTTCAATGCTAGTTCATTTTAGGAAAAGAATTGATGGAGAATTGATAAACAAAATCAATAAAAAAATAGTAAAAAGAGAAATAGACAAGAGTGATAAAGAAGTAAAAAAAAAGGATTGTCTCCAAGAAAAAGGAGAAAAAATAAAAAACAAAGGTAAACTAATTTTAGATGCGACTTGTACGCCAGCAGACATCAAATACCCAACGGATTTAGGCATATTAAATCAAGCCAGAATTGAGACAGAAAGAATAATAGATAATCTTTATAAACCATTAAGAGTAAAATTGAGAAAAAAGCCGAGAACTTCTAGAATAATTGCTAGAAAGGAATACTTAAAAGTAGCTAAAAAACGAAAAGTATCTTATCAAGAAAGAAGAAAAGCTATCGGGAAACAGTTAAAATACCTTAAGAAAAATTTAGGAAATATAGAAGACTTAATTCAAGCTGGGGCTTCCCTGGAAAATCTGAGTAAAAGACAGAAAAATTGTCTAGAGACTATCAAAAAAGTTTATGAACAACAACAGTCAATGTGGGAGAATAAGACCCAGAGTGTTCCTCAAAGAATTGTAAGTTTAACTCAACCGCATATTCGTCCAATAGTGAGGGGAAAAGCAGGAAAACCAATAGAGTTTGGAGCTAAACTCTCAGTAAGCTGTGTAGATAACTATGTGTTTCTAGACAAAATAAGTTTGGAAAACTTCAATGAATCTTGTCATTTAAAAGAACAAGTAGAAAAGTATAAAGAAACGTTTGGCTATTATCCCGAATCCGTCCATGTAGATAAAATTTATCGAACTAGGGAAAACAGAAATTGGTGTAAGGAAAGAGGGATAAGAATCAGTAGTCCGAAGTTAGGAAGACCTCCGAAAAATGTCAGTGAAGAAGAAAAGAAACAAGCCCACTCCGATGAATGCTTCCGTAATGCTATTGAGGGAAAGTTTGGACAAGCTAAACGAAGATTTAGCCTAAATCTCGTGATGACAAAACTCCCTGAAACCTCCATTACATCTATTGCTATTACATTTTCAGTTGTCAATCTTTGTAAACTTCTGAGGCAGTTTTTGTCGCTTTTTTTGTCCTTATTTACTAATAATAGAACAGGAGAACTCATCAAACCGCCTTTCATTAATTTTGATTATACTTTAAACAATTTTTATGTACTAAAACTTATTGATTTGTCAGAAAATTCTTGGTCAAAAGTGGCATAAATTTTGGAGGAACTTTTTCAGCAAACCCTACTTATATTGCAACAATTCACAAAGATGAAGATAGTGATTATGGCGTACAATTTTATGATTTTCCTGGTTGTATTAGTGCTGGAGAAAGTATTGAAGAAGTAAAAATAATGGCAAAAGAAGCTTTAATAGGTCATATTAATTTAATGGTAGAGGATGGTGATTTTATTCCTAAACCTAGCACCTCACGGGGTGACAAGCCCGTTAAAACCCTGATTGAAAGAGGGTTTCAGCCGTGGCGATCGCTCTATAAATTGTCAAAAACTAGAGGGCTTATTGAGAATAAACAATAATGATAATCATTCTTGCCGTGTGTGTGGGGGGGAGGACGGTGTAACCCTCCTCCCCCCCACAGGGTTGATGCTCAAAATCAACCCCTTGGGCAATATTAGTTTTTATTAAAAAATAAAAATTGGTTTATTTTGGATAGTTACATCTAAAATAAATCATCTTCCACTGGTTATTTTATGTTAAGATAAAATAGGGGAATCAAGCCGTCTTATCTATTATGGACATGGCTTGTAACCCTTTTTTATAATTGTTGAGTTTCTGGGGATTATTGCTCATCATAATTGAAATAAAATCAGAGCAAAATTCCCAAGCGTGAATCCAAAGAGAGCCATAAAGTCCTATCCAAAAATTACTATGTCTTCGGTCACATCTTGATTTTTCAGTTAGACGAGCAATATATTTTCCTTGATTGGTTTGTCGAAATGTTTTGCCTTTTAAAGAAGTAGCAGTGTAAGCGATCGCTATTAATAAAATCAAGGAATTTAGTCGTTTATTATTGGCTTTACTTCCCTCCCAATTATAACCCCCTGTCTTACAATCCTTGAACATAGCTTCAATACCTGCCCTGGCTCGATAGACTTTCAAGACCTCTGATAAACTGTCTAAGTTGGTAAGAATAAACCAAGGCTCTTTTTCCTGTTTGCCCTTGTATTTTCTTTTCCAATATGCTCCCACATTAAAGTTTCCAAACCCTTTATTTTTAGTGACTGAAACCCCAGTTAAAAACATCTTCATCCCAGGTTTCATTCCTAACTGCGAAAAAGTTTGATAATCTTCATCATCTTTTTTCTGGTTTGTACCTTGTTTCTGACGAAAAGCGAAGAATAACTTTTGTTTTTTACTTTTTTGTTTCAACCAATAAGCTAATTTAACACTGTGGAATTCTCGGTCTCCAAGAATGACTAACTCATAGTTTTTTAGAAGACAAAGAACAGGTTGAATTAATGCCTGTTGTTCAGATAATCTGCTGGCTCCTCTTTTCCCTAAAAGTGTCCAATAGATGGGTAAAGCCAGCTTTTTCCAGATAACAGCAACCATGAAAACATTTTTATCTTTCCATTGGGTTCGGTCAATTGTTATAATCAGACGAGAGCCAGTCTTAAATTCTTTACAAATAATAGCTTTAATCACAGGAAACCAGAATCTGGGAATGGCTAAAGCTGACAAAACTAGGAATCTCTGGATATGTTTACGACGACTTTGATAAAGGATTGGTAAAGGAAAACAAGCTGCTAACCTTTCTATTCTAACCTGTTTATGTACTGTCAGCAACCACAGTAAAATTCTAAAAGCCTCGAACTGTGTTTGTGTTAAATGTTTGGTAAAATGAGATTCATAAACTGCTAAAAGGCTCATGATTTAAGTTATAAAACGATTAAGGACAATCTGATTATTATTACCCAGATTCCGCACTTCAAAATGTAGTATAAAAAAATACATAGTTTTAAAAAGTCCGAAAATCATACCTGGGCAAGAATATTTCTCTTTTCATTAAATTTTTAGGAAAAATAATCAAATTAAGAAGATTTATACTCATTGAAAACTTAGCAAGACTCAGCACAAACGAAGGAGAGTTTCCTCTTCTCATTTGATATCATTAGACTCTTATTCTTTTATTATTTTTGCTTTATCCAATTCAATTTATAGATAATATCTTTCACAAGATGCAGGTAATAAACTCAATATAAAACGCCTTTCTTTTGTTAAATTGACAATTTGTTTAACTCCGTTTAAAATCACATAATGAATACCTTGAAAACATTGAAATATCCACCTCAAAGTCGGACGCAATGTTACTTTCCCTACTTGATTATTTATTCCTTTTTTGACTCTTTTTAAACAATTTCTTAATTCTCTTTGCCCCAAGTTATAAATCAACAAACACAAAGACATTAAAAATAACATTGTTTCTATTCTTTCTGGTTTTTCAACGAAGAAACTATCAGTAAAAAATAAGGGATCTTTCAAAAATCGAAATCCTCTTTCCGTAGATTGCTGGTTTTTATAAGTTATCAGAATTTCACTAGCTTCTAATTTATTTTCCTCTACTAAGTTAGTTGCTAAAATAAATTTTCCTGCTTCTTTAGTCTTTCTACTTATCTCTTCATCTTTTTTGATGATCAGACTAATCATTTTATAAATCTTTTCCTTTTTTTTCGAGTAAGTTTCAATCAGTTCAACTTCTTTTATTTCCAACAATCTCAATTTTTTATTAATAGCTTTTAATTTATATCGAGCAGCTTGAGGATGTTCAAATTCTTCAGATTGTATTTCTTTAAGAAATTTTTGGGATTTCTTCTCTTCTTGGGAAAGTTGTTTTTCTAGTTTTTCCAAATCACTTTTCTGTCTTTTTTCACTCAAGACTATTAACCAAGTTTGCTTGATTCCACCATAAGTAACAATTTCTTCTTTCCAGGTATAACTTTCTAAATTTAGGTCACTTCTTTTTTCTTTATCTTCATCTTTTACTTCTTCCACCTCTATATTTTGCACTAATTCTTTTGCTTTTTTTATGGTCATTGGAACTCTCGTTATCCATTTTAAATGTTGGATTAGTTGGAGATTTTCTTGACCATATAAAGCACTATCACAAACCATGATACTATCAAACTTTATTTGCTTTTTGAATTCTACTAAAACTTTTCCAAATACAGCTTTATCAGATTCATTTCCATCTCCTACTCTCACAAATAATGGAATATCTCCATCTTGGCTTGTTATTAAATCCAAGACACATTGTTTTAAGTCTGGTCTATGATCCCGAGAATATCCTTTCTTAATAAAAATTGGTCTTTCTTTAATAATTTTTTCTTCTTCCTGTTTCTCTTTATCTTCTTCCCTTTTATATTCTCCATCTAAATGAAATGATGTGGAATCTAAATGGGAGCATTTAAGGTCTATTTTAAATTTTTTAATTACTTCTAAAACTACTTCAATAAAAATATCATTTAGTCCATATTTATATAATTCATCCATTACTCTCCCAATTTTATCATCATTAAGGTAATCAGGTTTAATTCTTTCTCCTAACAATTTCTCAATGGCTTTATCTTGAAAAAACTGACTGAATAAATATAGAGGTCTTGAAACAAATCCTAGTCCATTGATTAAAATAGACTTAACTACTGTACCTGCTGAGATTTTTTCTCTAACATCTATTCCTAATTTATTATTAATTATTTTGACTATTCCTATTTCATCAATTAAACCAGCTACTATCCCTAAATGGTCTAAATTTTTAACTTGTATTTCTTCTAAATAAGACATTTTTCGCTCTTTTTTTACAGAGGAAACAACTTAAGCAATTATCCCACTTTTTTGTCTTCAAGAGCTTAAGTAATTATACTTAATTATTAACCCCAGGCTTGTAGTATTTAATGCTACTTTTTGAAGTGCGGAATCTGGGTTATTAGCATAAAATCGGATTGTTTTCTCTCTTTTAGGAGTTGACGCTCGCGCATCAAAACAGTTTGGGGGGGCAGGGCAATCGCATTTAATTTTTGAAAAGCTGACTGCATAAGAGGTTTCGCGATCGCCGTTCATTTGTACTGAAATTCTAAAATCTTTACTGGATCACGCATCTCAGATTTTAATGCGATTGCCCTGTTTGGGGGGGGGGAAGACGTGGCAAATGCCACGTCTTCCCCCCCCATTTGCAAATGATTATCATTATCGTTCATTCTCAATAAGCTCTCTGGTTGCCGACAATTGTTTAGGGTCGGGTAACAGAGAAAAACCGCTCTGGACTTACTTTTCAACCTACTTGTCACCCCGTGAGACCTAGCACCCTTGAAAGTATTTTAAGAGATAAAGATCATCAAGATGCTGTTGCTTTTACAACTGTTGACATATCAGAGGCAATTTTAACTAATGAAAAACCTTACGTAAAGAGTATGTAGAATAGAAAATTACTAAACCCTAGACTATACTGTTTTGAAATTTACTATCAAATTCCGTGTAATTTAATAAAGTTTATTCAAATCAACATCTAATCCACTTTTTTTTATTTCCCTAGCAATTTTCATGTGCCATCCACTATCATTATCCATTTTTGTGTAGAGAATACCTGAATAATCTGAAGGAATTTCTACTTTCTCTTTATACAAAGCGCATACTTTATCTCTGCCCAGTTTCCCCATAAAATAGCCTAATTCTAAAATAACATTTTGACGCGCCCTTGGTTTAAGTTCTTCATCTTTATTGCGAACTCTTCCCTCATCATCAGGGGTTAATAAAATTATGGCAAAGCTAACATCACTATAGTTTTCAAACTTTTCTATGATTGTCTTACCTTCATTGGTTTGTTCATGTAGAATGATCGGATTAAAATCTAGTTTTCTAAGAAAGACATCAACTTCGCGTTTAGCTTCATTGTCATGTCCATGAACAATAAAAATGTCTTTTCCTGATTGTAATTTATTCGTAGTATTTGAATTAGTTGATAAGGTTGGTGATTGAGGAATTAACTCAAGGCGATCGTGAATTGATTCAAGCTTATTAATTTCTTTTTTGATATAATTTTGAAGATCATTATATTTATCCCATAGAGTCGGCATCCTCGCAAAACCAAATAAAACATCACCTTGATTATATTCATTAGCGTAAAAATAATTATCAAAAATTCTCTTTAAAAGTTCAGTATTAACATCTGACCATTTAGAATATTGATCTCTATGTTTTTCCAATTCTTGCTCTGATAGAAAGCGGGGAATTGGCTCTATCATATCTCTTTCTTTATCAATCTGACATTGAATCATCTGTGATGCTTTTTCTTTAGATACAAGAAGAGAAGCATTTTGATTTGTTGTATTTTCTTCCATCGCTAAGAATTAATCTTCATTAATGATTTGACTAACTGATTCATAGTATAACTCATCTAGTAGTTATAGTGAATGGACATTAACTACAAATTAAACTTCTAATTTCTTCTCATGTTCCCCTCCTGGGAGGGGTTAGGGGTGGGTAGGGTTAGGGGTAGGTTGAATCATTTCCAAGAGTTAATATCACCATAGTCATCATCTCTAATTTTCTTTTGTTGTTGAACAGACTCTTGAAATGCACCAATAACAAAGCCCAAAGTTGCACCTGTTACCAACATAATTTTTCTACGTTGTGGCCGCTGTGCTATTCTCGTAACAGCTAATCCAAACATAGCACCGATCAAAGCTGTGATAATACCAGCAAAAATAACTTTTCTAGGGTTCATGATTTTCGTCTCCTTGTTTATAGAAAAGAGTAAATTAATAAGATAATTGTCCCGACAAAAAGAATGTGATTCATCCAATCATTAAAAGTCCATTTTTTAAACATTTTATTTACTCCATTTTAAATAAGTATCTGGACAAACATAAACGTTAGAGTTTAGAAGAGTTAGGAGTTAGGAGTTAGGAGTTCGGGGTTCGGAGTTATGATTTTTTTAACGAGGGATCGATCCCACACTCCCCGTCTCCCCATCTCCCCGTCTCCCCATCTCCCAGTCTCCCAGTCCCCCCGTCCCCCAGTCTCCCAGTCTCCCAGTCCCCCCGTCCCCCCGTCCCCCCATCTCTCAACTATTCCCCTTGAGGAGAGGTTTGAAAAACGGGGGTTTTTTCTTCTTCCGGTGCAGTGGGAGAGGGTTTATTGCCGTTTCCATGACCATTTCCAGGATCTCCAGGAGGGGTTCCGTTATCCCCACCTCCCAAGACATATTTTTCAAAGTTCTTGACAACAATATAGAGAACAGGAACCAACACCAAACTCAACACCGTTGCTAGGGCTAAACCTCCAAAAATAGCCGTTCCCAAAGACCAACGACTAACCGCCCCCACACTGGAAGCACTTAATAAGGGGGCAAACCCTACCAGGGAGGAAACTGCCGTCATTAAAATGGGGCGTAACCGTTGTTCAGCAGCGTTAATGGCAGCTTTGGTGATAGTCATGCCGAGATCACGGGACTGGTTGGCGAATTCTACGATCAAAATCGCATTTTTCGCCGCTAACCCAATTAACATAACTAACGCTACCTGGGCATACATATTATTGTTTAACACCGGCCAGATACCGTTACCAGGGTTAAAGGGTGCCGTTTGCACAAATGTCACCCGTAACCAAATCATCCCCAACGCCCCTAATATAGCTAATGGAACCGTTAAGAGGATGATTAGGGGGTCAATATAGCTTTCGTATTGCGCTGCTAATACCAGGAATACCATGACAAAAGCTAAGCCAAACACCACGGGGGCTGCCCCTGCCGAACTTTTTTCCTCGGCTGCTGTATTGGTCCATTCGTAACCAAAACCAGGCTGTAGCGTCTCATTAGCCACCTGTTCCATAGTTGAGATCACCTGACCGGAACTATACCCAGGTGCCGGCGAAATAATTAACTTAACAGCAGGATAGGTTTTGTAACGGGTGAGAATTGGGGGGTAGGTGATAGAGGTTTTTGTGACGATGTTACTCAGTTGTATCATTGCCCCATTACGCGATCGCACATACAACTCACCAATATCTTGAGGGTTGGCCCGATCTTCGGCTTCTGCTTGGGCATAAACCCGATAGAGACGACCTTCAAACACAAATTGATTAACATAGTTAGAGCCAATATAGGTTTGCAATGTCCTTAAAACGTCGTCAACGGGAACATCTTGGGCCTTGGCCTTAGCCCGATCTATTTCCATTGTGGTCAAAGGACTGTCGAAGGTAAAGGTAGTAAAGACGAAACCGATCTCTTCTCGTTGGTTGGCCGCTGCCATCATCTTCCTAACATTATCGATTAAGACGGGCATCCCTTTCAACTGACGATCCTGGATAAACATTTCTGAACCAGCAAAGTTACTCAAACCGTCAACGGCCGGTGCATTAGAGGCGATCACCCTTGCCCCGGTGACTTCTTGAGCAAAGGCTCTGTTGAGATATTGAATAATACCAAAGGCTGATTTTTGTGGTCCTGGCCTTTCTTCCCAGGGTTTAAGCTTGATGAAGGTAATAGACTTATTGGCGTTTCTTCCTTCAAAAGAGAACCCTGTCAGGTTTACCACGTGGTCCAACACTTGATCGGCGTTGGGCATATTTTGAATAATTTTCGTGGTTTGTTGATCGATGGCGTTGGTATAGTTGAGAGAGACTCCTGGGGGGGCTTCGGTAATACCGAAAAAGTAACCTTGATCCTCTGCTGGAATAAAACCAGATGGCATGGTTGTGTACATCCAACCGGTGGCTATTAACCCGGCCACAAACAAGGCCATAACAATAATTCTGATATGGGTGAGGAAATTAACAAAACGACGATATCCCTCTTGAATGACGTTGAAAACCCGGTTAAAGGCGTTGAAAAATACGGCCAGTGGTCCATGTTGTTCTTCCGGTGGGCCCAATAAAATGGCCGACATAGTTGGGGAAAAGGTTAAGGCGTTGAAGGTGGAAAATAGAACCGCAAAAATAATCGTTAAAGCAAACTGCCGATAAACGATCCCTGTGGTTCCTGGGAAGAAACACACGGGAATAAATACCGCCATTAATACCACCGATGTGGCAATAGTTGCCCCAAATAGTTCGTCCATGGAGTCCATTGCTGCTTGTGTGGGGCGCATTCCCTGGGCTAACTTACTAGAAACTGATTCTACAATAACGATCCCATCGTCCACCACTAACCCAGTAGCTAACACACAGGCGAAGAGACTTAACTGGTTGAGGGTGAAGCCAAAGGCGTTTAAACCGATCATCGCCCCTACTAACGCCACAGGAATAGCAATACCGGGAATCACCGTGGTTCGCCAGTCTTGCAGGAAGACGAAGATCACCAAGACAACTAAGGCGATCGCTTGTAAGAGGGTAACTGTTAAATCTTCAATAGAAGCGTTAACGAATAAAGTGTTATCCAAGCCGATAACTACTTTCAAACCTGGGGGAAAACTGGGTTCTAACTCCGCCATTTTGGCCTTAGCTGCTTCTGCGGTTTCCAGGGCGTTACTACCTGGTAACTGATACATCAAAAAAGCTACACCAGGGTTGCCGTTTACATCTACCAAGGTGTCATAGTTTTCCATCCCTAACTCGGCCCGGCCCACATCTTTAATGCGGATCAAAGTACCATCTTCTCCCACTTTGACCACCATTTCTTCAGCTTCGGTAACGTCTCTAAACCGTCCCTGGGCCCGCAAAGGTATTTCAAACTGTTGTCCAGGGGGGGCGGGTTGTTGTCCTATTCTCCCCACACCAGTATCAAAGTTTTGTTCGTTGATGACATTGATCACATCTATGGCCGTTAGTCCCCTAGCAGCCAGTTTATCGGGGTTCAGCCATATTCTCATGGCATATTTTGCCCCCCCAAATAAACTTACTGAACCCACACCAGGCAACCCTTTCATCTCGTTCCAGATGTAGCGATCGACGTAGTTATATAAAAAAGTTTTATCGTAGAGATATTCCCCGTCGGGTCCTTTTTCTGAGTAAAAGGCGTAAATTAAAGTAATACTGGGAGATTGTTTATTGGTTCTTACCCCGGCCTGGTTTACTACTTGAGGTAAGTCGGAGGCTGCTTGAGAAACTTGGTTTTGGACTAAAACCTGTGCTGTGTTGCGATCGGTTTCTGTGGGGAAAGTGACGTTAACAGTAACGTTTCCAGTATTATCGGTAAAGGAGTCGATCCAGCGTACTTGTTCGGTTCCGTTGATTTCTCGTTCTAATACGGTGGTAACGTTGTCTTCTGTGGTTTTAGCATCGGCACCGATATAGTTAGCCGTTACAGCTACTTTTTTCGGGGCGATCTCTGGTAACTTATCCAGGGGCAAAACCGCCATAGATATAGTTCCCAAGAGAATGATGACAATGGTACAAACCGTACTTAAAACCGGTCTTTTTATAAAGGCGTTTGATAGAGACAGTAACATGATCCTGGATCAGAAAGAGATAGGCGGAAAATATGAGTTTGTTATGATTTGAGATGTAATCCCGATTAGTTTAACAAATATTTTTCTAAAAGATACCTAAATTCAATAATTTGTTTCAAAAGATTTATCCTCTTGTCATTCAAGGTTATCATTTAGCCAAAGGTTGTCTCTATTTCATCTCTTGTCATCATGAACACAACTTCTCGAATTTATTCCCCCACTAATGGCTATAAATATTTATTTATTGACTTGATTGTACTGTTTTTATTGATTCCTTTTGCTTCTATTCATCGTTCCCTGAGTCTAATAGTTAGTTTTTGTTTCCTGGTGACTCTACTTCTTGGTTTAAATACCTTAGCTTTTCCAAAAAGAGTTCTTTTTTTATTCCGATTTTTTGCTACTTTAGGATTTATTTCTGATATTATTATTTTTCCTAATTCTCAATATTTAACCGACTTGAGTTCTTTGATGTCTTATTCTTTTTATGGCATTTTCTATATTTTAGTAATTCTAGCCATCGGTTCGAGAATATCTCATGAAAAAGAAGTTAACTTAAATGTGGTTCGTGGTGGAGTTTGTATTTATTTACTGTTAGGTCTTCTTTGGTTTTTCTTGTATAAAATAATAATATTTTTTGATGTTAGTGCTTTCTCTTTTCCTGAAAATATTAGTAAAGATTCTCTATTTTATTTTAGTTTCACGACTTTGACAACATTGGGTTATGGTGATATTCTTCCTAAAAATGCTTTTGCCATGACCTTTGCTAATGCAGAAGCTTTAGTGGGACAAATTTATCCAGCAGTTGTTATTGCTAAATTAGTTAGTCTTTATGAACATAAATAATCTTTGTTTTTTATGAATTAAATTATCTATAATTTCACTATGACAACAATCAAACCATCCCCAAAACTCTATTCTTTAACCACTGGTTACAGTAGATTATTTGTTGATCTAGTAATCGTTTTTTTCTTGGTTCCTTTTGCTTCTTTTAAACGTAACCTTACTTTATTGGTAAGTCTGGTTTTTCTGATTACTTTATTATTGGGTTTAAATACCTTAGCTTTACCTAAAAGAATAATTTTATCCTTGAGATTTTTGGCAGCATTTGGCTTTATTGCTGATGTTATTGTTTTCCCTAACGCTGATTATTTAACCGAGGTAAGTTCTTTCATCTCTCACAGTCTTTATAGTATTTTCCTTTTAATAGTAATCATGGCTATTAGTTCCAGAATTTATAACGAAAAAAAAGTTAATTTAGATGTAATACGTGGGGGTATATGTATCTATTTGTTATTGGGTATTTTATGGTTTTTCTTCTACCAAGTTATTATGTTTTTTGACTCCAACGCTTTATCTATTCCTGAAGGAGTGAGTCATTCATCCCTACTTTATTTTAGCTTTACTACATTAACAACATTAGGTTATGGTGATATTACTCCAAATAATGCCTTTGCTATGATTTTAACCAATGCAGAGGCATTAGTTGGACAAATTTATCCAGCAGTTGTTATTGCTAAATTAGTCAGTCTTTACAATGTTGAATCAAAGTAAATTGAGTAAAAAAATGTCAAGATTAAGTCTAGGAACTCGGTTGTTTTTATCCCATTTATTAGTGATGTTTGTCGGTTTAGGAAGTTTTATTAGTATTGCCAAAGTTTCCTCCCCTAGAATGTTTGTTGTTCGCTTAGAAAAGTTAGAACAACAAGGATTTTTCACCGTTCGTTCTGCTAGAACATATTTAGTAAGAGGGTTTGAAACCGCCTGGAATAATAGTGCATTTTGGTCTGTTATTTTCGGAGTTAGTGCTGCTGGAGGTGTTAGTTATATTGTCTCTCGTCGTACTATGAAACCCCTCAATCAAATGAAAGAAATTACCCAAAAATTAGGGCAAGGATATCTAGAAGAAAGAATGCCGGATAGTGATATCCCTGAATGGAATCAATTAGGAAAAAGCTTCAATATTATGGCCAGTAGTTTACAAGATGTAGAGACAAGAAGACGAGAATTAATTAGTGATATGACCCATGAATTACGCACTCCTTTAACTATTATGAGAGGGTATTTAGAAGAACTAGCTAACGGTTCGATAGAAGGTTCTCCCGAACTATATTTAAACTTAGTCAAAGAAACCAGAAGACTAGAGAGATTAATTCATGATCTCCAAGAACTTTCTAAAGCAGAAGCAGGTTATCTTTCTATTAGTTTATATCCCATAAATATTCTTCCTTTACTAACTTCTTTAGTAGAAAGATTTGCAGATCAGATTATGGATTATGGACCAACTATTAAATTAGAATGTATCCAAGAATTACCCCCAGTTTTAGCAGATAGCGATCGCACAGAACAGATATTAGTTAATTTAATTGGTAACGCTATTCGTTATACAGAAAAAGGAACTATTACTATTAAAGCATGGTCAGAAAATAAACAAGTTTGGGTGGAAATTATTGATACAGGGATAGGAATTAAACCAGAAGATTTACCCTATGTATTTGAAAGATTTTGGCGCGCCGATAAGTCCCGTTCACGGTATTCTGGAGGAACTGGTATTGGACTAGCTATTACCCGTCGTTTGGTAGAATTACAAGGAGGAAAAATTGAAGTCGAAAGCGAAGTTGATCAAGGGACTACTTTTCGCTTTAATTTAGCCATTGGTCGACCTTAGTTATCAACTTTATGTTAACATGGTATAAGAAATATCAAATTATGAATATAACCTGGAAATATCCTCCTAAAAATCTAACAATTAACGCCACAGAAATTCATATCTGGAAAACACATCTAGAACAATCAGCCATCGATTTTAAAGAAAGTTTCGATATTTTAAACGAAGAAGAAAAAATTAAAGCCCAAAGATTTCGTTTTGAAAAACATCAACAAAGATTTACTATAGCTAGGAGTAGCTTAAGACGAATTTTAAGTCTTTACTTATGGATTTCACCCCAAAAAATAGACTTTCAATATAATGCTTATGGGAAACCACAACTCTTAGATAACATCAATAAAATCAATTTACAATTTAATGTATCTCATTCAGAAAATATAGCAATTTATGGGATAACTTGTCACAATTTGATTGGAGTTGATATAGAATATATGCGCCCTATGGCAGAGGCGGAAAATTTAGCTAAACGTTTTTTTTCTCAGAAAGAATTTGAACAAATTAGCAAATTACCATCCGCAGAACAAGATAGAGAGTTTTTTCAACTTTGGACAGGTAAAGAAGCGTATTTAAAAGCCATTGGTAAAGGAATAAGCGGAGGATTAGAAAAAGTAGAAATATCTCCCCATGAACCGAGAAAATTTATTAGACTACCAGAGTCAAATCCAAATAACTATAATCTAGTTTATCTAACACCTGAAAATAATTATTTAGCTGCAATAGCTGTTGAAAATAAGCAACAAAATTACCAGTATTGGCAACTTAATTAATGTTGCTTTACTTTTTGCCCCCAAACCTTTGAACTTTGGATAAAAAACAATTGTTAGCGTAAATTTTACGCTAAACATGTCTCCAGAGCTAAAATAGAGAATTAAGGTGGTTTTAAAAACTCTCTTTCCATCTTTTTAGGGGATTTTAAATATTAAATAGCTTCATTCAGTTTCGGTTCCAATATAGATATCTAAGTAGGGTTTGCTGAAAAAGTTTCTCCAAAATTTATGCCACTTTTGACCAAGAATTTTCTGACAAATCAATAAGTTTTAGTACATAAAAAATTGTTTAAAGTATAATCAAAATTAATGAAAAGCGGTTTGATGAGTTCCCCTGTTCTATTATTAGTAAATAAGGACAAAAAAAGCGACAAAAACTGCCTCAGAAGTTTAGAAAGATTGACAACTAAAAATGTAATAGCAATAGATGTAATGGAGGTTTCAGGGAGTTTTGTCATCACGAGATTTAGGCTAAATCTTCGTTTAGCTTGTCCAAACTTTCCCTCAATAGCATTACGGAAGCATTCATCGGAGTGGGCTTGTTTCTTTTCTTCTTCACTGACATTTTTCGGAGGTCTTCCTAACTTCGGACCACTGATTCTTATCCCTCTTTCCTTACACCAATTTCTGTTTTCCCTAGTTCGATAAATTTTATCTACATGGACGGATTCGGGATAATAGCCAAACGTTTCTTTATACTTTTCTACTTGTTCTTTTAAATGACAAGATTCATTGAAGTTTTCCAAACTTATTTTGTCTAGAAACACATAGTTATCTACACAGCTTACTGAGAGTTTAGCTCCAAACTCTATTGGTTTTCCTGCTTTTCCCCTCACTATTGGACGAATATGCGGTTGAGTTAAACTTACAATTCTTTGAGGAACACTCTGGGTCTTATTCTCCCACATTGACTGTTGTTGTTCATAAACTTTTTTGATAGTCTCTAGACAATTTTTCTGTCTTTTACTCAGATTTTCCTGGGAAGCCCCAGCTTGAATTAAGTCTTCTATATTTCCTAAATTTTTCTTAAGGTATTTTAACTGTTTCCCGATAGCTTTTCTTCTTTCTTGATAAGATACTTTTCATTTTTTAGCTACTTTTAAGTATTCCTTTCTAGCAATTTTTCTAGAAGTTCTCGGCTTTTTTCTCAATTTTACTCTTAATGGTTTATAAAGATTATCTATTATTATTTCTGTCTCAATTCTGGCTTGATTTAATATGCCTAAATCCGTTGGGTATTTGATGTCTGCTGGCGCACAAGTCGCATCTAAAATTAGTTTACCTTTATTTTTTATTTTTTCTCCTTTTTATTGGAGACAATCCTTTTTTTTTACTTCTTTATCACTCTTGTCTATTTCTCTTTTTACTATTTTTTTATTGATTTTGTTTATCAATTCTCCATCAATTCTTTTCCTAAAATGAACTAGCATTGAAGATTCCAGTGGTGGCTCTTGTTGATAACAATTTAAACCTATAAAGTATTGTAGATAGGGATTTTCTCTAATCTGTTCTATAGTTTTTCTATCACTTGTTCCTAATTTTTCCTTAATAATTAATGTCCCTAATGCCATTCTAAATAGTTTGGCTGGCGCACCTTTTTCTGCTGAAAAAAGTTTAGCATATTCTTCCTCAAAATCATCCCAAGGTATCAACTCTGCCATGATTACCCAACGATTATTGGGGGACAATTTGCCCTCGAAAGGTAATTCAAATTTTTCTGGGGGCGGTAAAGGTTGCTCCTCTTTTCGATACATTTGTTCTTGACCAACAACTGGGAGGTGTTTCTACCAATTATAGCGGTTTGTAGCCGACAAAGCTGATCTTTTTTGCGATCGCGAATATGGGTGTAACCTTTTAAAGAATAGGGTTTTGCTTTTATTCAGCAAACCCTAAGTAGCTTTCAGTTAGAGATTGAATGACTCGTTCTAATTCATCAATGAGATTTCTTCTAGTGAGTTTTTCTACAGCATCAATATGAGCAGAACTTCCGGCTCGTCCTAAATATTTATATTTGGTTTTTTTCTCATTATTAGTGGCCATAGGAAAAATTGATTCAGCAGCCTGTAGTTTATAATACCAGTAGATTGTTCCCTTTCCATTAACCTGATAACGAATAATATGACAATTAGCTGGTGCTACTTCCCCTTCCCGTTCAATTTTCTTTATTTTCTGTTTAAGAGAGCGAATTAGACTCTTAATTTGTTTGGCTCTCAGGTGGACATATTGACTGGTCTTAAGTTCGGAATGTGATGACATTAGCCTTAACTGTAATAAACAACCTCTTTTGATGTTAGCGTATATATTCCGCTAATTAATAAGGTAATAAATTTTAAAAATGACCAAAAATGAAACGGCTACGTCTGTCGAGGAATTCCTGGTGTGGAGGTCTAACCTCTTCCAAGGACTAAAAGCTAGAAAAGAAACTATTATAGAATTACTCGATGCCCTCTCCAGTAACCAACAAGCTCACTCAGTCGTTGAATTGTCTCTCAATCCTTTATTTAGAAGAGATTATAACAGTTTATATAGAGGAATTCAAGAGTTTTTACCCACTCAAACTGACCCTAATTATGAACAGAGAATTGAGACTTTATTTTCAGCGGTATCGAGAACAATTCCTCCCACTTCAAAACATTATAACTTATTTGGTATTGACAGAACTCCCTGTCCACGACCATTTGCCGAAACGTTAGCGGATAAAACCTTTATTCATTACCCCAATCCAATTAAGGGAAATAAACCCATTAATATTGGACATTGTTATTCCGTTGTCTGCGCTTTACCTGACCAAATAGACACAGAAAAAGTCCCTTGGGCTGTCCCCTTATCAGGAGAGCGAGTCCCCTCTAAACATAAAGGAGTAAATCAAGGCAATCAACAACTAAAAAAAATCTGGCAAAGTTCTTTATTTTCTGATAAATTATCTGTCTTAGTGGCTGATAGTGACTACAGCCAAAAGGATTTTATTGGGGAACAAGTTAAGCATGAAGACGTAGTTACTATTACAAGAGTTAGAAGTGACCGAGTTTTTTATCGTCAATTTATTCGGGACCCAAATCAAGCCAAAACTTCGGGACATCCCCGTTGGTATGGGGATAAATTTGACCTTAAAGATGACCAAACTTGGACTGAACCTGATGAAGTTCATCATGTTCCCTTTACAACGAAAAAAGGTCGTCAATTAACAGTGACTATTTCGGGATGGAAACAGATGTTAATGAGAGGAACTAAAAACTATAAAATGAACAATCACCCCTTTACTTTACTCCAGATTGTTGTCAGAGATCAAGAAAGAAATAGTATTTGGAAACCTATGTGGCTTATTGTTATTGGTTCTCGGCGCGATGAGTTAAGTTTAGTTGATTGTTATCAGTGTTATCGACAACGTTATGACATGGAACATCTTTTTCGATTTGGTAAACAAAGATTATTGATGACATCTTATTTAACTCCCGATGTACATCATGAAGAAAATTGGTTTAAACTAACACTTCTTTCTTATGTAAATTTGTGGGCTGCCAGAAAATTAGCTGTGGTTTTACCCCGTGATTGGGAACAGTATTTGAAGACTAATAAATCCATCAAAATCACCCCTAGTGCAGCTTAACAAAAATAATCCACCAGTCACTTATGATCTTTAAAGCCCTTAAATTTCCAAACGAACGGCTTAGCAAAATGTTGATTAAAGTAATCAATAAAATTGAGAATTTTTTGGGATAGTTCTTCAGTTGAACGGACAGTAATTCTTTTGAGTAAACGCCTGACTAAGATCGAAAACCAACACTCAATTTAATTAAGCCACGATGTATGTTTGGGAATATAAACAAAGCGAATTCGATGAGATTCATCTGATAAAAAATCTGCTCTGCTGTCCATAGATTGCAAAATCCCCTCCTTTCCTTTTCTCCCCAAATCAATAGTAATTCCACAGCTTTCTGCTACTAATTTGACTAAGCTTTCCGATTTATGAGTGTTGAGTTGATCTACAATAAAAATCCATTCTGCTTTTTCATCAATCTTAATCTTTCTCTGGATATGTTCAGAAAAATCTTGTTCTGTTCTTGTCGGTCCAATAGAGGGACTAACAACTTTTCCTCTTGCCACATCCCAGTTCGCAATCAAGCTTAAAGTTCCGTGTCTTTCATATTCAAATTCGATTTTTTCTACTTGTTTAGGCTTGATTCTTTTGTTCGGAAATAATCTCTCAAGAGCTTGAATCCCTGTCATTTCATCTGTACTAATTAAATGAATTCCTTGTTCTAACAAAGTTTTAGCTTCTTGATGAAGTTCACAGATATATTTGACTTGCTTTTTAAATTTTAAGGGATCATCAATTTTGGCATTTAACCAGTAACGAACGAGATGTGGTTGTAATGTCGCTTCTTTTTAAAAAACGCCCCACACTACGGGGGGAAATCTTTTCGACAATTCCTCTTTTTATGGCTTCATCCGCCAACTCTGAAGGTGTCCAATGGCTCACTGGTCTGTCTGATTTTTCACATTCTTCACAAGCGATCTCTACAATCTGGACTACTTGTTCGACCGTAAAGGATTTTGTTGTTCCAGGTCTTGGGCGATCGCTAAAAATTCCTTTGATCAAGACCATTAATGCTTTCTCCGTTACCTGTTGTTCTTCGGCGGCACTCAGTTTTTCTCTCTCCTCAAACCATCGCGATCGCCACTGACGCACTTGTACTCGGTCTAATTCTAATCTTCGACTAATCGAACTATTGCTCTCTCCTGATGCTGCGGCTAAGATTAGCTTGGCTCGTCTAACAAGGCGATAGGGGTTTGTTGTCCCTCTCACTATTTGTTGGAGTACTGTTTTCTGTAGGTTGGAGAGGTTAATTGGCAATGCTTTTATCATGGACATCAACTTCGAGATTCTTCCGTTAGTTTCATTGAAACACATTGTCGTGGCTAGTTACGAAAGTTTCTGTAAAAATCTGGTGGATTACTTTCGCCAAGCTGCATTAGTCTAGTTCAAAGAGACTTTTCAAGAATAATTACGACCTTGGGGACTTTCGCCAAATTTCCCAAACGTCGAGGTTTTTCTTCCGGACGTATTAAAGGTTACAAAAAAGCCCCACGAACTCGTCATGATGTTATCAAGAAAGGGAGCAAAAAATCAACTGAAAACTTAAAAGCTCCTTAGTTTTCCTCAGAATCTATAGATTAGCCCTATTTGTCAGCCAATTTTATTGACTGATACAGAGCCGATATTTTGGGATTTTAGTTTAGCGTAAAATATACGCTAACAAACTTTTTTTTGTCCAAAGTCCAATTCAGTAAGCAAGGAAGTAATTGAAAAACTCTATAAAGTTTATGAAGAAGAAAATGAAAAATTATTTGAGTTAATCAATAGAAGGGTAGATGCTTGGAAATTTCCTGAAAGTGATAAACTAAGTTAAGCATGGCAAAATCTTATCCTCTAAACACAATTACTAAATACAATCATGAAAGCATTAATTCTTTCCGGTGGAAAAGGAACCAGACTCAGACCCCTTACCCATACAGGTGCAAAACAATTAGTACCTGTTGCCAATAAACCTATTTTATGGTATGGAATCGAGTCAATTGTCAAGGCAGGAATTACCGAAATTGGTATTATTATTAGTCCCGAAACAGGGGAGGAAATACGGAGAAAAACTGGCTCAGGCGAACAGTTTGGAGCCAATATTACATATATATTACAAGACGAACCTTTAGGGTTAGCCCATGCGGTAAAAATAGGACGACCCTTTTTAGGAGATTCTCCCTTTATTATGTATTTGGGAGATAACTTAATTCAAGATGATATTAATGTCTTTTTAGATAAGTTTAAAAATCAGCACTTGGACGAATTAATTTTGTTACGTTCTGTTTCTAATCCTACAGCTTTTGGTGTAGCTGTGGTAGACGAAAAGGACGAGTATTAAAGTTAGTTGAAAAGCCCAAAAACCCACCATCAAATTTGGCATTAGTTGGGGTTTACTTCTTCTCTCCTGCTGTTCATCAAGCTATTGATAATATTCAACCATCACCTAGAGGAGAATTAGAAATTACCGATGCCATTCAAGAACTAATTAATAGCGATAAAATCGTTGAATCAGTACAACTACAAGGTTGGTGGTTAGATACAGGGAAAAAGGACGATTTATTAGAGGCAAATCGTATTATCTTAGATACCAATTTAACCATAGATAAAGCAGGAAATATTGATGATAAGAGTAAAATAAGTGGTCGGGTAAATATAAAAGGGAACACAACAATTATTAATAGTACCATTCGCGGTCCTGTTATTATTGGGGAAAATTGCCACATTGAAAATTGTTTTATTGGTCCTTATACCAGTATTGGTGATAAATGCACTTTAGTTGATGCAGACATTGAACACAGTGTTTTATTAGAAAGCGCACAAATTTTAGAAATTGATCAAAGAATTGTTGATAGTTTGATTGGAGAAAGGGCTAAATCAGAAATGGCACCTCAACGACCAAAAGCTTTAAGATTTATGGTAGGAGATGATTCTCATGTTGAATTAGTTTAATTGATTTGATAGCGATCGCTACAAGATTAGCGATCGCTGCTCACCTTTTCTGAGAGTTTATTGCGGAAAATAATACTCGTGATGATAAGTCATAAAAGTTGTTTAAATTCGTCAATACTTAATCCAGCATCACTAATAATTCCAGCCATCGTATAAGCATTAATTGGATTTGCTCTAGGAATAACAATAACACGATCGCCATTACTCATAGAAATATGTTTACCTTGTCTAATAACTTGAAAACCAGCTTTTTCAAAAGCCTTAATTGCTCTTAAATGATTGATTCCTGGAAGTTTAGGCATCATTACCCCACTTCTACATAAAGAGATTCAGTATCCTTATTCAATTCTTCAACTGTCTCCAAATAGATTTTAATCGCATCTTTAATGTTTTCTATTGCCTCTTCTTTTGTTTCACCTTGGGACCAACATCCTGGTAAGCTAGGACACCAGATTGCATATCCCTCTTCGCTCTCTTGTAATCTAACTTTGTAGCGCATCTTTTTTTATGTTAAATATTATCATTTATCATTATATATTACTACTTTAAGCTGTTAATGATATGGAGACAATACCCAACTCTAGAGTTTTAGATTCATGACGTACTGTTAGATTCCTGCGATCGCCTAAATTCTAGCCGTCTAACCCACCTTATGGTTATAACCTGTCACTACCACAAATGGATGTTGTAGGGGTCAACGGCCGTTGACCCCTACTTCTGCGGTCAAATTCAGGGTATGATGATAAGTTGGGTTATTCAGTATCAGTGAGGAGGCGACAAACTGGATAACATCGACGAACATATCTAAATTTAGCTTAATTGAAGACTATTATGGCAGATCAGATTCGTATTTTAATGTGCGCCCCAGACCACTATGATGTAGATTATGTGATTAATCCTTGGATGGAAGGGAATATACATAAATCAACCCGCGATCGCTCCGTAGAACAATGGAACCAGCTACATAACGCCATCAAAGAACGGGCGATCGTGGAACTAGTGGAACCCCAAAAAGGCTGGCCTGACATGGTATTTACCGCCAACGCAGGACTCGTATTAGGGGATAATGCCATCGTCAGTCGTTTTTATCATAAAGAAAGACAAGGAGAAGAACCCTACTTCAAAGAATGGTTTGCCAACAATGGTTTCAAAGTTTTTGAACTGCCCAAAGACTTACCCTTTGAAGGTGCCGGAGACGCTTTATTTGACAGAGAAGGCCGCTGGTTATGGGCCGGATATGGTTTTAGATCCGAGTTAGACTCCCATCCTTATATAGCGCGATGGTTAGACACAGAAGTATTATCCCTACGTCTCATGGATGAACGCTTCTATCATCTCGATACTTGCTTCTGTCCCCTCGCTGGCGGTTATTTACTCTACTATCCCCCCGCTTTTGACTCCTATTCTAACCGTTTAATAGAACTGCGTATCGCCGAAGAAAAGCGCATTGTTGTGGAAGAACCAGATGCCGTAAAATTCGCTTGTAACGCGGTTAATATTAACCAAAACATCATTATGAACCAAATAAGCGAAAGCTTACAACAACGGTTAAATAATGCAGGTTTTGAAGTAGTCCAAACCCCCTTATCCGAGTTTCTCAAAGCAGGTGGGGCAGCTAAATGTTTAACCCTACGGGTGAATGAACCTGTTTTAGAAGATGTTCATGCTAGTACCCCGGTTGAAAGTCGTACCATTCAACTAAACGGACACCTTTTAGATGCTGGTATTATGAATAAGGCCCTAGATAACATTGTGGAAAATGGGGGCAGTTTCAAGGTATTAAACTTTGACTTAGGAATAGAAAGACAAAGCACCTCAGCAGCACAAGTTCGCGTCTCTGCACCGGATCACGATGTCATGGAAGAAATTATGACACAACTTATTGATCTCGGTGCCGTTGCGCCCCCTCAAGAAGTCTGTGATCTTAAAACCGAAACCGTGGCTAAAGCAGGGGTTGCCCCCGATGACTTCTATGTGAGTACCATTTATCCCACAGAAGTCAGAGTTAACGACCAATGGGTGAAAGTACAAAATCAGCGCATGGATGCTGCTATTGTAGTTGATCCCCAGAAAATGACCGCAGAATGTAAGTTATTACGGGATCTCGCCGTGGGGGATCATGTTATGGTTGGCTTTGATGGTATTCGTACCGTCAGACAAGCGGAAGATCGGGAGCAACGCAACGGGAAAAAAGAGTTTACCTTTATGGGTTCCGGGGTTTCCAGTGAGCGTCGGGTAGAATTATTGGTGGAACAAATAGCTTGGGAAATGCGCCAAGTAAGAGATCAAGGGGGCAAAGTTGCCGTAACAGCAGGGCCTGTGGTCATTCATACTGGTGGGGCGCAACACCTAGCAAAATTAATCAGAGACGGTTATATTGATGCATTATTAGGGGGTAATGCGATCGCTGTTCATGATATTGAACAAGCGATGATGGGAACCTCTTTAGGGGTAGATATGCAGCGAGGAGTCCCAGTTAGTGGGGGACACCGTCATCACCTCAAGGTTATTAATACAGTGCGCCGTTATGGTAGTATTGCCCAAGCCGTGGAACAAGGGGCGATCGGCAAAGGGGTTATGTATGAATGCGTTAAGAATAACGTTCCCTTCGTTTTAGCTGGTTCGATCCGTGATGATGGTCCCTTACCAGACACAGAAATGGACTTAATTAATGCACAAAGTCGCTATGCTGAGTTAATCCAAGGCGCAGACATGATTTTGATGTTATCCACCATGTTACACAGTATTGGCGTGGGTAATATGACTCCTGCCGGGGTGAAAATGGTTTGTGTGGACATTAACCCTGCTGTAGTGACTAAATTAAGCGATCGCGGTTCTGTGGAGTCTGTGGGTATCGTTACCGATGTCGGTTTATTCCTCAGTTTACTGATACAACAGTTAGATAAGTTAACCCATCCTTATCCTTTGGTTTCAACCGTTTAGATCATGTAGGGGTTTAATACTATTAAACCCCCTCAACCTTAATATCAACTCTGCAAACCTTTGACATTCAAAGATCAGGGCATAATATTATTATGCCCCTACGGTTTTAAATTGATGAAACTACCATCTAATGTTATTATTCCCGATGATAAAATAACTCAATATTTGTTAGTCTTTAGAGAACAGGATGATAAATCAAAATTTTTAGCAAAAGGAGGATTTAATCAAAATAACTCAGAAGAACCGAAATTAGCTATTTATAACCTTATTAAAAAGAGTGAAGCAATAGAAGACATAACTAATAAATATGGAACATTTTATCGAGTTGAAGGAAACTTAAGAGGCGTAAATTCTCAATATTTATCAGTGATTACAATTTGGTTAAAACGAACAATAGACAACAGAATTCAATTTATTACCCTAAAACCTAAAAAGGAGAAACAAGTCAATGATTGAATTATATCAAAGAGTATCTTTAAACAAAGACTTTCCTGAATATGGATTAAAAAGAGGAGATATTGCTACATTAATTGATAAAGTCCCTCATCCATCAGGAAAAGAAGAAGGTTATGTCTTAGAAATATTTAATGCTATAGGAGAATCAATTAAGGTTATTATTGTTCCTAAATCGACTGTTGAACCTTTGCGAGAAGATGAAGTCTTATCGGTTCGCTCTCTAGCTCAAATTGGCTAAAATAGCATCTTCAACTTAGAGAGAAGGTTAATGAAGAGGAAATTGAAAACATAGCTAATGATTTATTAAAGATGACTTACACTTATTCTAAAAAAACAATTAGAGAACAAATTAATTATCAATTATCTAAATTATCAGGTGGAGAAAATTGGTTAAATTAATTCATGGTTATTCTATTCGTAGGGGTTTAATACCATTAAACCCTGCACACCATTAATTAAACCCTGAATACCATTGATTAAACCCTGCATACCATTGATTAAACCCTGCATACCATCAATTAAACCCTGCACATCGTTGAAACCGAACGATCTGGGCATAATATTATTATGCCCCTACAGAGTTAACCTCATTTTAGTACAAATATCCCTAGCACTAGGGTTATAAAAAGATAGTTAAAGATGACATATCTGAACTTCCCCCCATATATATATACTACTTTTGACTGAAAACCCTATCTATAAAGGCTTTTAGCCTACATCTCTCTTGTGTCCATACATGGACACAAAAGAGATATCTTGACAAGATTTTAGCGATCGCTGTACTATTAAACTACATAGGTGCAGTTTTCTCAAACCCACTTCATATAATCTTCAGAGAGATTGTACCCAGTAATGGGTAGTACAAAAATCGCTACAACTACCTTTAGATAAGGCTTTTGTCGTTTTTCGTGGGGGGAAGTTCAGTTCTACAACTACGGCGATCGCTTGTGGAACTATTATTGCTTCTGCATCTCAAGTTCAAGCACAATTAATTAATGGTGGTTTTGAACTTCCTGACGTTGGGAATAGTGCGGGATTTTTCATAGAAAATGATGCTTATGTACTAGGTTGGGAAAGCATGAATGGTAATATTGAAATCTGGGGTAATGGAGATAATGGGGTAACTGCTTACGAAGGAACCCAACACGCTGAAGTTGATCAAACTTTATTTCAAGAAATATCGGGTATTGGAACTGGCCAGGAAGTGAGTTTTGAGTTTGCCCATCGTGGGAGAGTGGGTACTGATGTCATTAACTTTAGTATCACTGACTTAGGGATCGGGTAGATTAATCAAAAGAAGGTTAACTTCAAACTAAATGATCTGTCGATAATGGGCGTAATGGGCATAATAATATTATGCCCCTACAAAATTAATGTTTTTAGGCTAAACTAAATCATCCCATACCCATGATTTCGTAACCAGCATCAACATAAATAACTTGACCAGTAATACCACTAGCTAAGTCACTAGATAAAAAAGCAGCCGTATTCCCCACTTCCAACTGTGTTACGGTACGTTTTAAAGGGGCAACCTCTTCCACATGACGCATCATATCTAAAATGCCTCCTACCGCAGAAGAAGCTAAGGTACGAATAGGCCCCGCAGAAATAGCATTAACCCGAATATTATTAGGTCCAAGTTCCGAAGCTAAATAGCGAACACTCATTTCTAAACCAGCTTTTGCTATTCCCATTAAATTGTAATTAGGAATCACTTTCACCCCTCCTAAGTAGGTTAAAGTAACAATACTCCCTCCTTCTGTCATTAACGGTTTAGCGTATTTAGCCATATTTCCTAGAGAAAACGTACTAATTTCCAAAGACTGACTAAAAGCGTCCCGAGGAATAGCACTAAAATCACCCCCTAACCCATCTTTATCCGCAAAAGCTAAACAGTGGATTAAAATATCTAGTTTTCCCCAAGTATCTGCAACGGCCTTAAACGTTTCTTCCACCTGCCCTTCATTTTGGACGTTACAAGGCACAATAAGGGAGGGATTGATAGGTTCAACCACATCACGAACTTTCTTCTCAAAACGCCCTTTTTCGTCCGGTAAATAGGTAACAGCTAGATTGGCCCCTGCTGCGTGGAGTTGTTGAGCAATTCCCCAAGCAATGGAGCGATTATTAGCAATTCCTGTAACTAGCGCGTTCTTTCCAGTTAAATCTAACATAATTATTTTGACAAATGGGCAAAATTTCTGCCGAATCAACCCCCATTATCCGATAATGGTGGCTATAATCAGGGACAGAAGCAAGGATAAATTATCCCAATAAGAATATTGTGAAGCAAAATGTAGCAAAAACCTTTGAAGATACGTTAAAGTGATGTTTTTATCTGGGACTAAAAATTATCATTATTATTATAGTCAGTCCCCTTATTTTTTCGGTGTTGTATTAAAGTGTGATGGAATTGTCTGTACCACAAGATAAACCTTTAGCAGCCGTCTTCCAACGTATTGGTGGCGGTGCCTATCCCCCTGTAGTTGAAGCTTTTGATCGGGGGAAAACCATATTTTTCCCTGGTGATCCCGCAGAAAGAGTCTATTTCTTGCTAAAAGGAGCGGTTAAACTCTCTCGGGTTTACGAAGCTGGGGAAGAAATTACTGTTGCGTTGTTGAGAGAGAATAGTGTCTTCGGGGTGCTGTCTTTAATTACGGGACAACGCTCGGATCGCTTTTACCATGCGGTGGCCTTTACCCCTGTGGAGTTATTGTCATCCCCCATAGAACAAGTCGAACAAGCTCTCAAAAGTCACCCCGATCTGTCCCTTTTAATGCTTCAGGGGCTATCCTCACGGATTTTACAAACAGAAATGATGATCGAAACCCTCGCTCACCGAGATATGGGGTCTCGTTTGGTCAGTTTTTTATTAATCTTATGCCGAGATTTTGGGGTACCGACTCCCGAAGGGATTCGCATTGATTTAAAATTGTCCCATCAGGCTATCGCTGAGGCTATTGGTTCAACCCGTGTGACAGTAACCCGTCTTCTCGGAGATTTACGCCAAGAAGAGATGATTTCCATTCACAAGAAAAAAATTACCGTTCATAACCCGGTTGCCCTCTCTCAGCAATTTGCCTAACCCTGTTGTTAACTCGAGAAGCGAATGACCAGTGCTTATATCCTAATTGTATCGATCCTCATTTTAGGAGGTTTAGTGGCAGCATTGGGCGATCGCTTGGGGAGCAAAGTGGGAAAAGCAAGGCTTACCATTGGCAACCTACGCCCCAAACAAACCGCCGTGGTAGTAACTGTTTTCACAGGAACTTTGATTGCTGCCTTAACTTTTGGGATTTTACTAGCTTTTAGTAAATCCCTCAGAGAAGGGCTTTTTCAATTGGATGATATTCAAAAACAATTACGCATTGCTAGATCTGATTTAGAGGAGTTAGGCAACGATAAGGAAAGTGTTGAAAAGGAACTAGAAAAGACACAAGAAGAACAAGAAAGTGTTGAACAAAAGTTACAAACTACCAATAAGAATTTTGATCAAGCTAAAGAACAACTTAAATCTGTTTCTAGTCAAGCGGTTCAATTAAAAGCCGATATTCAAACCCTACTCAATGAGAGAAAGCAACTTAGACAAGATCAAATAGAATTAGATAAAGAAGTCAATCAACTTAAACAGGAAGTCAGTAGAAGAGATGAAGAATTAACGAAGGGAAAGGCTCAGATTACTGAACAAACTCGTACTTTAAACGAACGACAAAAACGCCTTCAAAGTTTAGAAAAACAACAGAGTACCTTGCAAGCAGAAATTAATCGCAGAGATGCTGAAATTACTAAACTTGATCAAGCTATTGACGAAAAAGATCAGGCTCTCAGAGCAAGAGAAGCTCGCTTAAAACAATTGGAAAAAGAATCCAGTTATTTACAAAGACAAGTAGCGGTTTTAGAGCAGTATTATCAAACTTATCAGGAGTTAAGGGAAAGAAGAATTGCTATTGTTAGGGGTCAAGTTTTATCTATTGGTGCGGTGCGTTTAGTGGAGCCAAAAGCGGGAACTGATGTGGTGGATGAACTACTGCGACAAGCCAATAGAACAGCCATAGAATTAGTGGGAAAAGAAAATATTAAAGCCGATGAAAGAGTTGTTAAAATTACTCAAGGACAGGTTCAACAATTGCTTAAAACACTACAAGATGGACAAGAATATGTTGTGAGAATTATTGCTGCTGGTAATTACGTTCAAGGAGAAAAAGAAGTCAGAGTTTTTGCTGATATTGCTCTCAATCAGAAAATTTTTAGTCAGGGCGAAACCATTGCTATTATTTCTATGGACTCTCTAGAATTAACCGATGAAATTATCCAAGAAAGGTTAGATTTATTACTCTCTGCTACTCAGTTCCGCGCCCGTCGTTCTGGGGTTTTAGGAGGAATTAAAGTGGGAGATGGTCGACTAAAAACTATTGTGGACTTCATAGAAAAAATTAAGCAATCTGAAGAGGGTTTAGACGAATTAAAAGCTATTGCTATGGAAGATAGCAAAACTATTGGACCCCTACAACTAATATTATTGGGAATTCGAGACGGAAACGTTATTGTAGAAACAGAGGTTGAATTATGAATCAAGCAATCCTATCGAAAATCTTAGGTTTTGACCCAGGAAGAGATAAGTGTGGTATTGCTATTACCGACAAAAAAGGTAATATTTATTACCATCAAGTAATCGAATCTTCCCAAGCTATTTTAACCATAAATACTCTCATTAAACAGTTTTCTGTTAACTTGTTAGTTCTGGGTAATCAAACTACCTCTAAACAGTGGAGAAAACGCCTAGATAATGAGTTATTGATGTCTATTCCCATTGAACTTATAGACGAACGAAATAGTACCCTAGAAGCGCGCGATCGCTATTGGAAAATGTATCCCCCTCAAGGGTTAATGCGTCTGCTTCCCCAAGGAATGCGAAACCCTCCTCGTCCTATCGATGATATTGTTGCTATTTTATTAATAGAAAGATATTTTAAAAGCATTAATAATTAATTGTCACTTGCTGAAGACAAGTAGCAGGATCATCACA